>OGWX01000105.1_pt1 | contig 54357 bp, 39 predicted proteins | sample 1576151 | NCBI WGS metagenome assembly OGWX01 (sample SAMEA3541591, study PRJEB24748) | human gut metagenome | biome: human gut; feature: human-associated habitat; material: faeces | place: China | collected 2012
GCATGTGTTAGGCGCGCCGCCAGCGTTCATCCTGAGCCAGGATCGAACTCTCCGTCCAAAATATCTGGGCTTCGAGCCCGTCCGGTCCTCACAACTGTTACGCTGATCGGTTCCGTTCGATTCATATGGTTTTAGTATAGGAAAAGGAATTTCTCGGGGCCGCCTCTCGGCGGCCTTGCGAAAAACAAATCCAAGTTAGACCATTTCAAATGGTTCGATGTCTGCCCGGATGCGACACTGAATGTGTCCATCCTCGCAGTATCCGGTTCTCAAGGTGCACGCCTGGCGGCTGATCCGGTCCGACCGGGCCGCGCGGCAAGGAGATATATTGCCAGACCGGAGGGGCGCCGGGGGCGGGAATCGCGCACTCCATATTTTGTTCACAAATGAATAGGTCCCTCAGTCGCATCACTGAGGTTAAAACTGAAGCATTGGCTTCTGATATTGGCGATGACCAGCTGGTTTATAGGTGTTAAGGCATCGGTCATCTCTGGAGCGCCACTTTACTCCAAAAGCATCAGCTATTTGTTTCCCGTCGGTAAAAGGCAGGTTTTGTTCGCCAAGCGTTCTTATATATAGAGAAGTTCGGGTTCGAACCCGTGGCGCGGCAACAAAAAAGCGACCAGCCGGAGCCGATCGCTTTCTATTCTATGCTGGATCATCCAGAGGGGTTCTTCCGAACTCATTTTCTCGCTGCCATTCATGCTTTCGAAGCATCTTTCTACAGCCCTCGTTGTCTATCCTCGTATCTCACAGGTCTTCCGGAAATTCACAAGCAGTCTTAGGGTCAATTTAGTTCTGCTTTCAGAGACTTGTTTGAGAGTTTTTAAAGACAGTTCAAAACAATAAGTGAGACACCATAAAGCAGAGCAAGATGAGCCGGATAGAAAATGTAGAAGAAATATTTGAGCTTCAGCCCTCGCTTGCCATTATAAAGATTGATAAGCAGCAACGAAACGACCGCGGCAGCAACATCAGGATTAAATATATTAGCTGTAGCAAACTCAAATCCGCCGCCAACTATATGGCATGACGAAAGGAGCACTGCGCATACTGCAGCAAAGAACATCTTGGCCTTGCTGTCGTGGAATAAATAGAATGCAGCCACAAGCAGAATGCCATACACACCGCCATCTAGTTTAGTGTATTCAGCTGCCAGTGCTGTCAAAACAATCAGAGCAGTTTCTGCGATGTACCTCTTCCATTTTGAAAGGCTTTGTATCTTTTCCAGAATTATCAAGAAGACCAAGCAAAGCAGGAGCTCACACATAACATTTTGTTGCCGAAGGTCAAATAGTTGCCCGGTTTGAACGAAATCGTATATGGGCTCCGCAATGATTGCGAAGACAAGCATATTTCGCAGGTACCTCTTTATGTCATGAGTATGCAAAAATCCCTCAACTATCAAAAAGCAAAATAAGGGAAATGCAATTCTGCCAAGAACATGAAGCACATCCGAAGCCTCGCTTAGAATCGCCCACTGTTCGTCTGATATCTGATTGTACGATGCGTGAGTCATGATTCCATTGGTCAGGACGATCCTGCTTACATGATCGAGAACCATCGAAATGGCCGCTATTATCTTTAATGTGCTGCCGCTAATTCCGTATCTATCTGTTTTCATTTCGTTTTCCTTTCTTTGGGTGGGCCGTCAGAGGTTCGGCCTGCTCTGCAGACGGCCGCTGCGGCGCTTCGCGCCTTGCGCGCTGCGCTGGCAAACGCTCACGCGTTTACTCAGCTCCGCGCCCTTTCGGGTTCGAACCCATGTCGCGGCAACAAAAAAGCGGCCGACATCCGCCAGTCGCTTTTCTATTCTATGGTGGGCCGTCAGGGGTTCGAACCCTGGACCTTGGGATTAAAAGTCCCCTGCTCTGCCAGCTGAGCTAACGGCCCGCGGGTGGCATTGTACCACGGTCTGGGGCTATTCCCAACTCCATTGGCCGTTCTGGAAAATCACAACTTCACGTCCATCAGGCGTAATGCCCGTAATATCGATATCGTCCGTGCCGATCATAAAATCGACGTGCGTGCTCGAGACGTTAACGCCATGCTCCAGGAGCTCCTCCTTGGACATGTCATACCCACCCTCGATGCATTCGGGGAAACCGACACCCAGCGCGAGATGGCAGCTAGCGTTCTCATCATAGAGCGTGTCATAGAATAGAACGCCACTTTCACGGATCGGCGTGTTCTTGGAGATAAGCGCGACCTCACCCAGATGAGCGGCACCTTCATCGGTGTCAATAATGCTCGCAAGCGTCGCCTTACCCACGCGGGCATCGTAGTCCACTACGCGGCCCGCCTCGAACTTAATCCAAAAATCGTCAACCTTGTTACCGTGGTGAATGAGCGGCATAGCCGAATACACGATACCGTCGGCACGCATACGATCAGGCGAGGTGAAGACTTCCTCGGTGGGAATGTTGGGGAAGAAGGGGTGCCCATCGGGCGTCTTGCCCTTGCCGCCGGCCCACTCGTGACCTTTCGTCATGCCAATCGTCAGATCGGTTCCATTTGCCGAGGTGTAATGCAGGTAGTCGAAACGATTGTCGTTCAGGAAACGCAGGTTCTTTTCGAATGCGGCGTCATGGAGTTCCCAGTCGCTCTCCGGGTCCTGGCCATCGGCGCGAGCGGTATGCAGAATCGCATTCCACAGCTTATAGATTGCAACCTCATCGGCGTCTCCCGGGAACACCTCGCGCGCCCAGGCAACGACCGGCGCGCCGGCGATGCACCACGGGTTGATGTTGTAGTCCAGTCCGCGGCGGAAGACCTTGCACTGCGTGTTCCTTGCCTTAGAAGCTGCAGCAGGCTTAGCGGGATCGATGCCCTTAAGAGCGGCAGGGTCCGCACCCTCGATAAAGATAAAGCAGGCACCATCCTGGGCCAGTGAATCAAGCTGCAGGCGCTTCCACTCGGGCGTCTGCTCAAAATAGCTTTTCTCGACATGCTCGTACGTGAGCCTCGTCACGGCGTCATCGGCCCAAATAACCGTCACGTGACCGGCACCGGAGGCATAGGCCTCCGCGACCACCACGCGCGCAAACGGCGCGCACTCGACCGGAGACTGAACGACAACCTCCTGACCGGGCTTGACGTTTACGCCCTTGCGGACAACCAGGCGCGCATAGTTTTTAATCTTGGGCTCTAGGGCCTTCATGCCCTCCAGAGCCTCTTCGACCGTCAGGGCAGCTCGAATCATGTGCCACTCCATCTATCTATAGAACAGTAAAAAGGCGCGCCGCAAAAACGACGCGCCTTATATCTTAGCGATAAGTATGCATGCAAACGCTACTTCTTCTTGGAGTCCTTCTTGTCCTCCTCGGCAGCCGAGCGCTCGATAAGGGCGTTGAGCTTGTTCTCGGACATGCCCTCGGCCTGCGTGCGGTACATGTTGCGCAGGGGACGAATACGAACGAAGTCGTAGATGAAGTCACCCAAAATGACGACGTAGGACAAAACAATGCCGACCATCTGGACAGGGCTGGACACCATGCCAGCGGGAGCGAAGTACAGCGAAGCCCAAATGGCCACGACGAGCACCATGCCGATAGTGAGCACGGCCCACCAGATGCGGCGGCGCTTGGTGTAGTCCTCATCCTGCTTGAGAAGGATATTCGACACCGTGTAGATGCGATCCTCCTTGGCGCGCTGCTTAGCCTTGCGGGCGCGCTTCTCCTCTTTAGAGAGGCCCTCGAGGTTCTCGCCCTTCTCGAGCTCTTTGCGGCGTGCCTTAGACGAAGCCGGCACGACGCGGACAGAGCTCGCTGCCTGACGGGCGGGCTTGGCGGATGCAGCGGACTTGCGCGCAACCCCGGTAACCTCGTGGGATTGCGTGCGCTTGTTCGTGGCGCTACGGGTACTCACTTATGCGTTCTCCTTCATGCTTGTGAACTGGGAGCCCGTGATGATCTGGAAGGCCTCGCGATAGCGCTCGGACGTGCCATCGATGACCTCGGCGGGCAGATGCGGGGTCTCCCCCGTCATATCCCAGTTGGCTTTGAGCCAATTGCGGACGAATTGCTTGTCGTAGCTGGGCTGAATCTTGCCCTCCTCGTAGCTGGCGGCAGGCCAGAAACGGCTGGAGTCGGGCGTGAGGCACTCGTCGATCAGCGTAACCTTGCCATCGATGACACCGAACTCGAACTTGGTGTCGGCAATGATGATGCCACGGGTCGCTGCATACTCGGCGGCAGCCTTGTAGATCTTGAGGGAAAGGTCGCGAATCTGCGTGGCGATGTCCTCGCCCACGATCTCGCAGCAACGCTCGAACGAGATGTTCTCGTCGTGGTCACCGATCTCGGCCTTCGTGGACGGCGTGAACAGCGGCTCGGGAAGCTTGGAAGCCTCGGTCAGGCCCTCAGGCAGCTGGATGCCGCAGACGGTGCCGTTCTCGTCGTAGGTCTTCTTGCCCGAACCGGTCAGATAGCCGCGGACGATGCACTCGATAGGAATCGTCTGGGCCTTCTTAACCAGCATGGCGCGGCCGGCGAGGTAGTCACGATACTCAGCAAACTCCTCGGGGAAATCCGCCGGGTCGATGGAAACGAGGTGGTTGGGAACGATGCCGGCAAACTTATCGAACCAGAATGCCGAGATGCGGTTGAGCACCTCTCCCTTAAACGGAATCTCGTCGGGAAGAATGAAGTCGAACGCAGAAATGCGGTCGGTGGCGACCATCAGCAGGTTTTCACCGGCATCGTAGATATCACGAACCTTGCCACGGGAATCCGGACGACGCTCCATCGTTGTCACGTGAGTCACTCCTTACCAAAATACGACAGTAATGCGGGTTCTTTCCCGCACGTTTTCGCAAACTCGGAGCGGCAGGGACGAAACCCCTCCTTCACCGAATAGCGAAAAGCTAGTGCTCCATTGTAGTAGATGCCGCGTCCGCCGTGTGCTCGCGAGGCAGATGAATCGTAAAAGTCGTACCCTTTCCAAGCTCCGACTCCACGGATATGTAGCCGTGATGGCGCTCGACGATCTGTTTAGTCACGGCGAGGCCCACGCCCAGACCGCCCGCCTCACGGGCACGGCTGGCATCGGCGCGCCAAAAACGGCCGAAGATGCGCGACAAGTCATCCTTGGCAATACCGATGCCGGTATCAGAAACGGCAATGCTGACGTGTTTGCGGTCACTGAGCACCGACACCACGACCCAACCGCCCTCGGGGGTGTAGCGCATGGCGTTGCTCATGAGATTGATGACGCATTGTGTGATCATGTCGGGATCGGCTTCGACGACATCGTCGTGACCTTGGGTCTCGTCAGCAAAGCGCAAGCGCAGATCGCGGTCGACAAACAGGCGCTCCTGGGCATTGACGATGGAACGCACGAAAGGAACCATGTCCACCGGCTCAAGGTTGAGCGGAGCCGTGCTGTTTTCCATGCGCGACAGGTCGAGCATCTGCTGCACCAGACGAGCCAGGCGACGCGTCTCGGAAGCAACAGTCTCCAAGTGCTCATCGTCGGTAGGATATACGCCATCCTGCATGGCCTCGACCGTTGCGAGCATGGCCATAAGCGGAGTACGAAGTTCGTGAGCCACGTCCGAGGTCAAACGTTTCTCGTGTTTCATATCCTTCTCGAGCGAAGTGGCCATCTCATCGAACGTCTCGCCCAGTTGATCGATCTCGTCATCGCCGCGCAAGCCCGTACGAGCAGACAGATCGCCATCGCGAATTTGCTTGGCCGTGCTGGTAATACGATGAATCGGCTTGGTGAGCATGCGCGACACGAGCGATCCGATAACGACCGAAATGCAGATTGCAACAACCGCGGCGAGGGCCATGGCGTTAAAGGTCTTCTCCCTAAATGCAGAATCCGCCTTGGTGAGCAAGGCATCGGAGCCGATGGCCCATAGCTTTACCTGTCCGACATGCTCGCCCGAAGACGTTATGATTTCGACGTTGGCAATGCTATCGGAGTCGGTTGGAGCAGACGAGACCGGGCTATGCGATGCTTTTTTACCGCTCGAGCTGCTCGACGCCGATTCGCTCTCGCGCACATCGGCGGTCGCGCTTGCCGAAGGCCATGAGTCGTCATAGACGACAACGCCCTTCTTGTTGACGACCTGCATACTCAGGTCGTCGGATACCAAACTCGATGTCGCGACCGTGCGCAGCTCGCCCGCAGTCCAGTTGCCGTTTTCCTCATACGACGTCGCAAGCTTTTCGGCTGCGGAATTGGCGATCTCGACGATATTGGAGCGCGTGTAATCCGAAAAGACCGTGCCCCACACAACAGAGACCACGCCCACCAGCACCAATACCGTCATGAGCGATGTCAGAGCAAAAGCAAGTGCCATGCGCGAGGGATAGCTCATCGTTGGCCGTGAATCGGAACGAGGCGTGTTCCAACTAGCCTTGGAACCCGCCTCGCTCTCCTGCTTGTGCTTTTGTCCGATTTCAAAGCGCGCAGGTGTCATATGTGATTTCCTTTATTTCTCGTCCGACTTATCGGTCTTGGTCGGAGCCTCGAAGCGGTAGCCGACACCGTGAACGGTGTAGAGCCACTTGGGCTTCTTGGGGTCGTCGCCCAGCTTGGCGCGAAGGTTCTTCACGTGGCTGTCGATGGTGCGCTCATAGCCCTCAAAGTCGTAGCCGAGAACCTTCTCAACCAGCTCCATACGGTTGTAGACACGACCGGGATGACGAGCAAGCGTGGTGAGCAGCTTAAACTCAGAAGCGGTCAGGTCCACTTCCTTGTTCTCGACTAAGATCTTGTGGCCCGAGATATCGATGACCAGATCGCCGAAGTCGAGTACCTCGACGGCGGGCTCGTCGGCCTGATGGGCACGGCGGAACAGAGCGCGAACGCGGGCGACGAGCTCGCGCGGCGAGAACGGCTTGATCAGATAGTCGTCGGCGCCGAGCTCAAGACCGATAATACGATCCTCGATCTCACCCTTGGCGGTAAGCATGATAATGGGCACATCCGAGGTATCGCGGATAGTGCGGCAAACGCGCTCACCGGGGATCTTGGGGAGCATAAGATCGAGCACAACCAGGTCGAACTGGTGCTTCTCGAACTCCTCGATCGCGGACTGGCCGTCGCCGACGCCCACAACCCAGTAGCCTTCGCGCTCGAGATAGGCAGCGACGGCGTCACGGATTGCCTTCTCATCCTCGACCAGCAGAATCTTTTTTGCATCTGAAGCCATAACACGGCCCCCCTGTCTCAATTAGCTAAGAACAAGCCCATTTTAACGCACCTGAGCCCGCCGGATGCCGCTATGACGCGGCAGCTCGGCGGGCGGTACTCACAATTACAACGCGTTTATTCCCCTGTTGGCGCCTTTTTAACCCCTCTAAGCTTAAAGAGAGAATAGGCGTGCAGTGACCGTCTCTGGTATACCCTGGCTGTTGCGCACCGTGGCGTACGTAAGGAATGAGTCCGATTTTCCCGCCGTAGCTGGATAATCGCCATACTCCAAAGCGCGGTCGGGCGACAGCAGCGAGCCATAGGTCTTGGCGGAGGTGTCGATCAGGAAATGCGATGCCTGCACCTTAACAAGGTATTTATTCTTCTTGCCAGCCGCACATGCGAGCGGCTCGCGTGACAGGAAGAGGTACGGCCCTCCCTCATTACCGATATACGTGCCCATGTTGCCCAAGCTGCCCACGCCACTATAGGTCGCCTCGATAGAAAACACGAAGGTATCGCCCATATATACGGCCTCGAAAGGCGAGACTGACGAGGGAAGGACTAGCTGGGCACGTTTGGTGTTGTTGCCGTCGGTCAGATCGATTGCCGTTATGCCGTAGTAGACGCCCTCGTCGTTGCGGACACGCGGCGAGATGGTCAAAATGCCGTCGCTCGCACGCGGGGCCGATGCAAAGCGGCCCGTCGATTTCCAAATTGTCTCGGCCTTGGATTCATCAAGCGAGCGACGATAGCAAAACGAATCACTACTCGTTTTATTGCCGCCTGCCGAAGGCATTTTATACCAGATGACTGATGACGCGAACGCCGTAAACAGTGGCGGATCATAGTCCTTGCCACCCCGATCGAGCTCAACCACGTCGCCAGAGAGCGAAGCGCCCGACAGATTTTGAGCGTAGAGCTTCCACGATGAATTGGCAAAGTTCATCTCAACCCACGCAAACACGCCATCGCCGGCGCGGACATCGTAAAACGAATACCCCGCACCTTCGATAGGATCCTCGATGAGCGTCGTGAGCGAGCCGTCGCCCAAGTTGAGCACGCCAAGCGTGTTGGCATGCAGCGCAGACGCCGGGGCCATCATCGCCGCGGCGTAATCGCCGTCGCAGTAGTACAGCAGCGTACCCAAGGGCAATGTCCATGTCGCCATGGGCTCAAGATCGATATCGACGGCCTCATACTCATCCGTAATCGAGACAATCTTTGAGTCGTCTTTGATAACCTGTGGCTCGCCAGCGGCGTCGTCGCTGGTACCCGTTTTCTTTGAGCATCCGGCAAGCACCGTGGCAGCGCCCGCGGCAGCCCCTCCGAGCACAAAGCCGCGGCGCGATATTCCGTTCTTGATCTGGTCGGCGATACTCATTAGGCGATCTCGGCGCGAGCGGCCTCGATAGCGCGCGTGAGCTGATCGGCGCAAGAAGTCTTCTTCATACCGCAGGTGTTACCAGCGAGAACCTCGATGACGCGATCGGCAGGAGCACCCTCGACCAGCTTAGAGATAGCCTTGAGATTGCCGTTGCAGCCACCGGTAAACTCGACGCCCACCACCTTGTTGCCGTCATCGGACAGGTCAAGGTGGATATTGCGAGTGCATACGCCCTGAGGCTTGTAATCAAAACTAATCATTGCGTTCCCCTCTCGTAAAGCAATTTCAGACGTCTATTATCCCCGTCCGAACCGATAAAGTATCGCGGGCACCGATTCAACATTCCCCAATGCGCAAACCGGCGGTAGCAATACTAGCAATCTGCTTCCCGAGCGTGGACTTTTCGTTTCTCTTGATACATGTTGTGGTCAGCGATGTGGTAAATCTCGGTCAGTGTATAACCGGGTGCCTCTGCCGTCGCGACGCCAAACGACGCACTGACTGTCAGCACCTCATCGCTCGCAGCAGCAAGGCTGAGGCGAAGATCTTGCACTACTTCACATGCGGATTCGCGATCGGTGTGAGGGCAAATCAGCAAGAACTCGTCGCCACCAATGCGCATAGGCACAAATTTCTCGCCTGCCGCCCGCCTCAATACAGACGCCGTACGCCGTAGCAGCTCATCGCCCATTTCGTGACCGTAGAGATCGTTGGTACGCTTGAGGAAATTGCAGTCCATCATGATCACACTCACGGGCAGGGACTCGTTCACCAGGTCATCGCCAAGGGACTCAAGGTAATTTCTATTGCGAAGTCCCGTCAGCTTATCCTGGAAAGAAAGCTCCTCGGCGCGCTTTGTCATCGAGATGTTATGCGTCGCCACGACGACCGACTCCAGTCGACCCTGCTCATCGCGGCGCTGTGGAACAACCTGCAGCGAATACCACGTACCTCGGCAGTCTCGTACCTCGGCATCCAAGTACGGCACGCCCTCCATACGATCCCGAAGCGTCTTTATATCTAAGAGCTCCATGACCGCCTCACGACTTTCGGGACTCACAATGTCTCGGCAAACCGTTGCAAAAAAGTCATATGCCCCGGAGTGCTCGGCAAATATCTTCGCCACCGATGGCGACATGTTAATCCCCTCGATCTCAAGCGTGTCGAGATGCAACAGGAGGGTCGACTCATACGTGGTACTGATGGCATTGATGATGCCGAGCTGCTTGTCCTTTTCGGCCAAATTGCGACGATCGGCGACGATACGCACCAACAGCACTACAACCAAAAACACCAGGAACGCCAGTACGCCGGCAGTGATAAATGAAATCCTGCCCGACATGACCTCAGATTTGGGATAGAGCGCAAACAGGCGATAGTCCTTATACGCCGCACGCACGGCATACCAGGTACTTCCCCGATATTCGACACGTGATAAGCCTTCGTCTTTCCAATCAATTCCGCTATCGGCAAGAAGCCGGGCGAGAGCCATATCGACGGTCGAATCGTTTGAAGAAACGATTTGTGCATCGCGCATCACGAACACCGTTGGGCTCTGATGGAATGTGTTGTTCACGAGCACGTCGGCGATCGTATACGAATAATCATCGGCGGGCTCGGGCGCAAGCGATCGATACCCCAGCGCTACGCCATCACCGTACGGAACAACACTCACGGCAAAGTCGACATCTCGACGCTCTACGACCGTCGAGTAGGACACCTTGGAGCCTCGGTACATCGATGCGACCGACGAACAGGCAAGCTCCTCTCGCCATAGCATCAGCGGATCGCGACCGTCGATATCGTAATGAGCGGCCATATGACCGTCGGCGTCCATGACCAACATTCCCGAAAGGTGCTCGGTATGGACGTACTCCTCGACGAGGTCATCGTTGGCTTCAACGTGATCAGGTGGCAAGAACGTCGCAAACGACTCGAGCGCGGCATCCAAATTGTGCGTCGCCTCGGTTTTTCTTCCCTGTTCATATCGGTCATATTTTTCGCAGGCGTTTTTTAAAAACACCATGGTTTCCTGGCCAAACCCAAGCGTTTTATCGAAACAGCGATGCGTGCCGACCACATACAGCAGACCCAACAAAACAGCGCTGGCCACAACGCAGATAGCCGCGGTGACTAATGCCTTTCGGCGTAAGCGGCGCTCATCATTTGTCATGATTCCGCTCCTTGCCCGTCCGTCGTCGCCCCCGCCTTGTACTTGCCCACAATGCGCTCAGTCGTGCCATCTCGATCCATCTCGAACAGCACGGTATTGAGGTTTTTGACGTACTCCCCCTCATAGCCGTCCTTAAACGCAACGCCCAGGTCAACCGTCATAACATTGTCGGCGAACACACGATAAACACCGGGATACTGCGCGACGAGCCGGTCGAGCGATTGGACGTCCGCCATCCAACAGTCAACATACCCCTTGACGAGGGCGGCTTTGCAGAGTTCGGCGGAGCCATATGATTTGATATGCACGTCCGACGAGATTTCCAGATCACCTGCAAGCAATCGGCGTTCACTCACCGAACCCGCAATCACCGCAACGGTCTTGCTTCCATCGAGAGACGCCAAACCCTTGATACCACTCGTTTTCTTGGCGGCAACCGAGACTGTCACGCTCAGATACGGCTCAGTCCAGCAATAATCGTCTTCGCGATAACAGGGCGAATAGTCGCACCACAGACAATCGATATCGCCGTTTTTAAGCAGGCGATCGCGGTCATTCCAAGATATGTCGATGAATTGCGGCCTGAGCCCCGCACGTTTGCAAGCCTCGCGTGCGATATCGATATCGATACCAGCGTAGTCGCCCGTGGTATCGATATACACATAGGGATCGTTATCCGTAACGCCAATTTTGAGTACCGGGAGGTCCTTGTCAGCTTCATTCGGGGAGGGAGCGCTGTTTCGAACGGTATACGTCAGGACGACCGCACAGACGGCAGCAAGAAGTATGAGCACGGACGAGACGATAGCGCCTCGTTTGATACGTCTGGGCACACGGCTCTTTTCATCGAAACAGCAGATAAGGTTCATTTTATTACCAGGGGGCCAGTGCGGCAGTGAAAAAAGCGCCTTGCCCAAAACGGGCAAGGCGCCAATGGCTGAAATGCATCCGCAGGCGGTCGAATTAGGTCAACCCTACTCGAAGCTCAGCTGCTCCCGAATGCACCCCCGACCGCTGCCTCGTTCAGGCCGTTGGCGCCGACCGCGTATCTGGCGGTTTCCGACGCGCCGCACTGCACGCGACACACGGGCTGAAGTCTTTAACGTAAAAGCCCCGTAGGTAAAACGAGTTACCAACGGGGCTTGGACTGAAAGGTCGCGCTTAAACGAGAGGGGCGCCCTAGCGCTCGAGACGTTTGCGCATAAGCGCGAAGGCAATCAGCGAAGCGCCGGCAACGGCCATAATAAAGGCGACAGCAAGGGCCTGGTCGCCCGTGTTGGCGAGCGTACCCTTAGTAGTCTTAGCAGACTTTTTGGTTACCTTGGTCGTCGTCTGCTGACCGGGCTGGGACGGCGTCGCGGGCCGCGCGGGCTGAGTCGGCTCCCCCTTGGCCTCCTCGCCCGTCACCACGTACGTCGAGAAGTGGCTCGTGCGGAAGCAGAGGTAGTCGCCCTCGGTCCACGTATCCATAGCCTGAGTGGAACCACCCTCGGCAACGTAGAGCACCTTGAGATTGGTGAGCGCCTTCATGGCAGCAGTCATCTTGACACGGACGATGAAGGACATGCCTTCGTAGTCCTCGATAACCTCGCCGTCCTTGAGAAGCTTGATATCGAGCTTATCGGCAACCTTGGTACTCCCCTGCTCAAGGCCGGAAATTGTAGCATTGGCGGCGTCGGTAAGATTTTTCGGTTCCTCGACCACAAGAGAGATGCTGTTGTTCTGGGCAATGCCGGCAGCGGCATTGTTCTCGGCGCTTACGCTAACGTCCGTTCCGTCGCTACCTGCAACGCCCGCAATGGTCCTCGCCGCCACAGTAACGGTACAGGTCATTGTTTTGTCACCACAGGTAGCGGTGATCGTGGCGGTACCGGCCTTAAGCGGCGTCACGACGCCGTCTTTGACCGTAGCGATCGACGAGTCGCTGGAGGTCCAGCTCACCGTTGTATCGTCTGCATCTGCAGGAGTCACCGTTGCGGAGAGCTTTGCGGAGGCGTCGCCTACGGTAAAGGAAAGGTTCGTCTTGTTGAGCTCAACCTTCTGGGCGGGATTGGTCACGGTCACCGAAACGGTCTGGGAGAGCGACCCTGCAGTGATGGCGAATGAACCGGAACCAGTCTTGAGGGCAGTGACGGTGTAGGAGCCATCGCCGTTGTCGGCGACCTTAAACGCCTTCGAAGCGCCCGTGTCATCCAGAGCAAGCTTGGTATCGTCGACCTCACCTGCTAGGGCTCCGGCAAGAGAGGCTTTTACGGTACCTTCTTCACTCTTCGCAAGGTTGAGGGAGGACTGATCGACTGTAAGACTCGTTGCGGGATTAGAGACGGTCACCGCGCAATCCTGAGAATAGGTGCCATCTTCGGTCGAAGCAGTGATGGTTGCGGCGCCCTTGGAAACAGACGTCACTTTGCCGGTTTGATCGACCGTAGCGACGCTCTCGTTACTGGACTTCCAGACAACCGTCTGGTCAGCCTCCGCGGGAACGACCGTTGCCTTAAGCTGCTCGGTTGCAGCGCCCACAAGCGCGACCTTCTGCTTATCGAGTGTGATACCCGTTGCAGGTTGAATAACCGTCACCTTGCACGTGGCGCTATACTCGCCGTCCTCAGTGGTAACGGTGATCGTGGTAGCGCCGGCCTTGACCGGGGTCACGACGCCGTCCGCAACCGTAGCGACCTCCGGGTCGCTCGAAGACCAGGACATATTCTTATTCGTTGCATTGTTGGGCTCAACCGTTGCGGTCAACGTCGAGGGCTCACCGCCCACAGCAAGCTTAAGATTCGACGCGCTGAGGCTGACACCCGAGACCTTTACGACCGGAGTGGTTACCGTAATTGTATCCGTGGTTGCAGAGACCCCATCAACCGTTGCCGTGATCGTGGCATCACCGTCACCGACAGCAGTAACAAGACCGTTAGCGTCAACGGTAAGGACGCTCTCGTTGGAAGAGGACCAAACAACCTGGCTGGCCTTATCATCAGGGGAGACCTTTGCCTTCAGCTGCTGGGTCGCACCTTTGTCCATAGAGGTGGTATAGCCATCCGCAATGGAAACCGTCGTTTTTGCAGTTTCTTCACCGGATCCCACAACGTGAACCACCAGCGTGTCGCAGAGGAGGCCCCCATTATCTGGGTCACCGAGATAGACATCAACCGTTGCGGTGCCACGCCCAACCGCAGATACCACATAGCCCGCGCTGGCTTGATCCAGTGCGCCCTGGGTAACCCGTGCAACATTCTCATCGCTTGACTTAAAGCAATAGTAGTCGAGATGGGGATAATCTTTTAGGAAGTTGATCGCATCAGCGCTCATCACGGTACCATGATAATCTCGCCGCGCACAATCGAGGACACGAGAACCCTCATAGGATGGGTTGTAATCGGTAGACAGTGTTATCTCTTTTGACTCAAGGAACTTAATTGAAGGTTTTTCGGCAGGGAGCGCGACCACCCTGATAGTACCGGTATGCTCCTGCCCGAACGGATCAGTAGCGACAATCGTCGCAACGCCCACCTTTTTGGCCCAAACGATCCCGTATTCGTCAATTGAAATTACGCCGTCGCCATCTTTGATTGTGTACTTGAACTCTCGCGAAGAATAGATCTCTCGGCAAGCCTGTCCGACGGGATTCAGTTGAATACTAATCAGATCGGCCGCCCCAACCCAAGCATGGGAGCCGACAGCCATAGTGCCGCTCAAGTTTTCCTCTACATAAGCAGGATTCTGCTTATGCCACGAAACGTCGCAAAGTTTTTTCGTCTGGAGATCACCCTGGAAATAGTTCAGTCTTACCTCTACTTCATTTCCATCTTTTCCACAAGGTGCTATGCGGATCGGTGCCTTCTTTTGGTAGCCGTCCTTGTCATAAGACACAGCTCCATTCAAGCTCACCGAAGTAATGAATTTTGAGCCTGACCAGTCATTTCTAGTGCTATCAATATCAAATACCGTCGGCTCCTCGCTAGGGCGCTCAAAGGCAAACAAGATATAGCCCGAAGCATCACCGCAGTGCGCCTCGCCACAAACCGAGCAGTTATCCGTGTAATAGATTGCTGCACTCGAAGACGATGTTTCGTTAGAACCACTTATGTATTTAACAGCCGTCACCGGATTGAGTTTTTCGGCCAAGCTAATCTCAAGATACCCTTCGGTGCTGTAGTCACCGTAATTAAACGTGACGGTAATCCTCAGCTTTCCATCGCCGACGGTCTTAGGATTCAATACATAAGACCACTGACCAGAATCACTATAAGACAGAGAGATATTGTCTCGGTCATCATCGGAAACCGTGACCTTATAGTTCTTCTTATCTTGAGCAGCAGAACCCAGCTGTTCCCAAGGGACATTTCCTTGCAGCCAGAAGTCCAAACTTCCCGACAGTCTCTGCCCAACGGCTACTGAGCCGTTTTCGAAAAGACTATGCTGATTGCTATAGACGTAAACGTTCCCACTCTGCACCTCAGACGCCACAGCCGTCGAAGGCGACGCCATATCTGCAATTGACGCAGCAGCTAAAGCCAAGCAGAACGCAGCGGCTATCCTCCAAAATCCTTTTCTCATTCCCCTAAGTCCAATCTCTCGTGAAAATGTAGTATTCTCCCACACATTAAAATTGACTTAAGGATACCCCCCCCCCGACTGAGACTGGCAAGCTAGTGTTTGTCGGAAGAGTCAAATTATCGGCAAGCGACATTTCCGCATTAAAAATCGCCCGTTTTAATGTAGCTTTTCCAAGCACTCTCACGCAAAAGCCCCGTCGGCAAAACGAGTTACCAACGGGGCTTGAGCCGGAAATCCACACTTCAATTGGAGGCAAAAGCAAACTGATCGGTTTGACTAGGCCCCAAATCAATCAGTTAGAACTCGAGCTGCTCCAGACGATCGAAGACCGTGTCGATGCGGGTGAGGAAGTCCCACGGATCAAAGATCTCGTCGAGCTTCTCCTGGCTGACGGTGCAGCGCGGATCAGCCTCGAGACGCTCCTTAAAGGTGGGACCGGAGACGCAATCCTGCACCTCGTGCCAGGTAGCCATGGCGTTTTCCTGCACGATCGCATAGGCATCTTCGCGGGTGATGCCCGTATCGACGAGGGCCAGCAGGACCTTGGAGGAGAAGATGAGACCGCGAGTCTTGTTGAGGTTGGCCATCATGCGAGCCGGATACAGCTGCAGGCCGTCGATAACGCGGATGAGGCACTGGAACATGTGGTCGAGTGCGATGAAGCTATCGGCCTGGGCGACGCGCTCGGCAGAGGAGTGCGAAATGTCGCGCTCATGCCACAGGGCAACGTTGTCGAAAGCGACCTGGGCGTTGGACTTCACGATACGCGACAGGCCGCAGACCTTCTCCATGGTGATCGGGTTGCGCTTGTGCGGCATGGCGGAGCTGCCCTTTTGACCCTTACGGAACGGCTCCTCGGCCTCGAGCGTATCGGTCTTCTGCAGATTGCGAACCTCGGTAGCGATGCGCTCGCAGGTGGCCGCCGTGGTGGCGAGGACACCGGCGAGGTAGGCGTGATGGTCGCGGGAAATGACCTGCGTGGACAGCGGATCGTGAACCAGACCCAGGTGCTCGCAGACATATTCCTCGACAAACGGCTCGATGGAGCTGTACGTGCCGACAGCACCCGAGATGGCGCCGAAGGCAACATTCTTGCGGGCGTCCTCAAGACGGTCCAAATCGCGCTTGAGCTCCCAGGCCCAAGAGCCAAACTTCATGCCAAAGGTCATCGGCTCGGCGTGGATACCATGGGTACGGCCGGCGCAGAGCGTCTTGCGCTCCTCGAAGGCGCGACGCTTGCAAATCTCGCCGAGCTTCTTGACGTCCTCGATGATAAGGTCACAGGCCTGGGTGAGCTGGTAGCACAGAGCCGTATCGCCCAGGTCGGAGCTGGTCATGCCATAGTGAACCCAGCGGCTGGGCTTGGGGTCGCCCTCGGGAACATCGGCGTCGATGTACTCCTTCATGTTGGTCAGGAAGGCGATAACGTCGTGGCGCGTGACTTCCTCGATCTCATCGACCTTTGCCTTCTCAAAGTTGGCATGGTCGCGGATCCACTGGGCTTCGTCTTTAGAAATGCCGATCTTGCCGAGCTCCGCCTGGGCCTCGCAGGCCAGGACCTCGATCTCCTGCCAAATGGCGTACTTGTTCTCGAGGGAGAAGATGTGTCCCATCTCCGGGCGGGTATAGCGATCGATCATAGCGGCTCCTTTTTGGCTATTGGCACGTTGGTCGTAACCCAACCATTGTACCGTGCGCAGGTGCAAGTATGGGCAGCAGGCATGAACCTAACATTTTGGAATTGGAGCGGGCAGAAAATGGGCTGCGGTGTCACCGCAGCAAGCGGCCATAGTTCCGTGAACTAATGTAATTTCATTCGCTATCTGCGAAGCTACATGCAAAATTACATTAGAAGGAGACGTACTGTTTGCCGTTTCCCCTGGCAGCTGCCCTGCAAGGTCAATGGAAAGCGCAAACATTGTATGTATTGAAATACATGAGCTCACAGCTGGTCTACAGTCTTATATGCGACTGACTAATGTAACGAGAGATATAATTACATTAGTTGCGGATTAAATTACATTATATGGAGTGCCATGATACGAAAAACGAATGAGATGCCCGCCCTGCTCCTGCGTATCATTGCCGACGTCGAGACCGAGGTCGTCGAATACAAGGCAGCAAAGCAGAACTATGATTTCGAGGACATTGGCAAGTATTTCTCCGCCCTCAGCAATGAGGCCAATTTGCGCAAGGCAGAGTGCGGATGGCTTTTCTTCGGCATTTCAGACAACCGTCAGATAAAGGGAACTGCTTACCGCAAAGAATCCCAAACGCCAAGCGTCGGCCTGCGACGTCTAAAACACGAGATCGCCCAATACACAAATAACGGCATGACTTTCGAAGAGATTTACGAGTTTGAGGTTGATGGCAAGAGAGTCATTGCTTTCCAGATACCGGCTGGCAGCTTCGCAACGCCAACGACTTGGCACGGAATCCCCTGGTCACGTGAGAATGAATCCCTCGTAGAGATGCCCAAGTTCAAACTCGACGCCATCTACGGGCAGAGTCGACCCGACTGGTCGCGTCAGATTGCCTACGAGGCAAACCTCGATGACCTTGATCCAGAGGCAGTTAGCTTTGCATGCTCCAAATTCGTCGAAAAGTTCGGAGAAAGCCAGCCCGCCGTTCGTAACCTCGATGAAGAATCCATCCTCAGCAAAATGGCGCTTGTAATCCACGGCCACGTGAGCAATGCGGCGCTCGTTCTTCTGGGCAAACCGGAGTCGAGTGTCTTTCTGGGTGGCATCGAGCCACGCATTACTTGGACACTCTACGCAAGTGACGGCTCCACTATGGCCTATGAACATTTTGAACCGCCGTTCATTCTGCAGGTCGATCGTGTTCTGGGAAAGATAAGAAACGAAAAATACCGGTTCTTCGACCGTGAAGAGACACTGTTCCCCACCGAAGCGCATCGCTACAGCCCCGAAGTCATCCGAGAGCTTCTTCACAACGCCATAGCTCACCAAGATTTTAGAATGTCGGGAAAAATTAACGTTCTTGAATATGAGGACAGGCTTGTATTCAAGAACGAGGGCGCTTTTATCCCCGGGACGATAGAGAATGCGCTCGCGAGCGGTTACAAGCCGCCGTACTATCGTAACCCTCTGCTTTCAAGTGCCATGAACAAGACGGGCATGATGGACCGCAACGCCATAGGCATTCGCAACGTCTTCGATATTCAGCGTAACCGCCTGCTACCAATGCCCACCTACGATCTATCTGAGGTTGGACGCGTTGCCGTGACACTGTACGGTACGGTACTCAACGAGGACTATTCTCGACTTCTCGCAAGCAATCGAAATCTTGATTTGGCGACAGTGTTGCTGTTAGACCTCGTTCAAAAGGGACTACCCGTCACAAAGGAACAGTCACGCCTGCTTCACGAACAGGGCCTTGTTAGAGGTCGTTACCCCAAGCTGACGGTCTCAGCCGAGGTGGCAGCGGCCACCGGTGCCCACAGCGAGTATGTGCGAAACAAAGGCGTAGACAACAGTGTCTTCAAGGAACTGATTTTGGAACTCCTGCGCGTGCGCCCATGTTCAAGAGCAGAGATTATCGCAGGGCTGGATCATGCCTTGCCGGCAGACCTTACGGCAAAGCAAAAAGGTGACCATGTAAGCTATCTGCTCCAAAGCCTACGGAAAGCTGGTCGCATCACCAACGCTGGAAGCACTTCGGCTGCTGAGTGGCACATAGTCGAGTGATATGGCTCGCGATTTCGATTCTGCCAAACAAGTACATTCCAAGCCAAGTGCGCAACTAGCCCAGAATGTGCCTGACTGCCAGTCGTGATAGGACACATCCTTCGTCGCCTAGCATCGCACAGCGTCAGGCAACAGCGCATATGGTTGATCCAACTGAAGTCGACACCCAATCGGGCATTGCAACCTTGAGAGACGACAGTCTCATACAACAGAAATAGCTCCCTGCCACTCCATGCATGAGCGGCAGGGAGCGCTCATGGCGGACCATTTCTCAAGTTCCACCTTCCTCAACCGTAAAAACGTTCAACGTCTTAGAGGCCGTTTTTACGGTTGTTGGCTTCTTTTTCTTTAATTAAAAATCATCCTTTACCTGCTGATTCGCGATATTTCGCTTGTCTATATCTAGGTATAGACCTATAATAATTCCTATTATGACTAAGCCATGTCCTTGGGAGGTGTCATGCCGTCAGAAGCTCAAAAGCGGGCCGATCGTAAGTACAAGCACGACAAGACCCAGCAGTTCTGTCTGCGGTTCTATCCCGCCGAAGAGGAGATCTGGTCATTCCTCTCTGCGCAGGAGAACAAACAGGGGTTTCTTAAAGATTTGATTAGCCGCGAGATGGGCGGCGCATCGGACGGCCCCGCGCACGTTGGCAGCAGCACCAAGGTTGGAAGGACGGAATCGTAATGTCGCAAGTGAGCAAGGCTTCGATCATCCAGCCGGAGACCATACTGGACTTCATCGACGGTGTGACGCAGCGCAGGGACACCCCCGAGGAGCGAGTGCGCCAGGAAATCCTAAAGTCCCTCGTGCGTGAGTACGGTTACAAGAAGGAGCAAATCGGGGTCGAGGAGTCGATCAAGTTCGGCAGCAACCGAAAAGCGGTCGACGTCGCCATCTGGGAGCCGGGAAAAGCGCACACCCAAGAGAACATCTACATCATCGTCGAGTGTAAAGACCCCAAGACCAAGGCAAAGGGCAAAAAAGACGGCGTGGACCAGATGCATTCCTATGCGTCTGCCTGCATGAATTCTACCTACGGCATGTGGACCAACGGCGACGAGCTGCTCACCTTCCGTTACGTGGTGGACGATGCTGGCAAGCGCGGCCCCGAAGCTGTGCCCGACCTGCCGCATGCCGGCGGCGAGGTACCCGACGACGCGCCGCGCTTCGACCAACTGCGCCCCGCCGCCAGCGACTCACTGCTGTACTCGTTCCGCCGCTGCCACAACTACATCGCCGGAAACCAAGGCATCCAAAAGGCCGAGGCATTTCTTGAACTGCTCAAAATCATATTCTGCAAAATTCAGGACGAGCGCGACTCCGAGACGCCGACGTTCTACATCACGCCGACCGAACGCCAGGGCGCCGCGGGTAAGAAGAAGTGCCGCAAGCGCATCGAGGCACTTTTTGGAAGCGTCAAGCAGTCGTACGAGACAATCTTCAAGGCCGATGAGCACATCGCGCTAACCGACGACGTGCTTGCCTACATCGTGGCGCAGCTGCAAATGTATTCCCTGCTCGAGAGCGACGTGGACGTTAAGGGCCACGCGTACGAGACAATCGTGGGTTCCAACCTGCGCGGCGACAAAGGTCAATTCTTCACACCACGCAACATGTGTCACATGATGGTGCGGATGGTCGACCCATCCGAAAACGACGTCATCCTCGACCCCGCCATGGGCACCTGCGGGTTTTTGGTCACGGCCATGAACTATGTGCTCGAGAAAATCGGCAACTCCGTCGACGCGAGCGGACGCAGCAAGACCGCCAAGCAAGAGGCGCTGATCGCGCGCAAACGCGAGTTCCTGTCCAAGCACATCGTGGGCATCGATTTTGATCCCATCTTGGTACGCGCTTCCAAGATGAACATGGTCATGAACAACGACGGTACAGGGCAGCTGTTCCACGCAAACTCGCTCGAGCCGTTCTCGGGCTTTGAGCCCAAGCTGCAGAAGGCGCTGCGCCTGGACGCCGCCGACGTCGCGGCAAATAAGGCACTGCAGCCGGGGCACGGCGTTACGGCGATTATGACCAACCCGCCTTTTGGCTCCAAGATTCCCATCGAAGACCCAGCGATTCTGGAATCCTTCGACCTTGGACACACCTGGTCGTGGTCCGAGGAGGATGCCGAGTGGAGGATGGAACCTAAGCTCTTCTCATCCCAGCCGCCCGAGATCCTCTTCATCGAGCGATGCGTGCGCCTGCTTGAGCCCGGCGTGGGCGTGCAGACATCTGTCCTTGTGCTGCGGCGCTGGGACAGCGAGGAAGAGGCGTACTGCAAGGACGGCACCTTCCAGGATTACAAGATGTTCATGGCCATCTGCGACCACGTGGGGCACGACAAGCGCGGACAGACCACCTACGTGCGCGACGACGACGGCTACCCAATCGTGCGGGAGCAGACCACCGCGGTGACAGGCAAGGTGGGATCCGAGGAGGAGAGCGGTCACACTTCAACGGAGCGTGTGGTGGATGACGAGACGATGGCAATAGCCGATGCCTTCCTTGAATGGAGGCGCGACCAATGACGAACGCACCTTTGGTGAAGAGCATCCGGCTTTCCACCGTGCTGGGCGGCGACGTGCGGCTCGAAGCCTCGACCTACCTGCGCGACGGGTATGGCTTCGTGAGCCTCGCCAACCAGTGCGACAACCATAAGAGGCTTGGCGACCTTGCCGACATCTGGCAGCCGAACAGACTGACGGGGTACACCGTGCCGGAAGGCAAGGGGTTGCCCTTCTTTACCGCCGGCCAGGTGTTCGAGGACTTCCCCCGTGTGAGAAAGTGGCTCGCAGCGCCCTTCGTGCCCCAGGCTGATTCTAGATACGTCAAGCAGGATTGGCTGCTACTTTCGTGCTCGGGCGTGGTAGGCAACGTTACCGCCGTGTACCCACATCACGTGAACAAGGTCATCACGCACGACCTGCTGCGTATCGAGCCGAAGGACCAGGCCGAGTACGGCTGGCTCTACGCGTACATGAAGACGGACTTCTTCAAACAGATCGCGCGGGCGGCCCAGTACGGCCACATGATCAAGCATATCGAGGTGGCCCACGCCAACGGGTTTCCGGTCATCATGCCCGATGCGGCCACGCGCAAAGCCATCGGCGACAAAGCCACCGAGGCAGTACGCCTGCGCGGTGAAGCATGGAGGCTGCGGGACGAGGCGTTTAAGCTGCTGGAGAAGGAGGTCGGTATTGCTTGTGAGGCAGAAAGTCCTGCAGGAACATGCGTGGTGAGTTTATCCAAAGTTATTGACAACAGATCGCGCCTTGATGCTGACAGTTATGCCGGCTCCATAAGCGCCGTAGACTCATTGGTTGACGTAATGGAGTATGCGCCACTTGCTGAACTTGTAGAGGACGTCGAAGAGCTTCCTCGCTTCAAGCGGTTTTATGGCGATTCCAACGTTCCCTTTGTGGGTGTGTCCGAGATCTTTGACGTTAACACTCAACCGACAAAATTTGTTTACGCCAAGCTCATTAACAACTGGGAGCGTTACATCCTAAAGCCGGGAACTCTCGTCATGGCATGTTCTGGTCAAAAGTACGGCATCCTAGGACGAGCTCTTTTGCTCACGGAGAATCATGAGGGAATGTTTGGCAGCAACCATCTGCTGAGAATCTATCCCGACGTTACAAAGATTCGAACTGGCTACCTGCTCGCTTTTCTGAACAGTCCCACCGTTGGCAGGCCGTCGGTCGTACGTTGCGCATACGGAACCTCGGTGCCTCAACTTAGCCCTGTCGATATCAAAAAAATTCGCGTCCCTCGCCTCGGCGCGGACGCTGAATCCGCCATCGCCGACCTTATGGACAGGAGCGTGAGCACCTCGGCCAAGGCTGACCGGCTTGAAAACGAGGCTACCAAGCTGGCGCAGGAGCAGATCGATATCGCCATCGAGAAGGTTGTCTCCAACACCTAGTGAGGCGACCTTTTAACCGCCGTTAAGCCCATAGCCTCAACGCAAACAGAATGCAAACGTACCGTAGTGAGTTGGTTAACGGCATAGCGTGAGAATTCACACTTGCTCATTTGTTTAACGCTCGCACCCTGTCGGGTTCGAGTCCCGGCACTTTATTGAAAAAAACACGGCACCGGAACGGTGCCGTGCTTTTACTTTTTCTGGAGCGGGCAACGGGACTCGAACCCGCGAGTGTCAGCTTGGGAAGCTGATGCCTTACCACTTGGCGATGCCCGCTTGTGTGTTGGCTAGTATAACGCGGTTGTCTTGTTCGATACAAGGGTGGTGATGCTTGTTTTAGCTGTGGAGATTCGTTTGAAAATCGCGTCAATTGTGGAGATGAGGACCTTTGTCTTTCTTTTCTTACCATCTTCTACCTGTACTTTTATCTGATTATTGTATTTGAGCTCGATTTGTCAGAAATCAGGCAAGCTTTTGGTCAGCTTCTGGTACTTACCCGCATGAACCATGGCGGTAGCCTCATCCCAAGCGCCGCGGCCTCCCCGTGCGGCGCACGAGGGATAAGGAGCAGCCATGTCCAACGCACCCACGCACTCTGTCCACAGCGCAATCGCAACAGGTCCGCTGCTCCTGCTCCTCTTCCTGCTTTTCGGCTGCCTGGCACCGGGAGCCGCATTTGCCGTCGATGGCTACGACCAGCTCGGCTTCCGCACCATTAGCGATGATTGCGGACCCTTCTTCATCGGCAAATATGAAGCTCAGGACGCCTCGATTGCCTACTGCATGAACCAGGAACGCCCCGGGCCCACCAAGCCGGGCGGCCCATGGCTCAACTTTGATCAAGGCTGGGTGTGGCTCGACGACGAGTTCGCGGCAATCGTTTGTCACGGATATCCTACCGCCACGTCGTTTGGCGGTTACCATCTTTCACCCGATCGCGCCCGCGCCGCCACCCAGCTTGCCGTATGGATGCTCAACGGCACTACCCATGTCGACGGCACCTACTCCTACACGACCGCTCAGGGCAAAACCAAGAGTGGGCACTTTACCGCCGACGATGAAGTCGTGGCGGCTGCGCGATGGCTCCACGACAACGCAAAATCAGGAAGCATCAAAGCCGCTCCGCACCGCGCGCGGCGCTATTTAGGGGCCGTATCGGGCGGCAACAAACGTCAAGACATGCTCTATGTACTGCCGGCAGTCTCTGTTTCCTTCCAAAAGCAGTCTGCGAACACCGCTATTACCAGCGGAAACAATACCTATCAGTTTAGTGGGGCGACGTTCAATATCTTTGAGGGCGCCAGCGACGCACATGTCGGCACCGTCAAGATGGACGGCAACGGTCGAGCACAGGCAACACTTCTGCCCAATACGGCATACTACCTAGTTGAAACGAAGGCGCCGGCCGGCTATGTCCCCCGTCGTGATCGCATCGCCTTTACCACGGGGAATGACGGTGGACAGGTCGCCATTGATGAACAGCCCGGCACCATCAACCTGTGTATCGTAAAACTCGATGCCGCGACGAATGCCGGCTCCCAGGTGGGATCTTCACTCGCAGGAGCAGAGTTCACGTGTGTGTCGCAATCAACCCCTGGATGGGCGCAAATCCTCACGACCGACGAAAGCGGTCGAGCCACCCTCACCGATGTCCCCCTAGGAACCTTTACCATCTATGAATCAAAAGCCCCCGAGGGCTACCTGCCATCCAACGATAGCTGGTCCTATACCGTTAGAGCCGACCAGCTCGGTGATTCAGGCGTGGTCGAGATCGAATCGCGCGTTTCCGATATCCCCATTGCGTTTGACCTTGAAATTTCCAAATTCAAGGACTACGGCAATAGCGACCAATCCGGCCTGGAGCAGCCGGCGGGAGGTGTTGTCTTTGAGGTTGTGAGCAACAGCTCTCAGCAGGTTGTAGGCACACTGACCACAAACATCTATGGCTTTGCCTCCACCAAAGATCAGCCCGAAGCATGGTTTGGCGCAGGCAAGCGACCCGCCGGTGTCCACGGAGCCATCCCATACGACCGCGCCGGCTACACCGTTCGTGAGGTTCCGGAAACCGTCCCAGAGGGTTTTAAACGTGCAGGGGAATGGACCGTCGAGGCCAACCAGATTTCCGACGGCGCCGAGCTTCAATATATCGTGGACAACCACGCTCTGTCGACGCATCTCCAGATTGTAAAACGCGATGCCCAAACAGGCGTTTCTGTTCCCCTAGCCGGATTCACCTTCCAACTCCTCGACAGCAATCACAAACCTGTCTCACAAACTTGCTGGCATCCAGCACATAACGTAATGGACACCTTTACGACTGACGCGACCGGGACCGTCACACTGCCCGAATCGCTCGTGCCGGGCACCTATTATGTACGCGAAACCTCGGCCAAAGAGCCCTATCTTGTCGGCAAAGAGATCGAGGTAAACATACCCGCCGACATGAACCTAACGCCCGTTGCAATCGCCTCGTATTATGACCACGCCGCGACCGGAAACATCAGGATCGTTAAAACCGATGTCGTAGACGGCAGCAGCCTCGCGGGCGCCATCTTTGAGATCCGTGCCTCGGGTGATATCGTACGCCCCGACGGTAGCATTGCCGCGCTCGACGGTGAGACTGTCGCTACCGTCACAACGGATGAAACTGGAGAAGCACGCGCGGACGACCTCCCGCTGGGATCTGGCGCCGCACGCTACGAGGTTGTCGAGACTCAAGCGCCGGCAGGCTTCTTACTCGACCGGACGCCCCATATCGTAGACCTCGCTTATGCCGACCAGAAAACACCCGTTGTAGAAGCACGGCTTAACGTATCCGACGATTACACCAAGGTTGATATCTCCAAGGTCGATGCAAGCGGAGAGCAGGAAGTGAAAGGCGCACAACTAACCTTATATGGTCCCGATAAAACCGAAATAGACTCCTGGACCTCATCCGACAAGCCGCACCGCGTCGAACATCTTACACCCGGCACCTACTCGTTGCGCGAAATGATGTCTCCGCGGACCTATGACCTTGCCGAGGAGATAACGTTTGAAATAAAGGATACGGGAGAAGTCCAATCCGTCGCGATGAAGGATGCGCCCATCGAGATCAAAGGACAGGTCGACAAGCGTCAGGAGCTTGTCCAACCTATCGGGAAGGGTCTGCTGGCCAACGGCGATGGTAAAAATCGCACCGCAACGCAAACCAATACGGACGGCCTTTTCTCCTATACCATCGACGCTCGAAACGATTCAGCTACCTGGGTTGATGAGTTCACAATTACCGATGATCTTGAGTGTGCCGAGGACGATACGGCGAGATTCGTCTCAATCGAAACCCCCGTCGCCATCGGCGACCTCAACGGTCTGTGCAACGTGTGGTATCGCACGACGCCGTTGGACTCGACAGACGTCGATGAGCCGGCAAACGCGACACTTGACGATGGGCACGAAAATCCTTGGCTTGAGTCCGACGAAGTAAAAGAGAGTCTGGGTGAAGATTGCCGCCTCGTCGATTACGACGGCTGGCACCTCTGGAAGGCGGATGTCTCGACCACGGAATCCGCCACACTCGAGGCGAAAGAACTCGACCTTGCATCCAATACCGTCGTAACGGGCATTCGCATTGAATACGGTGCGGTAGCCGCCGACTTTACGACTCGAAGCGATGCAGATTCTTGGACCTGTGATGATCTCAAAGATGAGCACGACGACCTTGACGATGCCAAAGCAATCCTTGGCACAGGCGCTCGGGGCGCAGTCGTGCACATGCAGGCAACGTCGACTTATACGCCCCAAACCGCACTTACCAACAGCGCGCGCGTCGATCTTTGCCGCAACGGCGGCGGCGATAAACTTGAGTCACATGACGAGGACCGTGTCATTCAACGCTGTACCCTACCGCAGGACCTACCGGCAACAGGATCAGTTCCCATCACCGCTTGCATCACCGCGCTCCTGACCTCGGGTGCCGCAGCCCTATGGTTCGCTCGCCTTAGGTCGATCCCAAAGAAGCGCTAGCGCGATGAAAAAGCGGGCGAGCCAGTTCCCCGGCTCGCCCGCTTTCAATCATTTAAATCGCCGTATCTACTCTGCAGAAGAAGATCCACCATCAACGATTGCTTGCTCGGACTCAGGAATCCCATCGGCACCCGTGCTCTGTTCTTGCTCCACCTCTTCGCTGATTGCGGAGGCGGGGGTCGAGCCCTTCGCACCCACGATGTAGGCAGCCCCAAATCCTAACGCAATGGCGATCAAGGCCAAAATCACGTAGACAGGCCAATGGCGCTTAATATACGAAAACACGTTGACTCCTTAGAGCTCCGTCTACGAACGGCGGATAACCTCGGTCACGACCTCGGATACCGTGGCAATGTTCGTCGGGTTGACATTGTGGGGCAGGTCGTCCTCGGTACGAGCGCAAGCCAGGCGCGTGCCGTCCACGCCGGCGATGGTGAGGGCTCGGCGGCTCGCCTCGAGCGCGGCATAGGCATCGGTCTTGGCATAGGGCATCTCGAGCGCGCCACAATCGACATGGAACGACTTGCACACCTTGCTGACCAGGTTCATGATGCGGCGATCGCCCTTGAGCAGCTGCTGTTCGCCCTCAACCGTCACCACCGAAAGCCTACCGGCGCCGACGGATTCAAGATTGATGAAGAATACGCCGCGGAGCTTATCGCGATGCGAAGCCAAAAAGGCCTTCATACCGGCGCCATCACAGTCCGAGGCGCCCGTTGCCACAAACCAGATATCGTGACCGAGCAGCTCATCATCGCCCATAGAGGCGACAGCCGAGAGCATATCTTCGGAAGAAGCGCCGTCGGAAGACGTAGCGCCGCCCTTCCAGCCATCGTTATCGTCCTCGAAATTATCCCACGAACCGATGCCGCGACCGGACTTCTTGGCATCGTAATCGTCTTCGACGCCCAGCCAATCACTCATGCTGTCCTGTTCGTTTTTCTTTTTACGACCGAACAGGCCGCCCAGGCCGCGCTTGCGAGACTTGGGTGCCGCCGGGGCGGGAGCCGAAATGGTCTCGATCGGCTGAGCGCCCGACGCAACGGGCATAGGAGGCGCAACGGGTGCCGATGTGGGTTCGGGACCCTGAGCGGTAGCAAAGGGGTCGTTGACCTGTGCGGAGGGGTCGGGAAGGTCGAACAGCGACGTGCGAGACGCAACGTTTGCCTGCTTCATCGACGGCAGCGACGGATCGGGGACCGAAGCCAGCGGAGACGAGGAAGGTGCAGGCGACGGAGCCGACGCCGGATCGGGAACATTTATCTGCGGACGCGGCGATGCCTGGGAGGAAATCTGGGCCATAAGGGAATCGACCGTTTCGTCCTGGGTGGGAGCAACATCGGCAACCGTGGCACCGGAACCACTCGGGGCCGGCATGGTGAAAATCTGCGTGGAGTAAGGCCTCGACTCATCTGTCTCGGGAGCCTCGGAAACCGCAGGCACTTCCTCCTGCTCGTCCTCGGCGGCATCTTGGATTTCGGCAGCATCAATAGGCTCGTCATCGTCTGCCGTGTCGCCCTGCTCATCGGAAACAGGAAGGGGCTCGGCAATCGCGGTGCCTTGCTTTTCAAACGTTATCGTGGAATCGAACTGCGCGGCATCAAACGACATGGTGCTATCGACGTGCTGCTGAGCCTCGAAAGACGTCGTCGCCTCAACAACATCCGCGGACGCCGGTTGCTGGGACTCAAAGGACGTCGCAGCTTCGGCAGCGTCGACGGGCACGGACTGCATAGCCTCGTTCTGCTCGAACTCTTGCGCCGCGAGCTCACGTGCCGCCTCAGCTGCCTGCTGCTGAGCGATAGCTTCCTGCTCGGCAGCCTCGCGTGCAGCAGCGCGCTTCTCCTCGAAATCGTCGACAAATTTCTTGCCCTTTGCAAGCGCGCCCTTAAAGAAGTTGGAAGCGCTGGCGCCAATCGAAGAGAACGCGGATGCAATATCGGCATGGGGCGTTGCCGCGGGAATCTCGGCCGAGAAATCAGTATCGCTCTCGTAAGACACGCGCCTCGGCTGTTCAACGTAATCGTCGTCAGACTCATCCGCAACGTCTTGCGCCGGCGCGGCGGGAGCCAAAATGTCCAGTCCTGCCGCGGGATCGATCGCGGACACCGCCTCGGACTCGGCAACGGCAGCGGTAACCGCGGCAGACTCATCATCCACGGTCACGACGGGGGCAGGCTCGGGCTCAAACGTCGGCTCCTCGCCCTCCTCGTAATCGAGCGTGCAGGACTCGGGAAGCATTCCGAGCGCACGGATGGCATCCGAACCAAAGCGGATGTTGCCGGCGGCATTGCGATAGAGCTTGGGCTCGGGCTCGGCCGCGACAGGCTCCTCCGCCGGCTCGGCAGCGGGAACCTCGTCATTGAACTCTTCGGCCTGGACAGCCTGATTCTGATCCTCGGGCACAATGGCGCCAATCAGCGTCTCGTCGGCAGACGCACCCTCAAAGCCCTCGATCTGCTCGTCGAAAGCCTCGCCCTGTTCGGGCTCGGTTTGAGCGTCGGGAGCAATCGGCTGACCGAACTCGTCCTCGGCGTAGGTAGGCTCTTCATACTCGATGGTGTTGCCGTAGTCGTTTTGCTGCTGGGCCGCGGCATACTCCGCCGCTGCGCGCGCCATTTCCTCGGCACGACGCTTCTGCTCCCCAAAATAGGTATCGAACGGAACATCGTCGGGAAACTCGTTTTCGCCCTGGAAGGGAGCAACGTTGTCCATGACGCCGAGCATAGCGGCGACAGAAGACTTGTTGCACACCGCGCCGGACGTATAGGGAAGAATGTGGCGGTTAGAGATGATGTTTGCCGCGTTGACAAGTGCAACGAGGGAAGCGAGGATCGCGACAATCCACAGCAGAACCTTGAGCGCGCCGGGGAGCGGCAGGATACGCAGGATGGCAACGGCAGCAGGGGCAACCGTGGCAACGGGCAACAGCTTGGCGATGAGTGCACGATACGAAGCATAGGGCTCGCGGGCGAGCAGCTCAGCACGGGGAGAGTCGTAGTGTGCGACAACGACCACCGGGCGGTTGCGCGGAGACGCGAGCGGGCCCGAGGCCTTGTGGTAGGCGATGACATTTTGGCTCACGCCCGTCTTGCCCAGGCGCGAAACCACGGGGTGGCCCGTGCGCTCGAGCACGTAAAGAACGGCGCCGATGATGGCCAGCAAGGTGCCGACCAAGCCGATACCGCCGCCGATGCCCATCAGCAGGGCACCGGCAAACGCAAGAATACCGGTAACGGCAAATGCCAACCTACTGGGCGCCGGGGCATTGAACTCCTGAACCTCGGGATCAAAGCCGTGGTTGCGGAAGATTTGAGCGATATCCTCGGCAGCCAAGCGCTCTTCTTCGCTGCATGCCGGCGTAATGCCGGTGTTCTGCAGCAGGTGGTTAATATAGTTCTGGGTGTTCGCCATGTGCGCTCCACATCCATAATCCGACAAATAGGCCCAATGCATGCACATTAGAACCGTATATAGTCGAAAGTATACCCCGAGCGAGCGCAAACGACCGAATTCGGGCCATCTTAACGCCCCGAGCGGACAAGGATATAGCCTAATCTCCATATCGGACTAAAATCATGGCAGCAAACTACCTTCTCATGCGAGGACTCTATGACGGCAAGCGACGCGACCGCGACAATTAAAAAGGGAAATTCGGAGCCCAGTTTCGATAAAACGGCTCAGCGCATCCTCAATCTTTTCTTTGTGCTCAACAGCTCCCCCGAACCGCTGACGACCGAGCAGATCGTCTTGGATTCTGACCTGGGATATGGCTCGGGCAATATCGACTCGGATAAGCGCAAGTTTCGGCGCGATCGTGACAAACTGCTCGAACGCGGCATCTTAATCAAGGAGGTTCGCCCCGCCGGCGCGCAGGAGACCGAGGAAAGCTCATGGATAATCGACCGCGAGCACACGTTTGCGGCAGGCGGCCTCATCACCGCAGACGACGCCGATATCCTGCTCAACGCTATCGACCAGACAATAGCGGCCGGCTCATCCACTTTTGCCGCGCCGCTTGCCGATATTCGTTCCAAGATTGCCTACCTCACCGGCAGGACGACGGCGGACGAAGCACCGATCCGCCGCTCTCCCACCGTCGATGCGGTATGGAGCGCCTTTGCCGAGCGATGCGCGCTGCGATTTTTATATCAGAACGGACGCGGTGAGCAGAAAGAGCGTACCGTCTGCGTCTACGGCATGTTCGAGCGCGAGGGCGTTGCGTACTTCTGCGGCCTCGACAATGCCACCGACGACATCAGGACATTCCGCTGCGACCGTATCGTTCGCGCTTGGCGTCCTTCGAAGGCCTACGCCATCCCCGCAGACTTCAATCTCAACGACTACCTGTTCTTTGAATTCGATTTTGCCGACCGCCCGCCCGTTGCGGCTACGTTCTCGTTCGCCCCGCAGACGCAGATCGATATGATCAACGGCCTCACGCGCGGGCGAGGTGAGCTCGCACACACCGATTCGGGATGGGCTTGGACCGTTGACGTGCGCGATCTTGAAGCCGCCGCCTCATTTTGCATGGCCCACGCCATGGACGGCATGAGGCCCATGGCCCCCAAATCGCTCAAGCAGGCGTGGAACCACCTCATTGAAAGGACGGTGCACGAGCATGCCCGTGCGTAAACTCACCAGCGAGCAGAGGCTCTCGCGCGCCATCGACATCATGGAGGCCCTCTACGCCGCCGGCGAGAGCGGCATGACACGAACCGAGATTTGCAGTCGCTTTGACATCACGGGGGCGTCGCTCGACGAGATTCTCGAGATCGTCTCGACGCTCGCGGACCGAGAATCGGGTGCGCGTATCATCTGCGAATGCCACGGCGAGCGCGTGGTCCTCACCGGTGACGCCGGGCGTGTACTACCGCTGCGCCTGAGTGCCGCCGAGGGCGCTGTGCTCAACCACGAACTTGAATCGTTGGGGATCGAGCCCCAGGCGGCGGCTCGAATTCGACATGCTCTTCTACCCGAAGAGCTCGGCTATAACCAGCACGTCTTTGACACCGTCAACCACGGGTCGCACTGGCAGCAGCTGAGCTGCGCCATTCAGGACGGCGTTCGCTGTCGCATCTCGTATCGCTCGATGGACGATGCGCGGCCACGCGAGCGTCTGGTCGACCCCTTGCGCATTACAGCAAACGGCGACCAAACATATCTGATTGCCTGGGACATCGCGGTCGATGAGCAGCGCACCTATCGCATGGATAAAATCGAGGGACTCGCCTTGACGGAAGACTCCGTCGTGCCTCACGCACCGGACGTTGCATCCCTCCACGATTCCCTTGCCCGGACGCAGCGTAGCGCAAAGCTCTTGATGCCATTCGATATGGCGGAGCATCTGGACTGGGCCGGCATCACCCTAATCGAACGCAGCGGGACAGACATGGCAACGGTAACCGTACATTACGGCTCCGAGCGTTGGCTGCTGAGCCAGATAATCGCAGCGGGCGGAGCCATCCGCATCTTGGATGACCCCGCCCTGTCAAAGCGTCTGTGCGATATGGCAAAAACCCTCGTCTGTCCGCTTTAGCGCCGCCGCTCGTGGCGTGCACGCCACAGCTGTAGATAGTGCCCGATCTGCGCCGATTCGATGCGCTGGTAGGAGCTCGTGGGCAGCGACGTTAAGAACTTCTTGCCATAGCCCTTCGTCACCAGGCGAGGATCCGCCAAGATCAGCACGCCGCTATCGGTCGACGAGCGAATCAAACGCCCCGCGGCCTGCTTAACCTCGAGCACCGCCTCGGGCAGCGAATAGCGCGCCCATGCGCGGTCTTCGCGCAGGTTGCGCTCGCACGAGAGCGGGTCCGTGGGGCTCGAGAACGGCAACTTGGGAATGATGACGCAGCGCAGCGTCTCGCCGCTGGCATCAAACCCCTCCCAGAAGGCCTTAAGCGCAAAAAGCGACGAGGTCGGTTCGTTGATAAACCGGTCGCGCAGGCGACGAGGAGATGAGTTGCGCTGCTGGCAGTTGAGTTCCAGACCCGCCCGGGCCATCTTGGGCTCAACGCGGGCGTACAGGTCTTCCATGTCGCGCCGATTGGTGAACAACGTGAGCACCGATCCGCCCATGGCAAGATGGGCGTCGACCAGTACGCGCTCGAGCGCCGTAAGATAGCTCTCACGATCGCGCGGATCGGGGATATCGCCCGCAACGACTACAGCCATGTTCGAATCGAAGTCGTAGCTCGAATCCAAGTGCAGCGATGACGACGTTGAAGCACCGATGCGATCAAGGCCGACCGCATGGTTAAAGTGCTCAAAGCTTTTGGACACCGTCATGGTCGCCGAGGCAAAGATAGCCGTGTGAACCTCGGGCAGCCACTCGGTTGCCAAGGCCTCGCCAATGTCGATGCGCTCTGCGGTCATTGACTCTCCGCCGGCACGCAGCCTGCGATTGACCTGCAGCGAATACACGTAGTGTTCATCGGTACCATCAATGATGAGTTTGAGGTTCTCGGCCAGCTCGTGCAGGCGGCGCGAGATATCACCCAGGTCGACAACAACCTCGGGCTTGTCGGCGGCGACGGCTTGCACCAGCGCGTCGACGCTCTTGTCAGCTTGTTCCAATGCGTCGATGCCAGTGTAGGCCGACTGTAAGAAATCATGCCAGTCGTCTGATTCGCGCAGCTCGGGGCCAATCCATAGATTGGCATTGTCATAACCCCCACGCGCACGGCGGCCGAGCTCGCGAACGCCATCGAACACGTCGGCGATCGCCATGCTCGCGCGCGAGACCGTCGACGTCGCCTTGGCAGTAAGGCCCAGATAGAGCGTAGAGCCCTCGGAGGTTGCCAAATCACGGGAAACCTGGCTTAGTGCGCCGGTGCTCGAGCCACCCAGGCGCTCGAACAGGACGCGTGATTCGTCCGCCGACACCACGCGCGCCCACTGACGGCGCGCCTCGCGCTCGATGGAATGGGCCTCGTCGATTACCCAATGACGAATCGGAGGCAAAATCCTGCCCTCGGCCGCGACGTTGCGGAACAGCAGGGAATGGTTGGTGACCACCACATCGGCATGCGCCGCACGACGGCGAGCACCGTGGACCAAACATTTATCAGGGAAAAACGGGCAGAGGCGACGAGCACACTCGCGCGAGGCCGTCGTAAAGTCGGGACGGTTGACGCTGCGCCACCGAATGCCGAGCGAGTCGAGGTCGCCATCGGCTGATTGGCAGACGTACGCCATAATGACCGCGACCGCCGTGAGCGTGGCCGCCGGATCGCGCTTGGTGGTAATCTCGACCTGGCCGCGGCTCATGCGCTCAAGCTTGCGCAGGCACGGATAGTGGTCATACCCCTTGAGAGCGCAAAATGACAGACCACCGTCCAGTTGCTCGGCAAGTTTTGGCAGCTCATGGTACATGAGCTGGTCGGCAAGATTGTTCGATTTGGTCGCAATACCAACCGTGATGTTGTTACGGCGTGCTGCCTCGGCAAAAGGCACCAGATAGGCCATCGATTTGCCGACGCCTGTGCCTGCCTCAATTACTCGATGAGTGCCCGTGACCAGCGCATCGCGGACCTCGAGCGCCATCGCGATCTGCTCATCACGCGGCTCGTAGGTGGGATACATGCGATTGACCAGGCCACCTGGTGCATAGTCTGCCTCGACCTCCTCACGACTCGGCATCTTGAGGACCGGCAGTTCGTCGGCGTCCACCCGATCGTCGGCACGATCGGCCTTGAGTACGTCGGCACGAGCGGCGCTGAGAGAGAAGATAGAACCAGGGTTCTGCCCTGCCAAGAATGAGAAGATAGGACGATAGGACCAAGGCACGTCCGGATGCATGTCGGCCAGGCGCGCCATGAGGCCCTGGGGCAAGTCGGTGAGCGCCACGAGCAACACGCGCCATACGCCACACAGGGCGTCGACGTCGGCATTGGCACGGTGTGATACCGAGTCGCAGCCAAACAGATCGGCCATAAAAGACAGCTTGTGCGAGGCCAGGCGCGGAAGCGCGATGCGCGACAGCGCCAGCGAATCGATCCAAATATCGCTCACGTTGACGCCGCCTTTGACCGACTCGATAAACGAGCGGTCGAACGTGGCGTTGTGTGCGATCACCGGGCAGCCACCGACAAAATCGGCGAGAGCGGCGACGGCCTCAACCGCCGACGGGGCATCCGCCACATCGGCATTTGTAATGCTCGTGAGCTCGGTAATCTCGGCGGGAATCAGCTGTTTGGGATGCACGAAGGTATCGAAGCGTTCGATGACCTCGCGGCCCGAAAGGCGAGCCGCCGATATCTCGATCAGCTCGTTGTCCTGCACCGAAAGACCCGTGGTCTCGGTATCGAGGACGATAACATCTTCTTCGATGAGACCAAACGCTTGGGTTTTGGCGCGCTCGGCAAGCGTGGCATAAGAATCGATGACAAACTGCGGCGTTCCTGACGAAACCGCGTCCTCGATTAGCATGCAATGCCCGCTCGACGAAGGCCCATACGGATCAGGCTGTCACAGACCTGCGGGAACGTCATGTCGTCGGTGTGGCGGATCTCATCCGGATACAGCGACGTATCGGTCATGCCGGGAATGGTATTGGTCTCGAGGATAACGGGGCCGTCCTCGCTCACAATAAAGTCGCTGCGCGAGATACCCAGGCAACCGAGGGCCTTGTGAGCGGCACAGGCAAGTTCCTGAGCGCGAGCGTAATTCTCGGGTGAAATCTGCGCCGGAATGCGATGGATATCCGTAGGGTCGACATACTTCACGTCCAGATCGTAGAACTCGCAGTCCTCGGGCTTACGAATCTCGACAATCGGCAGGGCGCGTACGTCATCTTCGCCGTATACGCCGACGGTGATCTCGGTACCATCGATGCACTTCTCGACCAGCACTTTGTCGCCGTACTCAAACGCCTTGGCGATTGCCGCGGGCAGCTCGGAGGGCTCATGGACCAGGGAAATGCCATAGCTGGAACCGTTGACGGCCGGCTTCACAAAGCACCGCTCGCCACAAACCTCGACGATATGATCGATATCGACTTCATCGCCCACCTCGAGCGCAAGGCCGGGGGCAATGGGAATGCCCGCCTTGGCGTATAGGAGCTTAGAGACCTCCTTGTCGGCACCGCAGGCGCTGGCAAGTACGCCCGAGGCCGTGTAGGGGATACCCAGGGTCTCCATGGCACCCTGCATGGCGCCATCCTCACCGCCGGCGCCGTGCATGGCGATAAATGCCACATCGAATCCGCCGGTCGCCATGGTTACCATAAAGTCATCAGCGGCCGTGTCAAGCAGCTCCACCGAGGTGTAGCCGGCTTCCTTCAGCGCCACCACAACGTTCTTTCCCGAATCGAGCGAGATCTCGCGCTCGGCGGAATGACCGCCCGCCAAGACCGCTACGTGCATGTTCTCTAGGCTTTTACCCGGCATGGGCAGACTCCTCCTCTATAATTTCTGCAGCTGATACCATATTGTAGCGATACCCTCTACGTTTCCCCAAAATCGAAAGGCTTCCATGAATCCCAGGACTAAATCTCAGGACATTCGCGACTTGAGCCAAAACGATATTCGCGAGCTCGTGGCCGAACTTGGCCAGCCCGCCTTCCGCGCGAAGCAGCTCATCGAATGGGTCTTTGAGAAGAACGTTTGTTCGTTTGACGATATGACCAACCTTCCCAAGGCTTTCCGTGAGCAGCTTAAAGAGGCTTTTGCCTTTGATACGCCGACTGAACTCACCAAGCAGGTTTCCAAAGATGGCTCGCGCAAGTATCTGCTCGAGTACCACGATGGCATTTCCGTCGAGACTGTCGGCATGCCCCGTCGTAACAAACTTTCCGTCTGCGTTTCCACCCAGGCAGGCTGCGGCATGGGCTGCGCCTTTTGCGCTACCGGTCTCAACGGCCTCAAGCGCTCTCTGACCGCTCAAGAGATCGTCGACCAGGTGCTTCATGTATCCAACGACTTTGGCGAGCGTGCCACAAGCGTTGTCTTCATGGGCCAGGGCGAGCCGTTTGCCAACTACGACGAGGTTCTCAAGGCATTGCGTATCCTCAACGACCCCGATGGTATCGGTATCGGCGCTCGTCACCTCACCGTCTCTACCAGCGGCGTTATTCCCGGTATTCGCAAATTTGCCGACATCCCCGAGCAGTTCACGCTTGCCGTTTCCCTGCATTCCGCCATCCAGTCGACGCGCAATAAGCTCATGCCCGGTGTTAAGAAGTACACGCTGCTTCGCCTTCACGAAGCGCTTCAGCTCTACACCGAGAAGACTGGCCGCCGCCCGACCTACGAGTATGCCATGATCGAAGGCGTCAACGATACGAATCCCGAGATGCAGGCACTCTGCGACTTCTGCGAGGGAACGCTGTGCCACGTTAACCTGATTCAACTTAACGACATCGAGGGCAGCCCGCTCAAGCCGTCGCCGATTCATAAGGTTGAGGATCTTCAGCGTCGTCTTGAGTCCCGTGGCATCGAGACCACGATTCGTAACTCCCGTGGTAACGATATTGACGCCGCTTGCGGACAGCTGAAACAGCGTTTCAAAGTTCAGAAGAACGCATAGGGGAGTCGCACTCCAAAACGTTTCATGTGAAACATCGAACGGCCCCTGTTGCAGGATATGCAACAGGGGCCGTTTCATTTATTGACCTCAATTTTGGACCGCTGCTAGCTTTCCCATTTTTTACGGACAAAATAAGCGGCCCTTGTCTCATGAATCAGACAAGGGCCCCTCAAAATATGCAGGGTAATTGTTAGGTACCTAATAGCCTACATTTTCCCATTGGTTGCTAACCCAACCTTGATTAATCTTAGGATTTTTCGTTACCTGAGCAGTGCGCATGGCAACATCTTCTGTCATAACATCCATTTTCTTCTTGGAAGTATCGACAATATCTTGCGCGCCACGAAGCAAACGACCTCGAAGTTCATCGTCTGTCGCGATCTTATAGCCAGCAAAGGCACCAGCCGCGACAGTCGTCACCAATGCAATCGCAGTTAAAATCTTATTCCTCATCTTGGCCTCCTTGATCAAACTGAATCATTTCACCAAGAATACGAGAGAGCTCTTCCTCGTCTTTAAACTCAATCTCAATCTTATTCTTTCCACGCGAGCTCTTCACGCGCACGTTGGTATTAAATACCTGACGAAGTACACGCGCAGCCTTTTTAAAAGACTGAGGCGTAGCAGGCCTCGGCGTCTTAGGTGTCTCTCCGGCAGAAAACAATGGAGCAAGATTTTCTGTCGCTCTTACGGAAAGGCCCTCTGCAACAACCTTCTCTGCAAGTCGAATTCGCGCGTCCTCATAGGGAACTGCAAGAATCGCACGTGCGTGACCAGCAGTAAGTTTACCCTCAAAAATCATCTGCTGAACTACTTCGGGGAGATCGAGAAGGCGCAGCGAGTTTGTAATTGCAGAGCGTGACTTGCTTACGGCCTTCGACAACGCCTCCTGGGTCATACCGCTAGCATCGATGAGCTGGCGATAGCCCTTAGCCTCTTCGACGGGATTCAGATCAGAACGCTGAAGATTTTCGATAAGAGCAAGAGCCAGCATCTCTTCATCATTAACATCTTTAATGATGACAGGCAGTTCCTCAAGACCAGCAAGCTTTGACGCCTGATAACGACGCTCACCAGCGATGATCTCATAGCCGTTTCCATGCTTGCGAACCAAGAGCGGCTGCAAAACGCCATGTTCTTGGATTGACTCGCTCAACTCGCGAAGTTCAGTTTCATTAAAGTGAACTCGCGGTTGATTAGGGTTGGGAACGATATCCTCAATAGGTAGTTTTGTTTCAGATGCGGCATTTGAAGCAGATGCAGCAGAACCACCGGTCTCATACTCAGCCTCTGAGACCAAAGCATTGAGTCCGCGTCCCAATCCACCACGTTTCTTTGCACTAGGCACGCTTGATCACCTCTTTTGCAAGGTTCATATACGCTTTTGCACCCTTGTTTTGAGGTGCATAGGTAATTACCGGTTCTCCAAAAGACGGAGCTTCAGAGATTTTAACCGTACGGGGAATCAGTGTCTTAAACGCCTTATCACCAAAGTACGATTGAACTTCCTCAACAACCTGATTCGACAAAGAAGTACGTGAGTCATACATGGTCATAAGCACGCCATAGGTGTCTAAGCCCTTGTTCAGACGTGATTTGACCATCTTCATTGACTCAAGCAGCTTCGTAACGCCCTCGAGTGCGTAATACTCACACTGGATTGGAATCAAAACGCTATCTGCTGCGGTCAAGGCATTGATAGTAAGCAGGCCGAGCGAAGGAGGACAGTCAATGAAAATAAAATCGAACTCGTCCTGAATCGGCTCAAGCAAATCTTTGAGGCGGGTTTCACGAGCAATTGCGCTTACGAGCTCAATTTCGGCACCTGCAAGCTGAATCGTAGCTGGAATTACGAATACCTTTTTGCAATTTGTATCAAGAATAAGCGATTCTGCCGGCACATCATTCAACAATGCATCATAGATGCAGTGATCAAGGTCTTCTTTTTCAATTCCAAATCCACTGGTGCTGTTTCCCTGCGGATCAAAATCGACAATCAGTGTCTTACGACCCTGCTCACCCAGTGCTGCTGCAAGGTTTACAGCCGTCGTTGACTTACCGACGCCGCCTTTTTGATTGATGATTGCAATGATACGCGTGTCTTTTGCGCTCTTAGAACGCTTAACGTCGCGAAATCCCACGGTCCCTCCTGGTGTGTATTAAAGCTGTCAAACGGAGGATGTTTCACGTGAAACATTCCGATTCGATATCAACCGCCATGTTTCACGTGAAACACTGCAAGTTGTTAGTATCCATTATGTTTCACGTGAAACATCTAGGCAAGCGGATTCTTCTTTGCCATGCCATTTGCACGAGGCAATGAAACGGATGCTGGATGACTCTTCTTAAGAACAATGAACTCCCTGTGGCCCAAGCCCTCAGGCAAATCGATTGCGTCATTCAGAAGCAAAGTGAAGCCGCAAATCTTAGCTGCTGACATGCCGGAAGCAAGCTCCTCATCCGAAGGATTACCCTTGGTGATAACAAATAGACCTCCATCCTTGAGGAACGGAGCCGCATACTCAACAAGAATCGGTAGAGGGGCCAGTGCGCGGGCGGTTACGACAGAGAACTGCTTCTTATGGCTTCGAGCATATTCTTCAAGACGATCATGAACGACATGAGCATGTTTCAATCCAAGAGCATGGACAAAAGAATTGACAGCATCAACCTTCTTGCCAACAGAGTCAATATAAGTAGCTTTACGATGCGTGGTTATGGTTAAAGGAATACCGGGGAAGCCCGCACCTGTTCCCATATCGAGCAAAGCTCCCTCAGGAGCCTTATTGATATAAGGGAGCAAAACAAGAGAGTCGAGGATATGTAGTACCGCAGCATCTTCTATGTTAAGAATACGTGTGAGATTGGTTGTCTTATTTGTTTCCAGAACCAAATCCAAATGCTGAATACATTTCCTCAGCTCAACATCAGTTACGCTCAAGGAATACTCTTTGCAATAGGAAGTTAGACGACTCAACATCTCGTCAGCCTGCTGATCAGTAAGTACTAACAACGAAAGCTCCTTTCTGACAAAAATCAGTGTATCGAGAACTTTTGACAAAAAAAGGGGACGTGGAAACCACGTCCCCTTAAGCATAAGCTCGAGTAGATTATCGAGCAACAATCACCACATGGCGATCGGGGTCAGAACCCTCAGAATGAGTATCGACGGCGTCATTGCCACGAAGTGCAATGTGAACCAGTCGGCGCTCGTAGGCATTCATGGGCGGAAGCGAAACACTCTTATGAGTGCGGATGGCACGCTCGGCAGCAGACTGAGCCATGGAGGCAACCTTGTCCTGACGGCGGCTCTTGTATCCCTCGACGTCCACTACAACCGGATATCTAAAGCCGAGCTTGCGGCTCACCAGCAATGAGAACATAACCTGAAGGGCATCAAGGGTGCGACCATGACGGCCAATGAGAACAGCAAGGTCGGGAGCCGTTACATCCAGAATCAGCTCACCCTCGTCGCCCTCATACTCATCGATAGGAGAGTTGGCGGCATCGAAGTGCGAAAGGATGGAACGCAGGATGGAAATCGCGACATCGGCAATGGTGTCGAGCTCCTCGTCGGTCAGCTCTTCACCGGCCTTGTAGCGCTGTGCAATCTCGGGATAATCGCCCGCGACCTGCGGGGCAACCTCCTCAAGCATATCCTCGATGATCTCTTCAGACATAACGTACTCCAAAAGTTAGGTACCTAAATAAGATTGATATCCCGCTACTTCTTCTTGTGCGGGCGCGGCTTCTTTTCGCGACGAGTGACCTCAACCTGCAGCGGCGCGTTCTTAAGGCGCTCCTCCTCATCGGCCTTCGCCTTGTCGATGACCTTCTGCGTCACAAAAATCTGCTGGATAACCTGCCAAGCAGACGAGACGTCGTAGTACAGCAGAACACCAACGGGAAGGCTCCAGCCCATCCAAAGCATCATGACCGTCATGACAACGGCCATCATACGCATGCTCTGAGCCTGCTGGCCGGTCTGGTTGCGCGACATATAGAGCTGCGGAATCAGGGTCAGGACAGCGAACAGGATCAGGCAGACCAGCGCAGGCAGCGCGACCATAAAGCCATCGGCAAAGGAGGCACTCGGCGTGGTGGTCAGGTCGGGCAGAATATTAAAGAACGAGAACGTGCCGTCGTTAAAGTAGTCCGGCAGGTTACGCAGCAGCGTAAATAGGGCGAACAGGACAGGCATCTGAATCAACAGCGGCAGACAACCAGCCATCGGGTTGAACTTGTTCTCGCTGTAGAACTTCTGCATTTCCTCGGCCTGACGCTGGGGATCGTCGGCATAGCGCTCCTGGATCTCGAGCATCTTGGGCTGCAGCACCTGCATGCGTGCCGTCGACTTAGTCGACTTGAGCATAAGCGGCGTCAGCAGCAGACGGATGATGACCACCAGGATGATGATGGACAGGCCCCAGTCGACCGCAAAGGTCTGGATGAGCTTGAGCAGCTCGAAAAGGATGTTAACGATCCAATCCCACATGTAAGTTTTCCTCCGATAGCGAGTGCCCGCTAGGGCACAGGGTCATAACCGCCGACGTGCAGGGGATTGCAGCGAGCGATGCGCCTCACGGCAAGCCAGCAGCCTCTCAAAACACCGTACTTCTCAATCGCCTGGACGGCGTATTGCGAGCACGTTGGGTAATAAATGCAGGCGTCAGGCAATAAGGGCGAAATAACCTGTTGATATATGCGAATAGGAGCGATGGCAACACGTCGCAAAACGTGATTGCTCATCGCTCCTCCCCGGCAACGCCGGCGCGTTTCATAAGCGAACGCAATGCATTGTCCATCTCCTGAGGCGAAGAAACCCTCGTCTTGGGAGTTGCGAACAAGATGATGTCATAACCCGCAACGGGAAATCCACAGCTGCGGGCGGCCTCGCGCATCACACGCTTAGAACGGTTGCGCACGACAGCACAACCGAGCCGTTTAGCACCAACGAAGGCGACCCTTCCGGAGTCGCCTTCGCCAACCGATTCACATATGGTCATTCGAATCAGAGGGTGATTGAAACGACGCCCCTGACTGAACACATGCTCGAAATCTTGCCGAGACTTAATAGTCTTCATGCGAGATGTGTGTATCGCTGCTAGACAGTGAGACGCTTGCGGCCCTTGGCGCGACGACGGGCGAGCACGGCACGACCACCCTTAGTGGCCATACGGGCACGGAAGCCATGGGTCTTGGCACGCTTACGCTTATTAGGCTGATACGTACGCTTCATCTTAAGTTCCTCCTGCTGCATTTCGAGTGTCCGCGGGGGCGCGGACGCAGATATAGACACGTGAGCTTGAAGATTGTAGGGAAATCAATGTTCAAATGTCAAGAAATCAAAGGTAAAAGGTTGCGCAGTTCACACGGTTCCCCCATAAGCCGAGCTCGATTTAGCGGTGCATGGCAACTTTTCACGATATTTCATCGAGTTTTCAACAGGTCATGTTGGCAATGTTGAGAACTTTTCGTCCGTTTTCCAAAGTTTTCAACAGGTTTTGAAAAGTTGTCGAAAGATGAGAAACATTGCACGGTGAGCTACTATTTGTTCGAAACCTTTTGAAAGATTGCGAGCGGCATGTCTGACGACTTTTACACCATGGTCGATTCCGGAGACCCGGCACCCGACAACGAGCACATCACCGGCGTGCGCGAAGAGCGTGAGGAAGGCGAGCAGACGACCACGCAGGCGCCAAAAGCCATGTACGCCGCGCGCATCGCCGTCTATGACGATATGCTGTCGACACCGCGTGTGATCGTCATTGATCCGCAAGATGTCCGCACGTATTTGGAAGAGACGACCAACACCGTCTACCAGTGCATGAAAGAACAAGGTGGCCATATCTCGCTCATGGTCATCCGCGAGATTGTCGAAAACTTTATCCACGCGCACTTTGCCGAGCCCATCATCTCGATTCTGGACGGCGGAGACACCATCCGCTTCGCTGATCAAGGACCCGGCATCGACGACAAGGAGCGTGCTTTCGACTTTGGCGTTACCAGCGCAAACAGCAAGATGAAGCGCTACATCCGTGGAACCGGAGCAGGGTTTCCCATGGTGCAGGAGTATTTGGAAAACGCCGGCGGGGCCGTGTCCATCGAGGACAACATGGGCAACGGCACCGTGGTTACGGTAAGCCTGGACCCTAAACGCGTGCAGGAAATAGAGCGTGCCGGCGGACGCGGTGCTGCCGTGCGGCCCGAGACGGAGCAGCCCGCATATCCCCTGCCGGGAGCTTTTGCGCAGCAGCCCATGGCAACGCAACAGATGCAGCCCCGCGTGGGACAGATGCAGCAGCCCGGAATGCTTCCTACACAAGAGCCCCAGGCGGCGTCGATGTCGATGCCGCCAAACGTGCCACAGGCCATGCCGCTGGCGGATCAGGATACAGCAGCAATGCAGCAGGCGACGGGGGCACCGGGTAGCCAGCAAATGGGCTATCAGCCGTACCAACAGGGATATCCATATCAGCAGATGCAGCCACTGGGGTATGGCCAGCAGTTCCCGCAGCAGTACCAGCAGGGATATCAGCAGCCGTACCAGCAGATGCCGCAGCAGCAGTACAACCCCTGGGCCCAGCAGATGACTCCGCAGCCTAACCAACAGTGGCCTCAAAGTTTTCAACAGCAAATGCCGCCGATGCAGAGTTCTCAACAATCAGCAGCTCAAATGATGTATCCTAATGCAGCAAATCAGTATGCGCAGCCACAGCCGGACGTGTTCGTAAGCGATCGCGGCAACGCCGCGCTGGGCTATCTGGCGCAAAATCAAGCGTGCGGTGCAACCGATCTGGCGAGGGCGTTTGGAAACTCGGCCCCCACTTGGTCACGCACGCTCAATGACTTGGCGCAGGCCGGCTTGGTCATCAAGCATGGCCAGAAATACCATCTGACCGAACTCGGCGCCGCTCGTGTGCGAGCTCAGAGCTAAAGAACGGGAGAGACAGTGGACGAGGAAGCAAGCATCATCCTGGGGGATGCCATCGCCTTTTGCCAGCGCGACGGCCAAGATGCACGCCTCATCAACATGCTGGGGCAATCGCGCGCCATAAGCCTGACCGAAGATACGCTCACGATCGAGGCCCCCTCGCGCTTTGCCATCGCGCAGCTCAAAAAGCATCAGCCGACTATTGAGGCCTATCTGGAAGAAATCGCCTTTGCACCGATCGCGCTCGACATCGTGGCACCGCAAGGAGCCGCGGCGGAATCCGCTGCTGCGACGGCGCCCGCCACGGCTCCCGCTGCTTCCCCGGCGGCGCCGGCCTCCGCAGGCGACGTGCCGACAATCGGGCACCAGCACAGCGATGTTTCCCGTGAAACCATGGCACCGTTGCCGACCGCGGCGGCGACGTCAACGAACGCACCCGTCACGCACATGCCCATCGCTCACGACGCAACGACGGGCGCGGATTCGGGCATTGCAATCAAGAACACGCTCTCGGCCGATGATTTTCGTCGCATGATGAACCAGATGAAGGGCGGAGCGCCAACTAAATCCACGCAAGCTGCGACCCCCGCTTCACCCATGCCAGCACCGACCGCGCCGGCCGAACAGAATACGGATGGAGCCCCGCTCGCCGCGAACTCAAAATTTACCTTTGAGAACTTTGTCTACGGCCCCGAGAACAGCCATGCCTATCGCTCGGCACTCAAGTTTGCCGCCCTCGCGGACGAGCGGGGCACGTGCACATCACTGTTCATCTACGGCAAATCGGGCCTGGGCAAGACGCACCTGCTGCTTGCCATCAAAAACGAGCTCGCCGAAAAGTCGCCCGAGATCAAGGTCAAGTATGCCAACTCCCAGGCATATCTGGACGACCTGATGACCGAGTTCGACCGCCAAAAGAAGAGCAACGCCCCCATCATGCAGGCGTACCACGGCGTGGACGTGCTCATCATCGACGACATCCAAAACATCATCGGCAAGCGCGCGAGCGTGGACTACTTTTTCCAGCTCATGGACGAGTTCATCCGCAACAACAAGAAGGTCGTCATCGCGGCAGACCGCGCCCCCAAGGACCTGAGCATGGACGAGCGTCTAACCAGCCGCTTCAACGCCGGCATGCTCTGCCTGGTCGCAGAGCCCAGCTACGAAATGAAATACAAGATCTTGCAGCGCTATTACGAGAACACCATCGTCGCCGCTCCCGAGGCAGGCGACGACTCGCTGCTGGCGGCCTATGGGGGCGACGGCGGGCACCTAACCGACGAGCACTTTAAACACATGGCCGAGGTCTCGGGCACCAACATCCGCGAACTCGAGAGCTTTTGCGAGCGCTGCGCCGGCGAGGCGGGCGACCGCGAGCGCGAGGGCGGGGAGCTCACCTTTGACGATATCGACGCCATCGCCAGCCAGTACTTTGACACATCGGCCAAAAAGATCAACGTCCAGACGGTTCAGTCCGTCATCGAAGAGCAGTACGGCGTGACGCACGAGGAGCTCATCGGCCCGCGTCGCAACGCCAATATCGCCAAAGCACGCCATATCGCTATCTACCTGGCCATCGAGATGTGCGAGATGACGACCACGGCGGTGGGCGCCGAATTTGGCAACCGCAACCACTCGACCGTCAGCACGAGTTACAAAAAGGTCCAGAAGATGATCCAGGAAGACCGCACCGTCACCGAAGACCTCAAGTCGCTGCGCGATAAAATTACACTGCGCTCGTAGGGAAATAGAGACACCTGTTGAAAACTTGTCGAAACCACGGGCATAAGGTGTCTAAAACCCAACCCGCGGTGATGAAAAGTTTTGCGCAGGTTTTGAACGTGGAAAACCACCCCTGTTGCACACAGGTTGCTGTCGATTCTCTTTCTTGGTCTGACCTGCGTCTTTGGGAGTAATCAACAGTTTCGTCAGTGCTATTACTATTATTAAGATATTTATATCTATAGAAAGGTATTAAAAGATGAAGTTCACCGTCAGCCAGAGCTCGCTTACACAAGCCATCGGCGTCGTTATGAAGGGTGTCGCTTCGGCATCCACCCTTCCCATCCTGTCGGGCGTGCTCGTTAAGGCCCAAGACGGCATCTTGGAATTCCAGACCTCTAACTACACTATCTCGATCCGTCATCGCATCGCGGCGCATGTCGAAGAAGAGGGCGAGATGGTTATCCCCTGTAAGATGCTCTCCAATATCACCAAGACCCTCCCCGATGCCCCGGTCACCTTTGAGCTGTCCGAGCGCCAGGTGCTGATTGGTTGCGAGAAGAGCTCTTTTAGGCTGAACACGCTCGATGCCAATGACTTCCCCGAGTTTCCGGCCTATGCCATCGAGAGTGCCGTGGAGCTGCCGACCGATGTCTTGTCCGAAATGGTCGGCCGCGTGTGGCGCGTCACCTCGACCGACAAGGCTCGCCCCATCCTGGGCGGCGTGCACATGAAGGTCGAGAACAACACCGTACGCCTGGTGGCGACCGATTCCTTCCGCTTGGCCGTGTGCGATACGCAGGTCGAGACCTCGACCCTCGAGGGCTCCTTTGAGCTCAACGTTCCGGCTGACGCCTTTAACGACGCGCTGAACATCATGGCCAGCCAGGCGACCATCATGATCGGGGCTACCGACACCCAGGTCGTCTTCGAGGCCGGCAACACCACCTACGTGTCGCGTCGCATCGAGGGCGTGTACCCCAACTACAAGCAGCTCATCCCCGATTCGTGCGTGACGAGCGTCAAGATCGATGTCGCCGCCTTTAACGCCGCCCTCAAGCGCGTGGCCGTTATCGCGAGCGCCAACCCCGCCGTCAAGTTCGAGATCGATGTCGAGAACGGGCAGATGGGCCTGTCCTCCATTTCCAATGACCAGGACCTTGCGCAGGAGACGATCGATGTCGAGGCCGAGGGCGAGTCGGGTACCATCGCCTTCAACTACCATTACATCTTCGGCTGCCTCAATGCCCTGTCCAAGGAGAAGGAGATCACGCTGGAGCTCAAGAGCTACTCGCAGGCGGGCATCTTTAAGTCCTACGACAAGATCAACTACCTGTACCTGGTCATGCCGGTCCGCATCTAGCGCTGCGCCATGACCATGTTCGCCCGCGATCTTTCCGTCGCGCACTACCGCAGCTTCGATAGCTATCGCCTTGCCCTGGACGAGGGCGTGACGATACTTGCGGGACCCAACGCGGCGGGAAAGACCAATCTCATAGAGGCGCTGCAGCTGCTGACGAGCGGCGCCTCGTTTAGGCATCCGACCGCAGCCGAGCTCGTCCATGACGGCGTGGGCTCGTGCAAGATCGAGCTGAGGCTCGAGGGCGACGGCCGCGTGCTTGATATGGGATTGAGCGCGGAGGACGGTAAGCGCTCGTTTAGCCGCAACGGCAAGAGATGCTCTGCCGCTGGTGTGCGCGGGGTTCTGCCGAGCGTGCTGTTTTGCCCCGACCATCTGGACATGGTTAAGCGAGGCGCCAGTGTGCGCCGAGCCGCCCTCGATGACTTTGGCATGCAGCTGAGCGCACGCTATGCCGATCTTGCGAGCACCTATGGGCGCTGCGTGACCCAGCGTAACGCCTTGCTCAAGGAGACCTGGTGCTGCCGCGAGATGCTCGGCGCGTGGAACGATTCGATTGCCCGCGCGGGCTCGGCCCTGCTCGTGCACCGGTTGGCTCTGCTCGACCGGCTGGCGGGCCATGTGCACACTGCCTACGGGCAAGTAGCGTCAGGTGAGGCCGCCAACGTGACCTATGCGTCCACGCTGGGGGCTTTGCCCCAGGTCGAGGATCGCGAAGAGCTGAAGGGTTGGGCGTACGAGCGCATGCTGGCCGCCCTTGACGAGCATGCCGACGAGGAAATTCGCCGCGGCGTGACGTTGGTGGGACCGCATCGCGACGAGATTGAGTTTACCGTGGCGGGTCGCTCCGCCCGTTCATTTGCCAGCCAAGGACAGCAGCGCACGCTGGTGCTGTCCTGGAAGGTGGCCGAGGTTGCCGTGGCTCGCGATGTCCTGGGCACCGCCCCACTGCTGCTTTTGGACGACGTGATGAGCGAGCTCGACGGCGAGCGTCGCGGCGCTTTCCTGCGGCTGATTGGCGATGATATCCAGACGGTCATAACTACGACCAACCTGGGGTACTTTACCGATGACCTGCTTGATCGAGCCAAGGTGGTGAGCATGGGTGAGACGTGCTAATTACGAGCGCGAGAGCGAGACAGTCGCCTTCAGCGGGTTTTTGAACGCAGAGCGCCAGCGCATCCTGGCGGCTGCAACGCCTAAGCGCCGTGCGCAGATGGAGGCCGCCGAGGAGTCGCGCACGGTCTATCGCGCATGGAACGCGGTGTGCTCGGGCACGCGCGAGGGGCGGCATGTGACGGGACTGCGCTACCTGCCCGAGTCCAATGAGCTGCTGGTGTATCTCGACTCGCCCTCGTGGACGCAGGAAATGACGTTGTTGCGCGAGATCATCCGCGCGCGCATGGAGCGCGCCGGTGCGCATGTGGACGCCCTGGTGTTCAAAACCACCGCGCCCGGTCACACGCCGCCCGCCGCCAAGGAGCGCCTGCGCCCGGCGACGACCGAGCGCCCGCCGGCCCCGCACGCCGACCTAAGTGAGGCCGAGTGCACCGAGATCGAGCGCCAGGTGGCGCCCATCGAAGACCAAAAACTGCGCGAGGCCCTCGAGAATGCCATGAGAGCCAGTGCCGAGTGGGCCAAGGGCGTGCAAAGCAAAAAAGAGCCTTAAATCGCATCTGGTGGCCTTGTAGAGCCAAATACCCTCGGTCCCGAGGGTATTTTTTACGATAAACTAGTAAGGCTGTACACATTTTCTTGACTGAAGGAGGACGTGTGGCAAACGAAAACGATTACGATGGCGGCGAGATTAAGATTCTCGAAGGTCTCGAGGCCGTTCGTAAGCGCCCGGGCATGTATATCGGCTCGACGAGCGCCAGCGGTCTGCATCACCTGGTGTGGGAGATCGTTGACAACTCCGTCGACGAGGCCATGGCCGGTTTCTGCACCGAGATCCAGGTGACGGTCCACGCCGACAACTCCATCACGGTCGTCGACAACGGGCGCGGCATCCCCGTCGACGAGCACCCTGTTAAAAAGATCCCGACGCTCGAGGTCGTCATGACGATCTTGCACGCCGGCGGTAAGTTCGATAACTCGGCCTATAAGGTCTCGGGCGGCCTGCACGGCGTGGGCATCTCCGTCGTCAACGCACTGTCCAAGCGCGTGGTCGTTCAGGTTCGTCGCGATGGCAACACCTACGAGATGGAGTTCTCGCGCGGCAAGACCGTCAAGAAGATGGAGGTCGTGGGCACCTCGGATTCGACGGGCACCACCGTCACCTTCTGGCCCGACGACGAGATCTTCGAGACCTGCATCTACGATTTCGATACGCTGCACAACCGTCTGCAGGAGACAGCGTTCCTCAATAAGAACCTCAAGATCGTGCTGACCGACGAGCGCGAGGCGACTCCCCACGTGGAGGAGTTTTGCTACGAGGGCGGCATCATCGACTTCGTCAAGTTCCTCAACGAGGGCAAGGACGTCCCCGAGGCCTTTAAGGAGCCCATCTACATCGAGGGCAAATCGGACCCGGACGCTCCCGTGGCCAAGATGGGCGAGGTCGAGGTTTCCCTGCAGTGGAATAGCGGCTACGGCGAGAACGTCATGTCGTTTGCCAACGACATCTACACTCCCGAGGGCGGCATGCACCTTGAGGGCTTCCGCACCGCGCTCACCCGCGTGATCAACGACTACGCGCGCAAACAGAACCTGCTCAAGGAAAAAGACGCCAACCTGACCGGCGACGATGTGCGCGAGGGCCTTTCGGCCGTTATCTCGGTCAAGCTGCCCGATCCGCAGTTTGAGGGGCAGACCAAGGCCAAGCTCGGTAGCTCCTATATGCGCGCGCTCACGCTCAAGATCGTGACCGACGGCCTCGCCGATTACTTGGAGGAGCATCCCAAGCCCGCCCGCGAGATCGTCAAGAAGGCGCAACAGGCCTGCAAGGCGCGCAACGCCGCCCGCAAGGCGCGCGAGGCGACCCGCCGCAAGAGCCTGCTCGAGACGGCGTCCCTGCCCGGTAAGCTCGCTGACTGCTCGGTGCGCGATGCCGAGCTGACCGAGCTCTTCATCGTAGAGGGCGACTCGGCAGGCGGTTCGGCCAAGGACGGCCGTCGCCGAGACATCCAGGCGATTCTGCCCCTGCGCGGCAAGATTCTGAACGTCGAACGCGTTGGTGACCATCGCGCGTTCTCGAGCGACACCATCCAGTCGCTGATTACCGCGATCGGCTGCGGTGTCACGACGAGTGCCGGCGACGGCGGCGACTTCGATATCACCAAGGCGCGCTACCACAAGATCATCATCATGACCGATGCAGACGTCGACGGTGCGCATATCCGCATCCTGCTGCTGACGTTCTTCTACAAGTACATGCGTCCGCTGATCGATGCCGGCTACGTCTATGTTGCCTGTCCGCCCATCTTTGGCATTAAGGTGCGCAACAAGATCCACTACGTGTATCCCAACGGCCGCCAGCCCGAAGACGAGATCCTGCGCGACACCATCCAGGGTCTGGGACTGAACCCCGACGATAACGACGAGGACGGCAAGGCCAAGGACGGCAAGATCACCAAAAAGCGCAAGGGCTATACCGTCCAGCGCTACAAGGGCCTGGGCGAGATGGACCCCAAGCAGCTTGCCTCGACGACGATGGACCCCAAGACCCGCATTCTGCAGCGTGTGTCGATCGAGGACGCCGTGGTGGCAGACCGCGCCGTGCGCGAGCTGATGGGTTCCGAGGTCGGCTATCGCCGCGAGTACATTGAAAAACACGCGCACGATGCGCGCTTCTTAGACGCCTAGCTTTCCCAGGCACCCCATCTTGCCCTTCAGGATTTCGGGCGCCGCACGCAAGGCGTGCGCCCTCATCCTTCAGGGCAACCTGGGGCACCTGGAAAACCTAGGAGGGTTATCCGGCATTCCCGGTAATCCGTCTCCGTGGTAGGGAACTAATGGACCACGCAAACCATGAGGAGGTAACGTGGCAGACGATATCAACAATAACGAGGGTATGGGCGAGGCCGGCGATGCCGGCATGCCCGACGATTTGAAGCGCCTGCTCGCCCGTGCTGAGCAGGGCGAGGACGGCGATCCGGACGCCTATAACCCCGATGCCGATGATGATGAGGAAGAGGACGACGACGGTGAGCTCGAGGAGAGCTTTGGCGAAGTCGACCGTGGCGCCTCGGCCGGCGAGGATATCAACGGCGGCCAGCTCCAGATTTCGGAGTTTGGCCGCGAGATGAAGCAGTCATTTATCGAGTATTCGATGTCGGTCATTACGGCGCGCGCCCTGCCGGACGTGCGCGACGGCTTAAAGCCGGTGCACCGCCGCATCCTGTACGCGATGAACGAGAGCGGCATCTACCCCAACCGCCCGCACAAGAAGTCGGCCTGGACGGTCGGCGAAGTTATCGGTAAGTACCACCCGCATGGCGACTCCGCGGTCTATGAGGCCATGGTCCGCCTGGCGCAGTGGTTCTCCATGCGCACGCCGCTCATCGACGGTCACGGCAACTTCGGTAACATCGACGGCGACGGCGCGGCGGCCATGCGTTACACCGAGAGCCGCCTGGCAAAGCCCGCCATGGAATTGCTGCGTGACTTGCAGAAGGATACCGTCGACTGGCAGCCCAACTACGACGAATCGCTCGCCGAGCCTCAGGCGCTGCCTGCGCGCTTCCCCAACCTGCTGGTCAACGGCGCCCAGGGCATCGCCGTCGGCATGGCCACCAATATCGCCCCGCATAACCTCACCGAGGCGATCGAGGCAACCTGCTACCTGATCGATAATCCCGACGCCACTGTCGACGAGCTCATGCAGATCATGCCCGGTCCGGACTTCCCCACCGGCGCCATCATCATGGGCAGTGCCGGTATTAAGCAGAGCTACGAGACCGGCCGTGGCTCCATTACCGTGCGCGCCAAGGCTCACGTGGAGTCCACCAAGACCGGCCGCAGCCGCCTGGTCTTTACCGAGATTCCCTACATGGTCAACAAGGGCACCCTGCAGGAGAAGATCGCCCAGCTCGTCAACGACAAGCGCATCGAGGGTATCTCGGATATGCGCGATGAGTCCAACCAGAAGGGTATCCGTCTGGTCATCGAACTCAAGAAGGGCGTCATCCCGCAGGTCGTGCTCAACAACCTGTACAAGTACACCTCGCTGCAGACGACCTTTGGCGCCAACAACCTGGCGCTTGTCAACGGCGTTCCCAAATGCCTGAGCCTGCGCGAGATGCTGCAGCACTACATCGACCACCAGGTCGACGTCGTCACCCGCCGCACCCGCTTCGACCTTAAGAAGGCCCAGGCCCGCGCGCATATCCTTGAGGGCTACCTGATGGCCCTTGACCATATCGACGAGGTCATCAGCATCATCCGCTCCTCGCAGACCGACTCCGAGGCCAGCAGCCGCCTGATCGAGCGCTTTGGCTTTACGCCCGAGCAGACCACGGCCATCCTCGAGATGAAGCTGCGCCGCCTGACCGGCCTGGAGCGCGACAAGATCCAGGAAGAGCTGGACGGCCTGCGCCGCGCCATCGCCTACTACGAGGACCTGCTGGCGCACGAGGAGAAGATCCTGGGCGTCATTAAGGAAGAGATGCGTGAGATCTCCAAGAAGTTCGGCGATAAGCGCCGCACCGAGATCAGCCATGTCGAGAAGGACCTGGACGTCGAGGACCTCATTGCCGATGAGGACATGGTCGTGACCATCACCCACACCGGCTATGTCAAGCGCATCCCGGTGGCCGCCTACCGCGCCCAGAAGCGCGGCGGCAAGGGCGTGTCGGGCGTCAACCTCAAAGAGGACGACGTCATCGACGAGATGTTCATCGCGTCCACGCACGAGTACGTGCTGTTCTTCTCGAGCAAGGGTAAGGTCTATCGCCTGAAGGTGCACGAGCTGCCGGTGGGTACGCGCCAGGCGCGCGGTACCGCGATCGTCAACCTGCTGCCTTTTGAGGAGGGCGAGAAGATCGCGAGCGTCATCAGCTGCCGCGAGTTCCCTGCCGACGAGTACCTGATGTTTGCCACCAAGAGCGGCATGGTCAAGAAGACTGTGATGAGCGCATATGACCGCAGCCGTCGCGACGGCCTGATCGCTATCAACCTGCGTGACGACGACGCGCTGCTGAACGTGCGCCGCGTGCGCGAGGGCGACAAGATTATCCTGGCCACCACCGCGGGCAAGGCAATCATGTTCTCCGAGGAGCAGGTGCGCGCCACCGGCCGCGATACCAGCGGAGTTCGCGGTATCGGTATGAAGGACGGCGTGAGCGTTCTGGGCATGGAAGTCACTAACGGCAACGGCGATCTGTTCGTCATCACCGAGCGCGGCTACGGCAAGCGCACGCCGGTCGCGGACTACCCGGAGCAGAATCGCGGCGGCCAGGGCGTCTACACCATCCAAATGACCGAGCGTAAGGGTAACCTCGCGGCCATGAAGACGGTGGGCCCACAGCACGAGCTGTTCATCGTGACGGAGGGCGCGACGGTCATTCGCGTCAAGACCGACGAGATCAGCCAGACCGGCCGCGCCACCCAGGGCGTCAAGATGATGACCGTCGACGACAACGACCGCATCTGCGCCGTAGCCCGCATGACGGCAGCCAAGGAAAAACCCGAAGGCGAAGGCGCCGAGGCCGCCGCCGACACCGAAGAGGCCCCAGTCGACCTAGGCGACGGCAACGACATACCAGAGGATCTCCTAGACGAGTAAGAGGCCCTAGCTGGTAAAAATCATCAGACCTCTTATATCGGCGGTCGGCGCACCTGCGCGCCGACCGCTTTTTTGACAAGCTTGGAGCCCCGTGTCAGACGGCTGGGCGAGATGGGTTAGGTTTGTCGCGAGTTCCGCACGCAAAGAAGGCCACTTAATGTGGCCTTCGTCTTGCGCAGG
>OGWX01000106.1_pt1 | contig 54032 bp, 43 predicted proteins | sample 1576151 | NCBI WGS metagenome assembly OGWX01 (sample SAMEA3541591, study PRJEB24748) | human gut metagenome | biome: human gut; feature: human-associated habitat; material: faeces | place: China | collected 2012
TGCTATTATAATCACATATTTATTAACAATTATTAATATTTTGGAGGGAGAACTATGAAAAAAAGAATTGTATCTGTACTTCTTGTTATGGCACTCCTTGTCCCTACTGTAACTGCATGTCACGATAGTAGTAAAGACAATCAAGCCACTAAGGACGTAGAAGCAACAGGATATAATCCAGAGGAAGCAGCGAAAAAATTTGATTTTGGCGAATTATCTGATGAAGATAAGAACTACACCATCGAGATGGGATACTTCAACTGTGACCACATGGTCGGTGCTATCATTGGTGAGAAAGCCGGTATTTACAAAGCTTTAGGACTGAATGTAAATGTAACAAAATCCGGTGAGACATTGAAAGCACTCACAAGCGGTGCTATGGACGTGGGATATACGGGTATCGAAGGTGCGATCCGTGCAGTAAACCAGGGTGCTCCATTCTCAATGGCTGCTGCGAACCACATGGGTGGATCACGTTATCTCGTAGCAAGTAACGACATTACAGATCCTTCCCAGTTAGTCGGCAAAACAATTTCTATGACTGCGGAACCTGAAATTAATCCTGAATTTTTAACATGGTCCAAAAAGCTTGGAATCCCAGCTGATGCTTCCAGTTACAACATCGTAGACATGGGATCTCAGGATGCCATGTTCGCACTGAAAGCCGGACAGATTGATGCTTTCACATGCTGCGACCCTTATGCTTCCATCGCTGAGTTCGAAGGATTTGGACATATTCTCGGAATCGGTTGGGGCGGAGCTAATGTTGACTCTGACGCTACTGCTGATACATGGGGACTTTGCTGTATTTATGCTATGTCTAACGATTTCAAAGAGAATCACCCAGAGCTTGCAAGACGTCTTGTATATGCCCATGAGATGGCTATCGAATACATGTACACGCATCCATACAATGCAGCTATGATGTTCGCAGACGGATTTGACGTTGATCCTTATGTAGCTCTTCGTACCATCTATATGAAGACAGTTGCTGAGGGACGTACAATCACATGGCACTTCTCTGAAAAGAATATTGAAAACTTTGAGAACTACTACACACAGTATCCACAGATTCCGGAAGAGGAAATTCCTCGTGTCAGTGACGTAAGTAAATTCATGACAACAGATATTTCAAAAGATGCTGGTGTTGATGATTTTGATGAATTTATCAAGAAGAACGTTGATGACAAGTTCCCACTTGGTATGACATTCGAAGACTGGTACAACGAAGCTAAGAAGATTGATGATATCTCCGATGATGAAGCAGTAGATATCTCCAAGACAGCTACATCTTACTTAAATAAAGACCTGAAAGATCGTCAAGCATATGAATAAGATATTCTTTAAACAAGTATTTACGAAAGAGCAGCCGCAATTGTGGCTGCTCCTTTTAAGTAATAAACTATTATTCAGAATCGTCTACTCTTGGAAAATTCATAATAAATGTTGTTCCTTTTTCCTCTTCACTCTGCACCTGTATCCAGCCTCCGTGTTCTTCTACCATACGTTTCACTACAGTCAGTCCAATTCCGGTTCCTTTCCCATCTTTTTTCGTTGTAAAAAACGGTTCAAACACATGCTTTCGAAGGTCTTTTGGAATACCACAGCCATTATCTTCTACCACAAGCCTTACCATCTGGCCATCATCTACACTTAATCCAAACTGAAGTTTTATGCGTCCTTTTTTATCTCCGATTGCATGGATAGCATTCGTTACCAGATTCAGTATGATCTGATTCAGCGCTCCCACCTGACCTTTTATATAATAAGATGTACTGCATACAGATGTCTCAAATTTAATATTCTCCGGAATCAGCCTGCTTACAATACTAATACTGCTCTCCACGGCAAATGTGGCATTATACTCTGATAATACTCTCTCTGCTCTTCCCTGTCTGCTATAATCCAAAAGCTGTTTTGCCAGTTCTTCACATCTTTTTGCTGACATGTTTAATTCATAGACCTCTTCCGGCATCTCTTGCACAACTGTGTCATTATCTGATAATAGTTCACTATATAGCACAATCGGAGTCATAAGATTATTAAACTCATGTGCCAACGCTCCTGTTAGAAATGTCATCGTTTTCGAATGATTATATTTCTGCATCAGACTTTCCTGATTCTTCATTGCTTCATTTGCCTCATTGAGTTCTTTTTCATGTGCCAGCGCTATCTTAAGCTTCTCTTCTTCTTTTTGCTGCTTTAAAATCCGATATCCGAAAATTCCAACCCAGATCAAAATCAGCACACCAAATAATGACAAATAAAAAGCAATCTTCACAATCGGTGCAGTAATATCCCTGTAATCTTCCACCACGCAAAGCACGAATTGAACCCCATTGAAATCAACGGTATTGTATGCCACAAGTTTCTGAGTCTTCTTTGGCGAGCCGCCTTCTACTTCATAAGACCATACAACTTCACAGCCGGATACATCTTTACTTGAAAATGAGATTTCTTCTTTTTCATTTCTTGCATCTGCCATGACTGTTGTACCATCAATATCTTTTACAATACAGTATCCCTGATTACCCACATTAAGATTAGAAAGATCCTGTTCTCCTTCATAAATCTCTTCCAGATTCAATTCAATCTGAACATATCCTGCAATGCTGCGGTTCATATAGACTGCTTTTGTCAGATAAAGTACATATCCTCCGCTATATGTTTTCCTTATTGGTCCTGCAATAACGTGTCCTGGATTTTTTCCTGCCTCCTCGCAGGAATCTACTTCCCAGTCTTGCAATTGACTAACTTGATCCAGACGGATATATTTCCCCTTTTCTCCAATCTTCAATAAACTTGCTTCTATACTCTCTTCGCTTGCCATATCCCCAGATAATGCAGCATATACGAGATTACTTTTCCCTTGAAGAGTCGCTTTTAAGCTATGTGAACTGACTTCTGCAATATTCTGAATACTTTCTTTTTCATTATCAATGATTGCATCTCGTACAGTTTGATAACAGAATACTGCGCTTAACAGCAACAGCAACACTCCGGTCACTGAAATAATCAATTCTTTTCTTTTCCTATTCATTATTTCTTCTCATTCCCTTATGGTTGACTTTAAATTTTTTCATAGATATAATAGCTTTATGTTAATATGTTTTTTCATGATTACAATAACAGAAAGGCAGGTATTTACAAAATGCCAGATATCTCGGTTCTTATTATAGATGATGAACCTTCCATTTTAAAAGCAGTCAGTATGACCCTTAAACAGGAACATATCGCTGTCACCTGTGCAGATAACGGCACACTTGCACTTGATATCCTGAAAGCCAATACATTTGACTTAATCTTACTGGATATCATTATGCCGGATCAGGACGGGTTTTCCATTTTAAAGGTGATCCGCAGCAGTCAGAACTATACTCCGGTCATCCTCTTAAGTGGACGTGGTGAGGACTCGGCTCAGGTCAAAGGTCTGGAACTTGGTGCCGATGATTACATTACAAAACCGTTCAGCAAAACTGTACTGGTGTCTAAGATCCGTGCCATGGTCCGGCGCACGAATCAGTATGTTTCAAGCTCCGATGAGGTGATTACCGAAGTAAAAAAAGGTCCTTTCGCACTGCGGATGAATTCTCAGACTGTACTGAAAAACGGAAAGGAGATATCCCTTACTTCTAAGGAATTCTCCCTTCTCTATCTCTTTATTGAAAATCCAGAGTACATCTTTTCCAAACAGGAGCTGTTCTCCAAAGTCTGGAGAAGTGATAATTGCGATGACAGTACCATCCTCGTATACATCAAAAAGCTAAGGGATAAGCTGGAAGAAGATCCTTCTCATCCAACTCATATCTGTACTGTCTGGGGAAAAGGTTACAAGTTCTGCATTTAGCAGCAGTCCTCCATTCCCTCTCCAAAAAGATCCACCGGTTGGCCGTCTATCATACGATAGATGGCATAACCTACGGCTCCTTTTTTTTCTCCAGTAATAATAATCTCGATTTCTCCTTCTTTATCAATGTTCTTAAACTGAATTTTCTGATTCTCTACCGGTGCAGGTATCGGATCTGAAAAATCATAATTCGTACTATCTCCTTTATCTGTTACAACAATTGTCCGGTTACCTTCTTCCATTTTACAGATTACAACAAGATCATCCAGCCCATCATCTGTCACATCTTCTCTACAGGCAAGTAATACTTCCGCTGTCGGATAAGCATTTTTAAACACATTCAGAATAGGATCATCTTCCGGAACTGTCTCTGCATAACTCGTCTCACGTATTGTCTTTCCTGCTGTCTGCTTGTCAATCTTGCTCTCCTCATGCTTGTTCTCAAGCATGGATCTGGCTGCAAATGCAATGACTACTACAACTACCGCAAGAATCACTTTTGCCCAAATGCTGTCTTCTAATTTCTTTATTATATTCATCTCTCTACCTTTTATATTATTTCCTTCATCTATTATACAAGCTTTAACGCCCCTGTGTTACAAGCCCTTACACATGCAGGTTCCAATCCCATTGCTACCCTCACAGAGCAACCGTCACATTTGACAATTTTATGTTCAGAATCAAATCTTGGCACATCATAAGGACAGGCTTTCAGACACAGCTTACACCCTTTGCAATTCTCTCTGACTGGTATTACAAAACCTCTTTCGTCTCTTTTTAGAGCTCCATAACGACAGACTTTTAAACAGGCTGCCTCCTCGCAATGCAGACAGCTCCTTGTCACATATATTTCGAGATCACTGTCCCCGCTTTTTTGCATCTCATATATTCTCGCTGGAACTGCGTATCCGTCAGCCTCATCATAATGTTGGTCCAGGCAGGCAACTATACAGGCCAGACACCCGGAACACCGTGCTTTATCACATTCTACTCTGCTCATTATTATGCCCCCTTTTTCACAATTCTGCAACAATAAGATTTGAATCCCGGAAATCCTGATATCGGATCAATGTACTGGTCATCGATCAAAAGATTAATGTCGTAATTCCCGGCACCATGATATACATTTACAGCACCTTGGAGGCAAGAAGAATTCACCACTGCCTCCATATCCATCTGTCCGACCGGAGTCTCAAGTGTGACCATCTCTCCTGTTTTCACGCTGTAATTTTCGGCATCTTCCGGATGTAATTCTACAATCGGACAATCCTCCAGATTTACCAGCCATGGCAGCCGATAGGTCCTGGAATGAAATAACTGCGGTTTTCTGCTTCCGGTACTTAATATAAGCGGATACTCTTTCATCGGCAATGTTTCCCGGAAATCATGATATGCCGGAACTCCTTCATGCCACTCTTTCTTACAGGCTTTAAGAATCGTAGATACGAACTCAATCTTTCCGGTAGGCGTATGAACCTTCATGATATCCTCTGTTGTTCTGGCTGGCATAATATGTTTTGCCGGCATCATACCATGTTCTTTTAACTCGTCCAATGTAAGTCCTGTCGGGCTTAACCGATCTTCCAGATATTCTTCATAAGTACGATACGTTGGATTGCCAAGTGTAAATCCAAGCCGCTTTGCAAGCTCTAAAAGAATTTCCATATCATTCTTTGTTTCTCCCTGGTTCTCCACGACTTTTGGCTGATAATAGACCATCTGTGGTCCCAGCAGTTCAACCTGCTCCCGTTCCTGTGTAACAGCAACCGGAAGCAGGATATCTGCATATTTACATGTATCATTCATATATAAATCTGCACAGGAGAAAAATTCCACCTGTTTCATTCCCTCTTCGATCCGGTCCGGTCTTGGCCACATATGATGGTTCATTCCAAAGGAAATGAGATTACGGATTGGATATTTGCCATTTCCAAGGAGAAAATCTGCAATATGTTCTACCTGCAGCTCTCCGGAAGTTAATTTGTCCCACGCTGGAAACTCTCCATAATTTACTCCTTTTTCCGGATGCTCACGGTCTTTTTTTGTACCCATGAAAGAATCTTTCAGCATAGCTCTTGCAGGTCCCGGACCTGCAAACCCTCCCGGAATCCCAAAATTACCAGTAAGCGCCATCAATAGTCCGATTGCCCGTCCATTTTGCACACCATTTATATTATGTACGACTGGTGATGCCGATAACATAATGGAAGTCGGTCCCTCTGCTGCAATCATTCTGGCAGTCCTTATCATATCGCTTTTCGGAACTCCTGTAATCTCTTCAACTTTTTCAGGAGTAAAATCCATAACATAGTCTCTATATTCTTCATATCCATAAGTATACTTTTCAATATATTCACAATCATGTAGATTTTCTGTGATAATTACTCTTGCCATGCCCAGTGCCAGTGCGCCATCTGTTCCTGGAATCGGACGAAGATGTAACTGTGCATATTCTGTAGTCGGTGTACACTTTGGATCAACAACAATCACTTTCGCACCCCGATCAACTGCATGTAAAAATCCGGCACCGCCTTTGACAGAATTACTGTATAAAGGATTCACGCCCCATACGACCAAAGTCCGGCACCGTCCAAAATCTGGTGGAATCAGCATAATATTTTGTCCAAAATTACATTGATTGGCCATCATAAGTGCATAAGCACATGTACTGGACTCGGTTCCATAATTTGGTGTTCCATATTTATTTACAAATTCTGTTATCTGTGGTCTGAACCACTTCGGATGTCCTACATAGACCATCGTCTGTTCCGGACCGTAAGCCTCTTTTACTGATTGCATCTTTTCTGCAATCGTATCAAGTGCTTCTTTCCAGCTAATCCGTTCAAACTTTCCTTCTCCACGTTTTCCGACACGTTTCATCGGATATAGGATCCGATCTGGATTGTAAAGTGCCTGTTTTATCGCAGCACCTTTCACGCACACACGTCCATTTGCTCCCGGAAGTGTACAATTGCCTTCTGTTTTTATGATTTTTCCGTCTTTTATATAAAAATCTAAAAGGCAGTCTCCACCACAAAATCCACAGAATCCTGTCTTCACTTGAATTCCCGTCTCTTCTCCCGGAATCTTTGCTTTTAATAGCTCTTCTCTTGTTATTTTTTCCATAAATTCCTCCAATAGTTATAAATCCCCCATCTTTCTATCTTTATATTATCCTACGCTTATAAGCGCTTCGTCAAATTGGATTTATCTATATATCTATATAAAACCCATATATCTCTGGCAGTTTTACATTTTTCCTATGCTATCTTTAACTGTCACGCTTATTCTAAGATTATTCGAAAATTCTCATGGAATCGTCTAAAAACTTCTTTTTTCAGGTTGTTACTGTCTGTACTTTAGTGTATAATATAAACATCAACTATTCGATACCGGATATGCCGGTATAATATTATACATAAAGGAGAGTTTGCCATGGTAAATTTATTAACTGGCCCTAAAGGCAGCGGAAAAACACAACAAATGATCGAGCAGGCAAATAAGCAGGCGAAAGAATGTAAAGGTAATGTCGTTTTTATCAAAAAGACGCATCGCGATACCGCAAGTGTTGCATTTGATATCCGTACAATTTGTATGGATGATTTTCCATCTATTACGAATACCGATGAGTACATTGGTTTCTTATATGGAATGTATAGCTCCAACCACGATATTGAGTGCATTTTTATCGATGGTATTTTAAAACACGCAGATATTTCCATTGAAAATATTCCAGGATTTATTGACCGTCTGAAAAAACTCTCCGAGGAATGCGGTATCAATTTTTATGTAAGTATCAGCGCAGAAAAAGCAGAATTAAAGGACATTAATTTGGATGGCTGCACTCTTTTAAATTAAATGGATCAAATATGAAACAAGCGGACAGTCTATCTTAAGATGGACTGTCTGTTTTTATGCATATTTTCTACAACGAATGAAAAGGTAACAAAATACTATGAGCGATAACAATTCAGGAATCAAAGCATCAAAAAGACGCCAGATGGAAGCCAGGCGCAGACGCCTCAGACGCAGAAAAAGAAAACGCGCCATGCTGCTTGGAGGCATGTTATGTACAGTCTGTCTGATTCTATTTGGTACAATATATGGCATCAGTCATCTGTTGCATAAACATACTGACACAAAAGAAGCCGTTAAAACTTCCCCGAAGCAGACAGCCAAAAGTAAGGACACTTCCTCTTCCAAAGAAAAAATTGACACTTCTGCTGTAAAAACGCAAGAACTTGTCATTAACACAGATACTAACTCTGGCAAGAAAAAAAAAGGCAGCTCCTCAAAGGGACCTACCACCATCACTATAAGTTCTATGGGGGACTGCACACTTGGAACTGATGAAAGTTTTGATCAGTCCACCAGCTTTAATGCTTACTACAACGAATATGGCGCAGACTATTTCTTTAAAAATGTCCGTTCTATCTTAGAAGCTGATGATTTGTCTGTTGTAAACTTTGAGGGAACACTGACCGAAGAGACGAGCCGGGCTGATAAAACCTTTGCATTTAAAGGGCCTGCCAAATATACTGACATTTTAACCGGAAGTTCCGTGGAAGCCGCCAATATTGCAAACAACCACAGCAAAGACTACGGCACAAAAAGCCAGGAAGATACTATCAAAAATCTGTCAAACGCAGGCATTGCTACATTTGGCTATGAAAATGTCGTTGTGGTGGATGTAAAAGGTATTAAAGTCGGACTTACCGGTATCTATGAACTTGCTGAGCATGAGCAGAAAGCAACGCAAATCAAAGAAAATATCCAGGCCTTAAAAGATGCAGGGGCACAGATTATTATCGTTAATTTCCACTGGGGAATTGAAAAAGAATACACACCAAATGCTACCCAGAAAAAACTTGCACATCTGGCCATCGATGAAGGAGCCGACCTTGTCATTGGTCATCACCCACATGTACTGGAAGGCATTGAAAAGTATAATGGAAAATATATTGCCTACAGTCTGGGAAACTTCTGTTTTGGTGGAAATAAAAATCCTTCTGATAAGGATACGATGATCTTCCAACAGACTTTTACCATCGACACAGACGGTAAAGTTGCCGATGACGATAACATTAACATCATTCCTTGTTCTCTGTCTTCTTCCAGTAATAAAAACGATTACTGTCCGACACCTCTTGAAGGTGATGAAGCAGAACGCGTCAGACAAAAGATAGAAAAATACAGCGAAGGGCTCTAAGCCTTCCGCTGTATTTTTCATTTTATTCACAAATGTTACTTAATTTTAAGGCTTACAACTGTATCTGCCTTCTCGCCTTTCTTATATTCCATCGTCACAGTCTGTCCTGCTTCACACCGGACTACATCAATGTAATCAACCACAGACACATCGAAAATATCCTCTGAACCATCAATCATCAGATAATAATGAGAAGTTCCATCAATGACCGCCTGTGCAATCTTTGTAATCTCTCCGGTGATTGTCTCAATCTCTCTGTCGTCCTTCGCTTCTTCTTTCACACCATTGCTTAAGAGCAGATTCAGATAATTGTCCTCACACTGACTCACACTGTCTCCGATAGCAACGATCTGATATTTCTGCACGTTTACCATGGCATATTTCTTAACCAGTCCCGCATCATCCTTTAATGCGATAAAATAAGTCGGCTCTCCGGATATATTAAGAAGCAGTGGAAATGTTGCGGTATACTTCAGATTCTGCACCTGTCCTTCTGCTGAAGACATAGCGGAAGCTTCTGTTGCTCCCTCACATTCATAATACTTTGTTTCCATTGTTCTCTGATTGGATAATACAAATCCAACATTAGACTGATCTCCGTTGACCGAAGTCACGCCTGTGTACATCCATACGTCATCGTCCAGTGCAAGATAATTGTAACCATCTGTTGTCTTCAGGCAGTCTTTCTGGCTCAGCACACTGTTGAAAAATCCATGTTTCAGTGTTCCATAATAGTCAAACAGATTGACAAGAAGATCCGCGGAATAGACTCTGTCTACCCACTCCGGAACATCTGTTGTCTTATAAGTCGTTGTTTCACCGGTAATAGCATTACAGATCACGACTTTACCGATCGTCTCACCGCCAAACAGACCGATGTTATATTTTTTCACCGGTGCGATCCAGTATGGCACACCATCATCATCAATCTCAAAGCTCAAATCCCCGTAAATGTATGTCGGATGTGCAAATCGCAGATGCCGGTAAATGTTCCGGTTAAAGTACTCACTGTTCACATATTTCATGCCTTTATCCAGCTTTACAAGCTCTGTATTCTGATTTGCCATATTAATACGAATATATGCCGGTATTCCTTCTGAACGGTTCGTAAACCACTTAATAATACTGGCATATCGAAGTGGCGTTACACGCACCGGATTATCCTTATAATTAATCTGGGAATAGATGTCATCTGCCTCAAACTGTGAAACCATATCTACCATACTGCCCATCTTACGGTCTCCCAAAAGTGCGGCAGTATCTCTGTCCAGAAGCGGAATCTTATCAAAGGAAAGCTCTTCTACATCTTCTGTAAAATTTCCCTGCTCTACCTTCATCAGCTTCTGATATTTCTTCGCATTAACAATCGGGGAAGATAAAATACTTCCAATGAAATAAACTGCACCAAGCACAAGCAAAAGTATCACGCCTGCCCGGAGTATTTTACTCTCTTTCAAATCGCTGATACGAATTTTCGCAGGATTTCTGAATCCATAAAAAAAGAGTTTCACAATTAAAGCTATTACGATTAGAAATAATACTGCTCCCCACGTATCTGTAGAGTGAATGTTGATTGCCGGTATAGTCACATAATAATAAATTGCTGCAACGATTACCACAATCAGGGCTATTAAACCTTTTGTCTTTGTTTTCATAACTTTCTCCTTTTAAAATTTTCTCTTCCATGCAAACATAGTAAGGAAAGTAAGAAACGGGAAGATTTCCAGACGTCCTGCAAGCATATCTATACAGAATACAATCTTTGACAAGATTGAAAAATCTGCAAAATTTCCGGTCGGTCCAACTGCCGAAAGTCCCGGTCCGATATTATTAAGTGTTGCCATTACAGATGTAAATGTCGTAGTAAAGTCCTGATTATCCAAAGAAATGATCAACACAGATACAATTGCCAGCAGTGCATATGCCATCAGATATACATAGACCCCTCGTAAAGTCTCATCGCTGATCTTCTTTCTATTGATCCGGATCAGATTCACAGATTTCGGATGCACAAGCTGCTTGATTTCACGTTTTACTCCTTTGAATACAATCATGAGACGTGACACTTTAATACCGCCTCCGGTGGAAGATGCACAGGCTCCAATGATCATCAGCAACACTACAATACACTGGGAGAATGTCGGCCAAAGATTGAAATCTGTCGTCGCATAACCCGTTGTCGTAATGATCGTTGATACCTGGAACAAGGCGTACCGGAATGCTTTCATGATACTGCCATACATCTGATTTGTATTCAAAGTGATCAGAATTGTTGCTGTCGCAACAATTCCAAGATACACTCGAAGTTCTTCATTTTTCCAGAATGCTTTAAAGTCTCCCAGGAGCATAAAATAATACAGGTTAAAGTTGATTCCAAACAGAATCATAAAAATTGAAATAACGTAGTCAATATATGCACTGTCAAAATGTCCTACACTGTCTGCATAATTGGAAAATCCTCCGGTTCCTGCAGAGCCAAACGCATGGATCAGACTGTCGAACAGATTCATTCCTCCAAACATAAGAAGAATGACCAGGATCATTGTCAATCCAAAATAAATTCCATACAGAATTCTTGCTGTCGTTTTGGTCTTTGGAACAAGCTTATCTTTCTCCGGTCCCGGAACTTCTGCACGCATCAGATACATGGAATTCTTCTTGTCCAGATTCGTCAGCATCAGAACAAAGACAAGCACTCCCATACCTCCAATCCAGTGAGTGAAACTTCGCCAGAACAGCATACACTGTGGTAATGCTTCTACATCTCTTAAGATGGACGATCCAGTTGTTGTAAATCCAGATACAGTCTCAAAAAATGCATCTACAAAATTCGGAATACTTCCGGACAATGTAAATGGAAGTGCTCCGAATAAGGACCATGTAATCCAGGCACTGGCAACAACAACCATACCTTCCTTTCCATAAATCACCTGTCCCTCCGGTCTCTTTCTTCCGGCTATTACAAAAATGCAAGTCAGAATCACTGCCGGTATCACAAATGTCAGGGCTTCTTTTTCTTCCCCATATAATATTCCTACAAATGCCGGAAGAAGCAAGAGCAATGCTTCTACCCCCAACATTCTGCCCAGAATATAACGTACCATTTTTCCATTCATATCTTATGACTCCCTATGCAAGTATATCTTTAAAATCATTGATCGTGTGCTCTTTCGCGATCACAATAACACTATCACCGACTTCCAGATGATCGTCACCATTCGGAATGATAATTCTTCTGTGGCGTCCGATACATGCAATCAGGTTATTCGGCTTAGTAGGCAGATCTTTTAACGGAGTATTTGTGAAATCACATTCTTTGTTAATGATGTATTCCTGTGCTACAATCTTGCCATTCAGCAGTCGGTACATCGTCTCAATATTGGCACTGCTGTAAGAATTCATTCTTGCCTTAACGTAAGCAAGAATTGCATCTGCTGTCGCACTCTTGGCAGAAACCGTACTCTCAATTCCAAGGCTCTCTACCATCTGTGCCCTTGTATCTGCATTGACCTTCGCAACAATTTTCTTGATCCCTCTTGTCTTTGCAAAAAGTGCCATCATAATATTCTCTTCATCCATGCCGGTCAGGGCAACAATGGCATTGGCATTCTCAAGGCCTTCTTCAATCAAAAGCTCCTGATCCGTCGCATCTCCATGAATAATCGTTGCCTTCGGAAGTAATTCACACAATTCCTCACATCTTGCCTGATTCTGCTCGATGATCTTCACCTGCATGCCAGCCTGTTGCAACTGAACTGCAAGATAAAAACATACATGACCGCCACCACAGATCATAACCTTCTTCACTTTCTCTTCCTTATGTCCAAGTGCACGGAAGAACGATTTCAGATTCTGATGTGATGCGACCACATGCATACGGTCTCCCTTTTCAATTACAAAATTACCATCCGGAATATAGACCTGCTCACCACGCTTGATGGCGCATACAAGAATCTGGAATTCATATTTCTTGTTAATCTCTGCCAGTGATAATCCCACGATCGGGCTTGTCTCAGAAATCGGGAACTCTACCAGTTCCACTCTTCCTTTCATGAATGATTCGACTTTATTCGCCTCTGGGAAAAGCAACATTCTTGATATCTCATTAGCTGCTGCCAGCTCTGGATTGACCGCCATACTAAGATGCAGGTCTTCCTTCAACAATTCCATCTGGCGATAATAAAGAGGATTTCTCACCCTTGCAATGGTATGCTTGGCACCAAGTCGCTTTGCCAGAAGACAACTAATCATATTCATCTCATCTGTAGATGTACATGCAATCACAATGTCTGCATGCGGCACATCCGCCTGTTTTAAAACTTCTGCATCCGCACCATTTCCATTAATACAGAAAATGTCCAGATTGTTCAAAGCTGCTTTCAGCTTCCCGGCATTTTGGTCAATCAGGGTAATGTCATAATCTTCTTCTGACAACTGTGTTGTCAGCTTATGACCTACCTTTCCATCGCCGATAATCACTATTTTCATTTCTTATCCCTCGTTATATTCTTCTTTATATTTTCACTGAATGCCTGAAAATTACTATTTATAAAACTGCATATAGGTATAGAGATTATAGCACTTTTAATCACAGAAAAAAAGCCCTAAACGGGCTTTTCTCCTGTTAAAACTTTAATTAACTTTTTCTTATCTTTCTATTCTTCAGCGGCTCTTTTTGCAATTTCTGCTTCTTGTACTTCTGAAGGTGCCTGTTCATAACGTGCAAATGTATATTCATAAGTTCCTCGTCCACCTGTCATAGAGCGTAATGTCGTGCAGTATCCGAATAATCCTGTCATCGGGACATCTGCTTCTACGATCTGATTTCCCGCGCCAACCGGCGTCATACCAAGCACACGGCCACGTCTCTTGTTAAGATCTCCCATTACATCTCCGGTGTACTCATCCGGAACTGTTACTTTCACAGATACGATTGGCTCAAGAAGTACTGGAGATGCCTCCATAAATCCTTTCTTAAATGCCTGGATCGTAGCAGTCTTAAATGCCATCTCAGAAGAGTCTACCGGGTGGTAAGATCCATCGTAAAGTGTAGCTTTGACACCAACAACCGGGTATCCTGCAAGAGGACCTTTCACTACAGATTCCTGAAGTCCTTTTTCTACTGCCGGGAAATAATTCTTCGGAACTGCTCCTCCTACAACTTCTTCATCAAATTCATAAGGTATTTCCAGGTCTCCTGACGGAGCAAAGCGCATCTTCACATGTCCGTACTGTCCATGTCCACCGGATTGTTTTTTATATTTGCTGTCTACATCAGACTGTTTGCGGATTGTCTCACGGAATGCAACCTTCGGAGTCTCCAGTGTTACTTCGCATTTGTAACGGTCTAATAACTTGCTGACTGCAATCTCCAGATGCTGATCTCCAATACCATAAAGAAGTGCCTGACGATTCTCGCTGTCATTGACTACCTTAAGTGTTACATCTTCTGCCATCATTTTCTGAAGTGCCTGAGATACTTTATCTTCATCGCCTTTATTCTTTGTTACATATTTCATATATGTATAAGGTTTTGAATATTCTGTCTTACCATAAAGAACCGGTGTTGTCTTTGTGGACAATGTATCCCCTGTTCTTGTTGCAGTCAGTTTTGCGATGGCACCGATATCTCCTGCAAACAGCTCACTGACTTCCACAGGTTTGTTACCGAACATCGTGTAAATCTTACCAAGCTTCTCATCTGTATCTGTATCTGCATTATAAAGTGTATCGTCACCTTTTAATACACCGGAGCAAACTTTAATAAATGAATATTTTCCAATAAACGGATCAACCATTGTCTTAAATACATAAGCTGATTTGGATCTTGCGAAATCATAATTTGCTTCATAAATCTCATTTGTCTTGCGATTGATACCTGCACATTCTCTCCAGTCCGGACTTGGGAAGAATCTTACAATATCGGACAGAAGATTGGCGACGCCCTGTGCCTGGATATTAGATCCCATAGCCACTGGGACAATACTTCCTTCCATAACCTCTGTTCTCATGGCAGAACGGATTTCTTCTACCGAGAACTCGTCTCCTGCAAAATAGCGCTCCATATATTCGTCACTAATCTCTGCGACTGCTTCCAGAAGCTTCTCACGGTACATCTCCAGGTTCGGTTTACAGTAATCTGGAATCTCACATTCCTCTCTCTGTCCAAGACCTGTATAACGGCGCCCTGCATTCTTGATGACATTGACATATCCGACCAGTTTCTCATTCTCACGGATTGGCTGGAAATGTGGTGCAATGACTTTACCAAACTTATCTGTCAGATCCTGAACGACCTGTCTGAAGCTGGCATCATCCACATCCATCTCTGTTACATATACCATTCTTGGAAGATTGTACTTGTCACAAAGTGCCCAGGCTTTTTCTGTTCCGACCTCTACACCTGCTTTACCGGATACGACAATAACTGCCGCATCTGCTGCACTGACTGCCTCTTCCACTTCTCCTACAAAATCAAAATATCCCGGAGTATCTAACACATTGATCTTTGCCTTTTCCCATTCGATTGGTGTCAGGGTAGTGCTAAGAGAAAATCCACGTTTCTGTTCTTCCTTATCAAAATCACTGATCGTATTCTTGTCCGCTACTTTTCCCATACGATTCGTTGCGCCTGATACATACGCCATGGCCTCAACAAGACTTGTCTTACCACTGCCCCCGTGCCCTAACAGGACAACATTTCTGATCTCGTCCGTTCTGTAAACTTTCATATTGGTTGCCTCCTTATATTATGTAGTAATTCTCAAGAATTCTTTATAATACTTCTTCCTGATATCCCATGTGTATATTGTACTAAACAAATCGAATTATTACAACTATTTTGTGCAAATATTATATGAAATATTGATTAATTTTCTAACTTTTGCGACGTGCAAACATTTTTGCCTTAAAATTCAGTTTTTGCTTTGTTGCTTTAAAGTAACAAAGCATTGACAAATCATAAGTAAGCAAGTTACAATAATTGACAGACATATTTTTTGTCTTATGAAACACCAGGAGGTTTTACTATGAAAGAAAAGGTCGGCTTTATCGGTCTCGGACTCATCGGTGGTTCTCTTGCAAAAGCAATTCGAACCTACTTTCCGGATTACGAAATCGTAGCCTTTGATAAAAATAAAGAAGCTCTGGCACTCGCTACCCAGGAATCCGTCATTGATGTTGCGGCAACTACTATTGATGATAATTTTCGCAACTGTTCCTACATATTTTTATGCGCGCCGGTTGCTTTTAATGTAGCATATCTGAAGCAGTTGACAGAATATCTGAACGACGCTTGTATTCTGACCGATGTAGGCAGTGTAAAAACTAATATCCATGAGGAAGTTATTAAGCTTGGCATTGAGAAATATTTCATCGGAGGACACCCGATGGCTGGCTCTGAAAAAAGCGGTTATGCCAATTCCAAAGCAATGATTCTGGAAAATGCTTATTTTGTTCTGACTCCTTCAAAAGAAGTATCTCAGGAAAAAATAGATAAATATGAGCAGCTTGTCTCTACGATCCATGCACTTCCAATTATTCTGGACTACAAAGAACATGACTATATTACAGGCACTATCAGTCATCTGCCGCATATCATTGCTGCAACGCTGGTCAATTACGTAAAGGACAGCGATACAAAAAGCGAGTTGATGAAACGTCTGGCTGCCGGAGGATTTAAAGATATCACACGTATTGCCTCCTCCTCACCGACCATGTGGCAACACATTTGTCTAAAGAATAAAGACAACATTTCACAGATTCTTGCTTCTTATATTAAATATCTGGAAGAAGTAAAGAGCATGATTGATTGCGGAGATGGGCAGGCAATCTATGACTGGTTTGATTCCTCCAGAATATACCGGAATTCACTTCCGGGAGCATCGTCTGGTCCGATTAAAAAGGCATTTGAAGTATACTGTGATATTATTGATGAAGCTGGTGGAATCGCAGCCATTGCAACAATCCTCGCTTCGAATGGTCTCAGTATCAAGAATATAGGAATTGTGCACAACAGAGAATTTGAAGAAGGGGTTCTGCGTATAGAATTCTACGATGAGTCTTCCTCTAAGAAGGCCGCAGAGTTACTGCAGAAATTCAGGTATATTGTATATGAGCGATAGAATTATCTGCCCATGCAAAGGATTGCATGGAGAAATTATGATTCCGGGAGACAAGTCCATCTCCCACCGTTCCATTATGTTAGGTGCACTTGCACTTGGCACAACAGAAATCACTAACTTTTTAGAAGGTGCTGACTGCCTGTCTACTATCGGCTGTTTCCAGTCTATGGGGATTCAAATTGACCGTACTCCAGAGAAAATAATTGTTCACGGAAAAGGCATGCACGGTCTGGCCGCACCAAAAGATATTTTAAATGTAGGGAACAGTGGCACAACAACTCGCCTGATGTCTGGTATTTTGTCTGCCCAGGACTTTACAAGCGTGATGTCCGGTGATGCATCTTTGAACTCCCGGCCAATGGGGCGTGTTATTACACCTCTCACTCAGATGGGAGCACATATCACAAGCGTAAACGGTGATCTGTGTGCTCCGTTAAAAATAGAGCCAGGTACGCTGCATGGAATCGATTACACTTCACCGGTAGCTTCCGCACAGGTCAAATCTGCCATACTTCTTGCAGGACTTTATGCAGATGGCGAGACTTCTGTTACAGAACCGGCTTTGTCCAGAAATCACACAGAACTGATGCTGAAAAGCTTTGGTGCTGATATCACTTCCACAGTCAACCCTGACGGTACTGCCACAGCACATGTAAAACCATGTCAGGAACTATACAGTCAGTCTATCTGCGTACCGGGAGACATCTCCTCCGCTGCTTACTTTATTGCAGCCGGACTTTTAACTTTGGATTCTGAGCTGCTTGTAAAAAATGTAGGAATTAACAAAACCCGCGCAGGCTTTTTGGAAGTGTGCAGAAATATGGGCGCTGACATTACTCTGGTCAACGAATCACTTGAGGGAGGTGAACCTCGCGCGGATATTCTTGTCCGTACAAGTAAACTGCATGGCACAACGATAGAAGGTGCATTGATTCCGACGCTCATTGACGAAATTCCAATGATTGCCGTCATGGCAGCCTGCGCCGAAGGTACCACTATCATCAAAGATGCGGCCGAATTAAAAGTTAAAGAAACAAATCGAATCGACACGACAACAGAGGCTTTAAGATCCATGGGCGCTGACATAACCCCGACTGACGATGGAATGATCATTCAAGGTGGACGTACTCTTCACGGTGCAAAGATCAACAGTTATCTGGATCACCGGATTGCCATGGCCTTTGCAATTGCAGCACTTAGTGCCGATGGAGATACCATCATACACGACAGCCAGTGCGTTGATGTATCTTACCCTGAATTTTTCGAGATTCTGGACGGATGCCGATAAAAGTGGCATCGTAAAACGCAATTTGACACGTAGTGCTTTTGCATTTCACTACGTGTCAAATTAATTCAGCTGATCTACAGACCCATTAAATGCTGTTTTAATATCCTGGTCTTATCTCTGGCAATTGGCAGGATCTGATCTTCATATCCCCGCATGCGCAAACTGAAGCTGTTACTTCCCCATGGGAATACTTCCCGCACTTTATCGAGATTTATAATAATACTTTTGTGAATCGTTTGACTATATTCTATATTTTTCACAAAACAAGTCAATAGATTCTGTTCCAAGTGTGGTTTATTCTGCTTAAACGGTTGTTTTTTCGTTTTATCAGTAGCAAATTTTAATAGTTAAATTTCCCGTCATTTTTTTCTTCTAAGGCTTTGATCATATGATAAGTATATTCACAATATGGAACCGGAATTTCAAACTCTTTTCCCATACGCATCATCTCACCTGCGAAAATATCAATCTCTGTGTGTCTTCCTGCATCCAGATCCTGCAAAGTTGAGAATCTTGCCTCTTTCACGGTTCCACGAAAGAGAAGTAAACGTTCTGGAAGCCGCACACCTTTTTTTGCTGCCACCTGAACCACTTCCTGCCATAGTCCAGTTGCAACAGCCCGCACGTGTTCGCTGTCTTTATATGCGCCAAAACCTACGCCAAGAATTGCCTGTGGAAGATTCTGGGAAACGTTACTCACATATTTCAGCCACAGATCTGTCATAATATCCGACACAAAATTGGCTCTCACTGAAGTTCCTTCAAAAAGATCTAACACTGCCTGTACACGTTCTGTCGGCTCCGTATGATCCTTCTCTCCAAAGAATACTCCGGCAATCCGGTCAAAATGGAGTTCCATATGATTGCCGTCACGGACAGCATCAATCCGCATCAGAGAATATAACATATGCTCCATACCAATTTCATTTCCAATAATCTCCTCGCTGGTCACGCCATTTAAAAGACTTAAGACAATCGTATTCTCACCCACAAGTGCGCAGATATCATCCATAATCTCAGGAAGTGCAGTCTGCTTCGTCGCAACCAATACCAGATCTACTTTTCCCGCTTCCTGCGCTGTTTTCAGATTCAGTGGACATCTCGCACCGTTAATATAGATTCCTTCTTTTTCCAGACGTTCTTTCCGCTTTCCAGAAGCAATTACACAAAAGCGGTCTCCTAACTTAGCTGGAAGCCCATACGCAAAATATGAGCCTACCGCACCAACACCAATCAAAACCGCTGATTTAATCTCCATATCATTCCTCATTCCTTCACAATTTATAAATTTTCCTGCAAAATCTATAAAACTCTGTCATTTTAGTTTTTTACCAGACCATGAGTCCTGTTCTGCAGTGTTTGCGAGCATAGTCTGGCTTTCATGGCACTGTCTGAACCTGTTTTTTAGGTGAGTTTGCCATGAAAGTCAGAAATAAGCGGCGCAGCAAACACCAGAAACAGGATTCGGTCTGTAGAAACTATAATGGCAGAGTTCTTAAAGATTATACAGCAATGCATTGCAGATACATGCTGCAATATTACTTCCACCTTTTCTTCCCCGCGCTACGATATAAGGTGTATCCGACAATTTCAAAATCAATTCTTTTGACTGAATGACATTAACAAATCCTACCGGCACTCCGATTACCAGCTCTGGTCGGATTTTTCCGGCACGTATCAGCTCATACAGATGAATGAGTGCTGTCGGTGCATTTCCGATTGCAAAAATTAATTTTTCGTTTAATTCACAAGCTTTTTCCATGCTTGCTACCGCACGAGTTGTACCGTCGCGCTTTGCTTTTTCTGCCACATCTTCATCAGACATAAAGCAGTACACCTGTCCCCCGTACTGAGCCAGTCTTTTTTTATTAATTCCGGAACGTCCCATCTGGGTATCTGTTACAATGGATGCTCCATTACGGATTGCTTCTTTTGCACGTGCAATTGCATTTTCCGAAAATACAAGGTTCTGCGCATAATCAAAATCTGCACTAGTATGGATACAGCGCTTGATAACCGGTGCTTTTTCCGGATCCAATACAATCCCACTCTGTGTAAGTTCTTCGGTTATAATCTCAAAACTCCTCTTCTCAATCTCAGAAGGAAGTACATTTTCCAATTCGATCGCCATTACTTTTCCTCCACATTTTCCTTCATAATCTCATAAATCCGCTCCATGTCCAGATGTGAACGAATACCATCAGCAAGTTTATCATATTGTTCTTCCTTAAATGACTTCAGATCCATACCGGATGCTTTTTCCAGTGTAATCCCTTTTTTCTTTGCCAGTGCTTTAACAATTACATCGGTAACACCTTCCATATCAAAAATGCCATGGATATAAGTACCATATACATTTCCATCTGAGATACCATCCTCACTGCTCTTACCGCTGACTGTATCCTGAATCCGGCTCATATGCTCCTTGGAAATAACTTCTTCCACGTATGTTGTCTCACCCATATGAATTTCATATCCTTCAAATGCTACATTAGAAAGCTCCGAAAAGATTCCTTCTACATGTGCAAATGTTCCATTTACTCTTGTCCGTGTTTTCTGTCCGGTAAATACAGTCTCCGAAGGCAGCAGTCCCATGCCCTGCATCGTTGCGCCGTCCTCAACCTGATCCGGGTCACATAAAACTTCTCCCAGCATCTGGTATCCACCACAGATTCCCCAAACCGGAGTTCCGCTCGCTGATGCTTTTAAAATACATGCTTCCAAGCCACTTTCACGGATCCATTTTAAATCGCCCATTGTATTTTTAGTTCCCGGAAGAATAATCATATCCGGGGTTCCGAATTCAGACACATTTTTCACATAGCGAAGGGATACTTCCGGAATATTTTCCAATGCCATAAAATCCGTAAAATTAGAAATTCTTGGCGTACGTATGACTGCGATATCCAGAAGCCCGCCACTTTTCTTTGAAGTGAAACGCTCTGTCAGACTGTCCTCATCTTCAATCTCCACATGAAGATACGGCGTTACTCCTATAACCGGAACATTCCCTTTTTCCTCCAGCATCTCGATTCCGGGATCCAGAATAGTCTTATCCCCGCGAAATTTATTGATGATCAGCCCTTTTACACGTTCTTTTTCATCCTCCTCTAATAGAAGCAATGTGCCAAGAAGCTGTGCAAATACTCCTCCCCGGTCAATATCTCCGACAAGGAGAACCGGAGCATCTACCATCTTTGCAAGCCCCATATTGACAATATCATTTTCTTTCAAATTAATCTCCGCCGGACTTCCCGCACCTTCAATTACAATGATGTCATAATTTTCTTCCAGTTTATGAAAAGCCTTCATCACATCTGGAATCAATTCTTTTTTGTATTTAAAATAATCACGGGCACTCATATTTCCCAAAACTTCACCATTTACAATTACCTGAGATCCAACATCGTTGGTCGGCTTAAGTAAGATTGGATTCATGGATACTTCCGGCTCGATTCCTGCCGCTTCTGCCTGTACAACCTGGGCGCGTCCCATTTCCAGACCTTTGTCTGTGATAAATGAATTCAATGCCATATTCTGCGATTTAAACGGTGCAACTTTGTAGCCATCCTGCTTAAATATCCTACATAGTCCCGCACAGAGAAGACTCTTTCCTGCATTGGACATTGTTCCCTGTATCATAATCTTCCAAGCCATGTGATCAACCTCTCATTTTCTTCTTTTGTCCGCACTGCGATCCGGTAAAAACCTTCTGACAACCCTTCATAATTCTGACAATCGCGAATCAGAAATCCTGCTTCCAGTGCCTCTTTTTCAAGTCCTGGTCTTCCTTTGAAAAACAGATAATTGGCTTTTGATGCAAATACCACATATCCCATCATCTTCATGATATTTCTCATATACTCCCGCTGACCAGATACATATTCTCTTGTCTGTCTGATATATTCTTTTGGCTTTTCAAGTGCTGCCACTCCCGCCATCTGTGCCGGAACGGACACATTCCACTGTTGAAGCTTCCAGGACATTTCTTCCAGAATATCCTGATTACTGCTGATTGCATAACCAAGACGCAGTCCCGGCATACTGAATATTTTTGTAAATGCTTTGATGATTAGTAAGTTTGGATATTCTCCCCTTAGATCTGACATCTCATATCTGTTTGGTTCATCCAGGAATTCTAAGAAACACTCATCCAATATAACAACTATATTCTGCTTTTTACAACGATCCAGAATCTTAATCAACATATCCCGGTCAATGGTCTGTCCGGTTGGATTATTCGGATTACACAAAAATATCATATCTATTTCTTCCGAAAGCTTATCCACATAATCTTCCCGAATCTGAAAGTTATCTTCCTCACACAGATAATAATATTCTACTTCTGCACCAACACTTCTTAGAGCTTCTTCATATTCTGAAAATGAAGGCGCTATCACCAGCGCTTTTTGTGGCCAAACTGCTTGCACTGCCGCGAAAAAAAGCTCTGCCGCACCATTTCCACAGAGGATTTCTTCCATATTCATTTGTTCAAATCTGCTGATTGCTTCTCTGAGGGCTTCGCATCTTACGTCCGGATAATGCTCAATCTTTGCTACGCTCTCCTGTACCGCACGTTTCACCGATTCCGGTGTTCCTAACGGATTCGTATTTACCGAAAAATCAATCACGTCCGGGTGACGGTAAATATCTCCGCCATGGAGTTTCCTTGGTTTCTTTTGCACTTGATTCTCTCCTTGATTCTCAATTCATTCTTGCCTTATTATGCGGCTACAATTACATTGACAATTCAATGCATTGTGCCTGTTCTTTTATACTTGTACAATAAAATACCACAAACATACCAGCACTTTCACAACTTCAAATACCACTAATGCAAGTACTGCTGTCATATACAGTAATGTGTGAGATCTGCGGATATCCTCCGGTTCAATCTCCCGGATCGCATCTCCGATCGTAGGCTTCTTGCAAAGCTTTCCAAAATACCAGGCGTCTCCGGCAAGCTGCACATCTAATGCTCCTGCCATAACAGATTCTGTCTGTGCAGAGTTGGGACTTTTATGATTATATCGATCTCTCAGGAATATTTTCTTTGCATTTTTCCAGTCCATGTGCGTAATTGCAGATGCCAGGATCATAAGCCAGGCAGATAATCTTGCCGGGATATAATTCACTACGTCATCAAATTTTGCTGCTGCCGAGCCAAAATACTGATATTTTTCATTCTTATATCCTACCATGGAATCCATGGTATTAACTGCTTTATAACCAAATCCAAGCAAAGCTCCGCCGATTACCATATAAAAAAGAGGTGCAATAACACCGTCTGACGTATTTTCTGCAACAGTTTCTACCGCAGCCTTTATCACTCCTTCGATCGTCAGATTCTGTGTATCCCGTCCCACGATCATGGAAACTGCTTTTCTTGCCCTCGCAATATCTCCTGTCTGGATTTCCTGATAGACACGGTCACTCTCCACCTTCAGTGACTTTGTTGCAAGGATCTGATAACACATAAAGCTTTCCACTGCCAGTCCAAGATAAAAGGAAATGTGGTATGCAAGATACAGAATTCCTCCTGGAACTGTCATACTGACTGCCACCACGATTACGACTAATAATCCTCCGCCGATCCGCTCCCCCGTTTTTCCACTAGGGAATAAGCTTCTTATAATTTTTTCCACCCCTGAGATCAAATGACCGATCATTCTCACCGGATGATACAGCCACACCGGATCTCCAAATATCAGATCCAGCACAAATCCTGCCATCACCGGAAGAAACATCTGCAATAATAAGTTCATATCCTTCTCCGTTCTTCACTTGATAATCATAATAACTGCCGTCCGGCTGACCATTCTCATCTCTGGCATATCGATCCATGATACTCATGATCGTTCCACCATGCGCCACAACTGCGACACTCTTGATCTGATCATGTCTGCACTCCTTTATGACCTTTTCAAAACCGCGCACACATCTTTTTCTGAATTCTTCCGGATTCTCTCCTCCCGGGAATGTCATGGTCCCCCCACTGTCAATCCATGCCTGATATTCCGGGCAATCCGACAATTCTTTATAATTCTTATTTTCAAATATACCAAAATCACATTCCCTGAGTTCTTCTACTTCATAAAAGTTTTCTTTGAAAATCAATTTTGCTGTTTCCATGCAGCGCTTCATGGGACTTACATATACCCTCTGGACTTCCGGATATATATTTTTCTGAATATAACTTTTCAGTAATACAATTCCCTCCGGGCAAAGTGATTCATCCGTCCGTCCAATATATCGTTTTTTCAAATTGCCTGCCGTCATAGAATGACGAATTAAATATAGTTGTATCATTCCATTTATTTCCTCATATAAATCTGCTTCCATTTATCATAATTTGGGCTTTTGCTCCTAACATCATCATACTTCTAGTATCAAAGATAAACTATTTGACCTGCGCCTTAATTACCGTCGGAATTCCACAGACAACTCTTATCACACTCTTTGCATCTTTCGCCAGCTCTGTGCAGATGCGCCCTGTAGTTTCCCGTACTTCTCTGAGAAATGGGTCCATCGGCACGATTCCATATCCAATCTCGTCCGTCACTAAAATCAAATCTGGATTTTTCTCCTTCAACTGCTTCGCCAGTTCGGAAATATCTTCTCCTTCCGAGAGCAATCGTTCTATATATTTATGAAAATGAAAAATTCCCTTGTACTGAAAGATTGCTTCTTTTTCACACTGCTCTCCGTCTGTCCAACGTACATCCGGAAACGTCTCCTTTGCATAGGCAAGTTTTCCCTGGTATGCTCCTCCTATAATCATGATCATCTCTTTTCACATGCCTCGTCTTTCTCTGCGTATATCCTATTGACCTCGCATCTACTTTAATAACAATAAAATCTGTTCCATCACTACAACTGCCAACGCCATCAGAATTTCACACATTTGTAGGAAATACCCTGCCAGATCTCCAGTGACCCCGCCGAATTTGCTGATACACATGTGATGATAATACCAGAATACAAGAAGTGCCATAATCACCGCTGCTGCTCCGGACCATTTTCCCACCGCAATCATGAGTGCACTAAGTACGATCAAATATATCATGAGTGTTCTTCGATTCACTCTTTTTTCCGCACTTTCTGAAAATGTTGCCACAAGCCCCTGTCCTTTTTTTCTCGCCTGTGGAAAACAGATAACCGAAAGTCCACTCAATGTACGCGACAGCATAAAGCTAATGGCGATTACTTTCGCTGCATGAGCTGTAAGCATAGAATAAATCCCCGTGTACGCTAAAAAATATACGCTGCAGGAAATAATTGCAAATGCTCCGGCATGAGAATCTTTTAAAATCTCCAGTCTGCGTTCCATCGGCTGATAGGAACTTAAAGCATCCTGTGTATCCAAAAAACCATCCAAATGAATTCCGCCAGTAATAAAGATGGGAATCAGCACTAATAAAATCGTCCAAAAAAGATTACTACTGCCTGGTATTCCAGAAGATAAAGTTTCCTGCCTGTCAGCCAGCCAGCCTCCTGCCTGATAGACAACCCATGACGTCAGACCGATAACAGCACCCACCCACGGAAAAAAACACATCGCAAGCGACATATTTTCATCTGTCCATTCACTTTGAGGCATGGGAATCTTGCTGTACATAGAAAATGCAATTTTAAAACTATTCCACATTTTTTTCATACTACTTTGTAACCTTCCTATTTCTATATCCCATCATAGTTGGGGCTTTTGACTCCAACATCATTTTACTATTTGCTCATTTTATCTTAATCGGGATTCCATAGACAACTTCTGTTACCTGATCTGCCATTTCTCCAAGCTCCTGATTGATCTTTCCGAGAAGTCCGATATATTTTTTTGTTTCTTCTGAATAATCCTGCAGATCACTATGCACTTCGTTCGTCACAATCGCCAATCGCTCCGTCTGTGTGTTCAAATAACGGATTCCTTCTACAATCGTCTCCAGAACCACTTCATCCTCTGCAAGACTTCCATCTTCCTGATATAGCACATCCGCCAATAAATTGGAAACGCACTCTAACAGAATTCCTCCTGTTTTAGCATTCTCCTGATTTTTTTCGTTCCTACAAGTTTTATTAATATCTAAGATACTTTTACTTCTCTTCCACCTTTGAATAGAATCATCAAGCGTCCTCAAATCTCCATAACACTCCAGCGTCTGAAATCCTTTTCCGGCGCGCATCTGCCTGTGGCGTTCAATCTTCTTTTGTGTCTCTGCACCAAATGGACGCATGGTCGCAATATACAGATATGGGCATATCGCTTTTTTTTCTTCGCTTTTCTCCGGTTTTCCGGTCAGCCACATTTCCGCATAGGCAGATTTTCCACTTCCACTGCCCCCGGTTATTACATGCATCATCATTTTATCCCCAGACTTTCTTTGAATATTCTATTTATCTCCTAATTCTTCATAATCATCAATGTGAATATCGGAAAATGTACTCATTTTCTCATATACAGCCAACGCCATATCCAGTACCGGAAGAAATGCAACAGCTCCTGTCCCTTCTCCAAGACACATATCACAAGTCATAGATGCTTCCCTCCCAAGTGCCTTAAGAAGAATATGCATTCCCGGCTCTTTGGACACATGAGACACAATGATATATTCTCTGACTTTATTGCACATTTGCACTGCTGCAAGTGCCGCTACCGCTGAGATGAAACCATCCATAATTACCGGAACGTGGTAATACGCTCCGCCCAGATAAATTCCAACAAGTCCGGCAAGATCAAATCCTCCTACCTTTGAAAGTACATCTACCGGATCATCTGCATTTGGCTTATTTTTTGCAATGGCTGTTTTGATAGCACATATCTTTCTTCTAAGACCAGCACTGTCAAGTCCGGCTCCTCTCCCGGTCATTGTCTCCACTGATTCATCTAAAAGGACACTCGCCACTGCACTGCTGGTCGTTGTATTACCGATTCCCATCTCTCCGGTCGCAAGTATCTGATATCCTGCTTCTTTTTTCTCTTTCACAAGATGCACTCCTGTCAGGATTGCCTGAAGCGCCTCTTCTCTTGTCATTGCAGGCTCTTTCACCATATTCTTTGTTCCATAAGCAACTTTATAATTCGGTACTCTTGTATCACGAACCATACCAATGTCTATCGGAAACAGATCTACCTCTGCACTCTGACACATAATCGCGGCGCTGGTAGCTCCTTCCAGAAAATTCTCTGCTACAATTGCAGTTACTTCCTGTCCGGTCTGTGTCACACCTTCTTCCACGACACCATTATCTGCACACATAGCTATCAGTGCACGATTCTTAAGTTCTACCTCGGCATTTCCAGTAATTCCGGCAATCCGGATAATATGCTCTTCCAGCTTTCCAAGGCTATGTAATGGCTTTGCGATAGAATTCCATTTCTTCCGGGCAGTTTCCATAGCCACATTGTCCAGATTTTCGATTCCATCTATAATAATCCCAAGTTCCTCTTCCCTTGTCATCTATTAATAACCTCCTGCTTCTTAGCTTCCTATCCCTCTTGTCTATCCTGACATCATGCCTGTTAATCTTTTTCTTTATATCTTCTGCACGCACCCGCAAATGCTTCTGCAACTTGTGGATTTCCCATATAATGAATATGTGGATATCCTGCCAATATTGTATCTGTACTGATCATACACTCCCATCCCCTCGTGGACATTGGTTTTTTCGCTGTAAATGCATGACCACATTCTTCTGATTCGTAATAATGAAATTCATGTGCTGTAATGTTTCCAACATTATGACCAAAAACTGTCCCTTTGGATAATATAATATATCCAAACCTTCTCAGTTTTTCTGTCTTATAGCTTTTTCCAAAAAGTGCTCCGGCCATATCATATATTTCCCCGTCAGAACCTTCCAGCCGTTCCTGCAGATACATAAATCCTCCACATTCAGCAATACATGGTACTCCCAACGTTACTGCATGGCAGATACTTTCACGCATAGAATCATTTTCACTTAATTCTTTCGCATACAGCTCCGGATACCCTCCATAAAGAACAATTCCCTGTATATTCTCAGGCAGGCTTCTGTCGTGTATTGGTGAAAATGTAACAATTTCTGCTCCCAATTTTTTTAAAATCTCCAGATTATCCGGATAGATAAAACAAAATGCTTCATCATGTGCAACTGCAATTCGAATCCCTTTTTGCAAAGTGTCTGATAAGTTCAAAAGATGCTCTTTGACTTGTGTATCTTCCTGCATTGCTGATACATTCCGGGCAAGTTCTAATATTCCGTCCAAATCTACGGTATCTTCCATCACCCTTGCCAGATGTTCCAGCTTTTCATCGATTTTCTCTACTTCTTCCGGAATCTGCAAACCCAGATATCTGCTTTCCAAAACACATTCTGATACAACCGGAACATATCCATATACGCGGACTTTTAACTGTTCTTCTATCATCTGCTTCATCCTTGCATACATCATCGGGGAGATACGGTTTAAAATCACGCCCTTGATATGATGTTCTGTTTCATATTCCAAAAATCCTTTTACAACTGCAACTGCAGAGACAGAGACTCCTTTGCAATCTAAAATCAATATAGCTGGTGTATCTGTTGTATCTGCCACATCCCATGCGCTGGCTTCTTTTGAAATTCCGGCAATTCCATCATAATATCCCATCACACCTTCCAGAATACAGATATCTCTGTTCTTTCCATGAGAAAGAAGTGATTGTCTCACTCCTGTTCTTTTGCACATAAAGATATCCAGATTGTAACTGTCGATTCCAAGCACTTTCCGATGGAACATCGGGTCGATATAATCTGGTCCACATTTAAATGCAGCACAATTAAGACCACGATTTTTCAGAGCCTTTAATATTCCACATGTAATCATCGTTTTTCCGCTTCCACTGGATGCAGCTGTCAATAATAATCTTGGAATTGCATTACTATTTCTGTTATTGTCTTTATCATTTATTGGCTGCATATTTTTTCTGTTTAACTCCTTGTTCAAAGTCCGGCCGTATAATTAATCTAATTCAAAACTTACAACATAAATCGGATTCTGTCCTGTCATCATATGATAACTTCCAACTACTTTAGATTTTGCAATATTGACCTGCACGATTTCATCATTTTTAATCGGATATTTTCTGCAATATTCCAGAGTCTGCGCCAATGTCTCCAGTGAAATAGCATTTAATACCACTCTTGCCTGTGGATTCTTTTTCCTGATAAGCTCCAGAATCTCTTCCAGCCGTCCTTTACTTCCTCCGATAAATACACAGTCTGGTGCCGGAAGATCTTTTAATATTTCCGGCGCACTGCCTTCAATAACTTTTATGTTGCTCACTGCAAATTTTCTGGCATTTTCCTCAATAAGACCAGCTGCCTCCGGATTGATTTCCACTGCATAAACCTGTCCGTCTTCTGCCTGAATTGCAGATTCCACAGATACAGATCCGGTTCCCGCCCCGATATCATAAATAATATCCGACTTTCTGATCTTCATTTTTGAAAGACTGATGGATCGCACTTCCTCTTTTGTCATTGGAACATCTCCACGGATAAATTCTTCATCATTCATTCCATGAGTCACCGCATTTTCTCCACCATATGGATTGGCAATGAGCACCGCTGCAAGATTGTCTCCATCATAATCCAGGAATTCTGACACATTTCCTTTTAAAATCTGCTCTCCCTCATAAGTAAGCTCTGCCCCGACTGCCATGTTACAATCTCCAAGTCTGGCATCGATCAAAATTTTTGCAAGCTTACGGACATCTGCTGCAGAACCTGTCAGTGTAAACGTATACTTATTATTTTTCACAGCTGCAAGAAGATTTTCCTCTCGTCCATGAATGCTGACAAGTTTTATGTCTTCCCATGGAATCTGAAGTTTTGCACACAAACTGGAAACTGTAGAAATTCCCGGTAAAATCTCTGTCTTTACACGCTCAGGCTCACCACTTTTTTTCAGCCTGTCACGGATCGTTAAAATCAATTTCTTTGCACCACTGTAAAAGCCAGGATCTCCTGACAGTACAACTACTATATTTTCATCTTGTGGATGACTGAAAATATAATCCGTAATTTCCTCCGGTTTGTAAGCTGCAAATGTCTGCTGTCCTTCTTTTACAACAGATTTTAACATACGTGATGCACCGATCAGTACATCGGCTTCCTCACATGCCTTTTTAACTTCCACAGTCATTGAACCTTCTGTTCCCATTCCGATTCCTGCAAGCGTCACTTTTTGCATTGTTTTGAAATGATACTCTTCTTTTAACAGATCAATGATTTCTTCGTAAGTATATCCGGACTCTTCTTTCTGACGGCCCAGAACGATGATTTTCACACCAGCCTTTTTCGCTGCATTATATTTTTGCAGGAACCCGCCAATATTTCCCGAATCCTTTGTCACCATATAAGAAATGTCATAGCTCTTCATAATTGCATAATTCATTTCCACCGAAAATGGTCCCTGCATACAGATCAGATTCTTTCCGGTAAACCCGAGCTGTTCACACTTATGTGCCACTTTCGCTGTTGAAAGCACTCTCGCATAAACACGTTTTTTGTAATCTGTAAGATTCTGAAAAGCTGCCAGTTCTTTACTTCCTGTCGTTGCCAGAATATTTCCTGTCGTCTGCTCCAGATATTCAATTGCCTCTTCCATGCTATCCACATAAATGCAATCTGACTTTTCAGCTCCTGTATCCCTTAAAATCCTCAAATATGGAACTCCGGCTTTTTCACATGCATTTTGCAAGTTTTCTGTCACTTCTATCGCATAAGGGTGCGTCGCATCCACTACATATGAAGGATGATATTCATTGATAAATTCTATCATCTGATTTTCATCCATCCGTTCATGTGTTGTTGTAATATTACTTCCCTCTGGCAGCAGACTCTCTCCATATTCTGTTGCCACGCAGACATGAACACTGACTTCCCTTTTTACTAAAAATTCTGCCAGCCGTCTTCCTTCTGTTGTTCCTGCATATATTAAAATTTTATTTTCTGTCATATCGATATCCCCTTGGTGTAACCATTTTATCTTTAATTATTTTTGTCATTTTATTCCCTATATAAACGGTAGAAAACATATCTACCTCGGTATTTCGTAGCTCTTTCAGTGTCAGTATGTTCATACTTTCTTCTTCTCTTGCAATATTTCTCACAATACCGCATATAATACTTTCTTCTTTGTACTCAAGCAAAATATCACAAGCCCTTGCAAGATAATCTTTTCTCTTTTTGCTGGAAGGATTATATAAAGCAATCAGAAAATCCGCCTGTGCTGCCGCCCGAAGTCTCTTTTCAATCAGTTCCCACGGTGTCAGAAGATCACTTAAACTGATCATACAGCAATCGTGTCCAAGAGGTGCACCAAGCACTGCTGCTCCCCCCATTGCTGCTGTCACACCCGGAAGAACCTCGATCTCGACTTCCGGATATTCTTCTCCGATTTCATACATGAGTCCTGCCATTCCGTAAATCCCGGAATCACCACTGCACACCATAGCTGTCACACGCCCTTTTTTTGCCTCTTCAAATGCCAGCCGGCATCGCTCCGGCTCCTTTCTCATCGGCGTTGTCATAAATTCCTTTTCCGGAAAATATTTTTTCATAAGATCTACATATACTGTATACCCGACAATCACATCACAGCCCTTTAGCGCTTCCACCGCTGCAACCGTCATCTGCTCATAAGCACCAGGTCCCATTCCAATCACATATACTTTATTCAAAATCCACACTCCATTTCTCCACTGCCACAGCAACTGTCACTCCTTCGTGCGCTGTCTTGTGTACCAGAATTTTCTCCCCTCCAGCACACATAGCACTTCTTTCACACACATTATCAACACCTGTGGTCTGTTTTACAAATTCAGATCCTGTAAATGTCCCTTCTGCCTGTTCCAGCTCTTCTTTCGAAAATGTCTGAAACGGTATGTCATATTTTTCACAGTATGTACATAGTCCAGGCTCTTCCTTCTTTAAATCAATGCTTGCTGCAAGTTTCACTGATTCCGGAAAAATTCCATACTCCTCAAGCACCTGTGTTACATGCTTTTCAATCTTTTCAGCAGCAGTTCCTTTCTTACAGCCAATCCCTAAAACCACAGCTTTAGGAATCAAATACAACACCTGTGTTCCGCTTCCTGCAGGTACATCGTTTTTACAGATTCCTATGTGGATCTTTAAAGCCCTTGAATCACATCTGTCTGACTCATGTATGAATTTTAATTCTTTTGGAATCTGTCCTATGACAGAGCATTCTGGTTCTATCTCTGCTAAAACTTGTTTGCCAGCCAAAATATCTGCAGATACGCGTTTTGCCAGTTTCATATCTTCTATATATAATCTATTTTTCTTTGCAAATATATCAACCGCCCACTTCTGATTCAAATCTGTTGCTGTTGTGATCACGGCCTCCATGGAAAGCATTTGACTGAGTTTTTCTGCAAGTTCATTGGCACCTCCAATGTGTCCGGACAAGATTGGAATACAGTATTTTCCAAGCTCGTCTATAACCAGTACAGCCGGGTCTTCTTTTTTGGACACTACAAATGATGCAACTGCCCGAACTGCAATTCCTACTGCACCTACATAGATCAAAACATCAGATACTTTCCAATGTTCTCCGGTCCATTCTTTCAGGCTTCCCTCATAAGAATCTGCCTCTTCTTTACATTTGACATTCTCTGCTACAAGCCAGTCTTCTGCCGACAAAGCTTTCCTGACTTTTCCAGCCATCTTTCTTCCGTTTGCAGTAAAGCTCAGAATTGCAGCTTTCATCTAAGAATCACTTCCTTTCCGGAATTCAGTTGTGAATCCCGGATCATACAACTTTGACCGTTCATAATGGCTGTGAGTCACTACATTTCCCACAAGGATCAGTGCAGTCTTTGTAATCTGATGTTTCCTTGCTGTCTCCACAAGTGTATCTATCGTACATACATATGCCTCTTCCTCCGGCCATGTTGCTTTGTACACAATTGCTGCCGGCGTATCTGATGCATATCCTCCGGCAAGCAGTTCTTTTACCAGCTTTTCCAAAAGTCCTGTACTTAAGAAAAGAACCATCGTTGCACCATGTGCAGCAAAACTCATGATCTTTTCCCGCTCAGGAACCGGAGTCCTTCCTTCCGTTCGTGTAATAATAACACTCTGTGACACCTCCGGAAGAGTATATTCCAGATTCAGTGCTGCCGCCGCTCCACAAAATGAGCTGACTCCAGGGCAGGAATCATAATCAATTCCTTTTTCATCAAGAATGTCCATCTGCTCACGGATTGCACCGTAAAGACAAGGATCACCCGTATGAAGTCGTACGGTCATCTTATCTTCTTTTTCTGACTTTATCATAACTTCTATGACTTCTTCCAGTGTCATATAGGCACTATTATAAACTTCGCAGCCTTCCTTTGCATATTCCAACAGTCCTTTATTAACCAGTGATCCAGCATAAATGATTACATCTGCTTCTTTAAGATATCGTTGTCCTCTTACCGTAATCAGATCGACCGCTCCCGGTCCTGCTCCTACAAAATGTATCATTGATTTTCTTCCTCCCACAAATGCATCAAAGTATCTACCTTACTTGTTTTTCCCAAAATTCCATACACATTTGAATATAAAATTGCCCCAACAGGCATCTGATCTGCCATGCGGTATTCCATATATTTTTCAATGGATCTCATGATTTGCCCGATTGTAGCTTCTCGCTCTTCTTCACTTAAAAGTGCAAGCGCATCATCGGTCGTCACGCAATCCAGAACCGCTCTGGCGCGATCTGCGGAAAATCCAGCCCGTAGCATTGCCGTTGCCAAAAGATCCATACGGCAGTCTGCCCATCTGGAATGCGTATTCATCACTCCACCTGATACTTTGATCAGCTTTCCGATATGTCCGGCAAGTACAAGCCCTTGAAACTTACAATCTGCTGCCATATCCATGCTCTGCCCTATATAATTACTGCATTTTACTACATCTTTATCCTGAATTCCATATGCTTCTCGCAGAAAATCCAACCCATAATTTCCTGGCGCCATAATGAGATAGTTCTTTCCCCCTGCACGCCTGACCTTCATCTCTAATTCAATCGTATCAAGCAGAGCCTGTTCACTCATCGGCTCCACGATTCCACTTGTTCCCAAAACAGAAATACCGCCTTCAATTCCAAGTCTCGGATTAAATGTTTTCTTTGCCAGTTCTACTCCCTGCGGAATGGATATCTCTATTTTAATTCCGCCGTCGTACCCATACATTTCACACGCCTCTTCGACTTCTCTTAAAATCATCTGTCTCGGCACTCGATTAATTGCAGCATTTCCTACAGGCTGATCCAATCCGGGCTTCGTCACCCTGCCAACTCCAATGCCTCCGTCCAGGACTATACCAGATTTTATTCTGCTTACTTTACTGTATACTAAAATTCCATTTGTAATATCCGGATCATCTCCACTGTCTTTTCGTACTGCGCAGGAAACAGATTCTATATCCGGATTACTTTTATTATATTTATTCAATTCTTTTTGAGCCTCAGCGATCTTCAGCGTCAACACTTCTTTTCCTGGTAAAGACACTGTGACCTGATCTACGCTGACATTTCCAAGAAGCATTGTGACCGCGGCCTTTGTTGCTGCCTGTGCACACGTTCCTGTGGTATATCCTCTTCGGAGTTTTTTCGTCATAGTTTTTACCCTTCCAGTCTGAAATTCTTGAATTCATCATCGTTCGCTCTCTTCATTCTACCTATCTGTGTTAAGGTTGTCAAATCATTTGCCACTTCCATCTATTGTCTTTTTCTTTCAAGATTTTTATTGATGCCAGACTTTTCAATATCTGCGTGCCGAAATCTACATTCTGTGATACAATAAAACAAGCAAAGAAAGGAGCCATTTTTTATGTCAGAACAAAAGCAGCGTGTCTATGACGCCTTAAACAAGCTCGGAATTAAATATGAAGTCGTAGAACACGAACCCGTACACACAATGGAAGACATGGACCGCCTTGGTCTTCCTGAGAAAGGAACTCTGTGCAAGAACCTGTTTCTCAGAGATGCAAAAGGAAAACGTCATTTTCTCATTACCTGTGATGAAAATGCTAAAGTAGACTTAAAGTCTCTTGGCAGACAGCTCGGTGCCGGAAACTTAAGCTTTGCCTCAGAAGAACGTCTCGAAAAATATCTCGGGCTCAAACAGGGAAGCGTATCTCCATTCGGTCTCATGAATGATACCGACCATGCAGTCGAATTTTTTATTGATAAAAACTTAAGCAAATGCAAAAGTCTGGGAATTCATCCGCTTGAGAACACAGCAACTGTATTCCTCTCCTTTAAAGATCTGGATAAGTTCCTGTGGAATCTTGATGTGGATGTGATGAAGATTAAATTATAACCAATAGGCAAAACGATATGAGGTTATCTTTCACTGGTAACCTCATTATGTCATATTATTTAACGTTAATTTAACGATTCAAATTTGTTTTTATATTTACATATTGTATTATCAAATTACATATGCTATAATGCCAATAGGCAAAACGATATGAGGTTATCTTTCATTGGTAACCAAAAAGCTGAAGGTGTGTCAGACCTTCAGCTTTTTTATTCCTACTTTTGGCAATGGGAAGGCTTAACCCCACAGGCTAGTTGCCCTCTACTTATCCCCGTCTAACCATTTGTTGATGCGGTGGCAAACCACACCAGCCACAACAGTGATAATAAACGATATGAGTACTTCTTTCACTGGCAACACCCCCTTTCTACGCTATATAGAGGGTAGCAACAGTGTTATTATATCATGTTTTATCCAATATTTATAGTATTATTTTTATACAATCAACATGGCGTCTCCGAAAGAAAAGAAACGATATCTTTCCTGTACTGCTTCTTCATATGCTGCCAATACGTGTTCTCTTCCTGCCAGTGCTGATACTAACATAATCAGTGTTGACTCCGGCAGATGGAAGTTCGTGATCAATCCATCTAAAATCTTGAATTTATATCCCGGATAGATAAAAATCTCTGTCCAGCCACTTGTCGGTTTCAAATGTCCGGTCTCGTCCGCTGCCGATTCAATGGTTCTGCAGCTTGTCGTTCCAACACAGATAACTCTGTGACCGGAATCTTTTGCGCGGTTGATCTTCTCAGCTGCTTCTTCGTCAACCTGATAGAACTCAGAATGCATATGATGATCTGTAATCTCATCTACCTTTACCGGACGGAATGTTCCAAGTCCTACATGAAGTGTCACTCTTGCAATGTCAATGCCTTTTTCTTCTATCTCTTTTAATAATTCCGGTGTAAAATGAAGTCCCGCTGTCGGTGCCGCTGCGGATCCGGTATGCTTTGCATAAACAGTCTGATAACGATTCTTATCTTCCAACTGATGTGTAATATACGGAGGCAGCGGCATCTGTCCGAGCTGGTCTAAAATCTCTTCAAAAATTCCTTCATATTCAAACTTCACCAGACGATTTCCTTCTTCTACGATTCCAACGACCTCTCCAACAAGAAGACCTTCTCCAAATACGATTCTTGTTCCAACTTTTGCCTTCTTACCGGGCTTTACCAGTGTCTCCCAGATATTATTCTCTTTTCTCTTTAATAATAAAATCTCAATCTTTGCTCCGGTTCCTTCCTTCGCTCCAATCAGTCTTGCCGGAATGACCTTGGTATCATTGATGACAAGACAGTCTCCTTCTTTCAGATATCCTGTAATTTCTTTAAATATATGATGTGAAGTAGCTCCCGTCTCCTTGTCAAGGACAAGAAGTCTGGAACTGGAACGATCCTCAAGCGGATCCTGCGCGATTAATTCCTCTGGCAGATCATAATAAAAGTCCTGACGTTTCATGATTATAAATCCCCTTCCTGTATGTTTTCTTCTATACTATCTTCTACTTCTTCTCTGTTTTCTTTTATTTTTGTCACATTTTCACCTGTTGACCCGGTTGCTTTTTCAGATTCAGCTTGTGTAAACTCCTTTTTCACTTGCCCGGCATCACTCACGAAACTATATCCTCCATCTGGCACAGCCCTATACGGTTGTCCTGGCTGTGACTGACTCTGCACTTGCACATTTTTCTGTACATAATTCTGTGTCTGTACTGGTTCTCGCGGCTGTACAGACATCTGCGGTTCTGCCGCACTCTGATACTCTGGATACATTTTCGCTTTTTTCTCATAGACAACTCTTGTGTCGCAGAGCATATCGTGAAAGCCCCGTTTTTCCTTATCAATTCCCACAATAATATATCCAATCCAGATAGATATTCCACATAAGAATCTTCCGACAGTCTCCCGGTATAACACATCCACAAATGAAAGCTTTTCATTTCTGTCAGCAGGTACTACTCTAAGATTCATCAGTCGTTTTCCAATCGTCGTTCCAGTACACCATGTCAATAAAGCAAAATACATGACTTTGAAAATATACAACACAATATCTTTTAATGAATAATGAAACAATACATTTTCATCCAGTATTGTACCACTGATCAGCGCTCCGATTCCGATCCATGCAAGACGCACAACGAGAAGTCCAATTGCCACAATGACACTGTCTATCACATATGCTGCTAAACGCACCCAGAACCCGGCATAATTATCATTACTGTAACTGTTCTGCATAATACATCAGCACCCCGCTTTCCTTCTCTTCGGCAGTTTCCTTTAATATCTGTGCCTCAGATTTTGGAACAAGCTTTTCTGCTTTACTAAATATTGCTGCCAATATGCTTTCCTCACTGCTCGGTGTATAGAACTCGTCTACTCCAAGCTCCGAAGCCATCTGATTCATTACATCCTGGTAAGTTGCGATCTCATCAATAAGCCCATTCGCTTTTGCCTGTTTTGCGGTGTAAGTGCGTCCGTCTGCCAGTGCTTTTACCTGGTCTGCCGACATATCTCTTCCGTCCGCAACAATATTTACGAACTCCTGATAACACTCATCGACCTGTGACTGGTAAATTGCGACCTGCTCGTCTGTCAGCTTGGAACTGTCCTTGTTCACACCACTCGTAATACTGACATAACGAATTCCAAGTTTCTCATAAAGTCCGCTCATATCATACCCTGACATAATGACGCCGATAGATCCTGTAACCGTATTCTTATTCGCATAAATCTTATCTCCGGTTACAGACGTCATGTACCCGCCAGAAGCTGCATAATGCGCCATATAAGTCCAGATTGGACGGCCTGTCGTCTCTTTATATTCTATCAGCTTGTCATGAAGTTCTTCCGACTCATAGACCGCTCCGCCTGGAGAATCCACATACAGCAGAATCCCTTTATTATCTGAATCGTCCATAAGATTGTCAATATAATCCATCGTTGTATTGTGCTGATATCCAGACGATGTATCCAGCACACTGCTCTGCGTCTGCTCCTGAATCGTCCCCACTACATTCACAACTCCAATATAATCATCTGCCGGCGGATCAAATTCCAGTTCTCCAGTCAGCATCGTTGTCACATCTTCTGCCATTGTATTTGCAGATAAAGTATTCGTCAATACGCTTGTAACACCTGTCACAATAAATACAGCCCCAGCCACAATCAGACCGATTATCTGTTTGTTCTTCATCTTTTTTCTCCTTTAAGTTCTAAATCTCCATAGCTTTTTTATTGTAACATATGAAGGATTGTTTTTCAAAAAATAATACATTTAACGCGTAGTAAACCTCGAATTTACTACGCGTCCTGCTATTTTGCTAACTTTATTAATTCTTCGACTCTTTTATTACATTCTCCCACCGGCACATCTGTTACAATAACTCTCTTACACTTTTTCATCACTTCAACTGCTCTTGCAAAGGTCTCATCACTAATCTGCCGGAATGGTTCTTCTGTAATCACTTCCACTGCCAGAAGTCTTGCAAGCTGATAATCAATATCATTCTTGTAGAGGATTCCTGCTGCAAATGGAATGTGTTCTTTCTGTAACTGTCGATAAATTGGGATTCCGCTTCCTCCGGACGAAATTACAAATACCTCTGGTTCTCCTTCTATCTTCGGAAGCTCTATGCTTCCAAATACCGGATCAAAAGAACCATTGTCAATTTCATAAAGACTGCGGATTGTATCTTCCTTAAATACCTCTTCTGGCTTTCCATAATGTGCAATGGTATCTCCCTTCACACAGATAATCTTATCCGACACTTTCTGTGCAAGATCAATCTCATGCAGCGACATAATGACCGTAATATGCTTTTTTCTTGCCATACGTTCCAATATTGCAAGTAATTCTAATTTATATCGTACATCTAAAAAAGATGTCGGCTCATCCAGCACAATAATCTCCGGCTCCTGACAGATTGCTCTTGCAAGAAGAACTCTCTGTTTTTGTCCATCACTAATAGCGTTAAAATCGCGGTTTCCCAGATCTTCTGCATGAACTGCCTTCATTGCCTCATCTACGATTTGTTCATCTTCCGGCGTCAGTATTCCAAGCCGCCCTGTATATGGGTAACGTCCTGTTGCCACAATTTCATGACAGGTCATAAGCTCCGTTTTGATACGTTCTGTCAAAACAACAGCCATATTGGAAGAAAGTTCTTTATAAGACATTTCCTGAAGCGACGTGTCATCGAAGAACACCTTTCCTCCAATTAATTTCAATTGTTTTGTAATGCTCTTTAAAATTGTAGATTTACCAGATCCATTTGGTCCAATGAGCGTTACAATTTCACCTTTATCAATACCAATATTAATGTCATGGATCAGTGTCTTTCCCTGGTATCCAACAGCCATATCATCCATTTTAAAATAATAATCTGCCATGTTACATTCTTCCTTTCTCGCGCTTCACCATCATATAGATGACAATCGGTGCACCAAGTATCGATGTGACTGTACTGATATTCAGCTCCACCGGTGCCAGTGCCATACGAGCGATCAGATCACAGATCATACAGAATACAGCCCCTATAAAAAATGTACCCGGTATCACCACAATCGGTTTTGATGTGCCGAACGCTTTTCTCGTAAGAAATGGAACTGCAATTCCCACAAAAGAAATTGGTCCGGCAAATGCAGTCACACACGCAGAAAGAATACTTGACAGTAATATAATAACAACTCGGAATACTTTAATATTCACTCCCATACTCTGTGCATATGCTTCTCCAAGCTGATATGCACTGATTGGTTTTGACAGTAAAAATGTACACACTGCCGCAATTCCAACTACAACTACAGCTACTTTTATATTTCCCCAGCTCATACCGGAAAAACTTCCCTGTGACCAGCCATGAAGATTTACAATATCAGAATCATCTGCAAATGTCACCACAAAATCTGTAATTGCGGAACAGATATATCCAATCATGATTCCTCCTACCAAAAGGGATGCCATATGATGAATCTTCTTTGACATCAAAAGAATGAATCCCGTCGATATCAACGAACCGATAAATGCTGCCACTACTAATGTGTAAGATGAAAAATGTCCTACATATTTTAAAAATACAATCATAGTCAGTGCGACAGCCATCTTCGCTCCGGAAGAAATTCCAAGTACAAACGGTCCTGCGATCGGATTTGAGAAAAATGTCTGTAATAAGAAACCGGACAGAGACAATGCTCCGCCCAGTAATGCTGCCATGAGGATACGCGGCAGACGTATCTTCCATATGATACTGTACTCTACCGCCTCTCCATCATGTAAAAATAATATTCTCAAAATCTTCGGCACAGAAATATGTACATTTCCCGTATTAATATTCAGCACTGTAATGACAAAAAATGCTGCGATCATACACACAAATACAAATGTATATCTGGATCTTTTTCTGAAATTTTCAGTATGAAAACTTAACTGTTCCTGCTTTGTTTCCTTATTTTGCATATTTCTCCACCAGTTTCTTTTATTTTTTGACTTTTATTTCATCTTTTCAAGGAATGTCATCTGACTGGCATCACCATCTGTCAGCATCAGATGAATATCTGAAATCAATTCTCCGACTGTGTCTGTCGCCTGATATAAATTCTTACCAGTATACCATACATTTCCATCTTTGACAGCTTTAAACTCTGCAAACATATTGCTCTTGGCTTCCAGATCACCAAGACTACTCACCTGTCCGTCAATGGTTCCGTTGTAAATAAGATAATCTGCATCTACTGCCGTTGCATAAAATTCTTCCATCGTCAGTTTTACAGATGGCGCATTCCCCTCAGAATTCTTCAGATCCTTGAACACATATCTTCCACCAGCAATCTCGATCATAGTCGGAATGTAGTCATCGGATTTACGGACAACTACAGAACCGTCTGTATTGATGTAAAAATATGCCACTGTCTTCTCTGTATTCTTAAAATCCTTCAGATCTTCGATTACCTTTGCCTGGTCATCAAAAAATGCTTCTGCCTCTTTTTCTTTATTCAACATTGCTCCATAGACTTTGATCCACTCTGTTCTTCCAAGTGGATGAGACTCATAACTGGAATAATCTACAAATACCGGGATATCAAGGTCTTCAATCATCTCCTGCACCTTCGGTGAGTGAAGGATCATCGTAGATTCTACTGCCAGTTTGCAATCTCCATCTACAATCTTCTCATAATCCGGTTCACTGTATTTTCCTGCAAATGTCATGGCTCCGGATTCCATTGCTTTCTTCGCACTTTCTACGTACCAGCCGGAAGCCTCTAAACCTGAAAATTTCACAGTATCAATTGCATCTAATGCATCAAATAATGACATGATTGCTGTAGCAGCCATGTAAATATTCTGAATCGGCTGATTGATGACAACAATATCACTGTCCAGTCCCTCCGGAGCCTCTTTGCCTTCCGGAACAATCAGATATTGCCGTCCTTCGTGAACATCGATCAGCTTATATCCGTCTTTGTAATAAAATACATCGAATTCCTGCGCATATGTCAGATCCATCGCAGACTCATACGTCAGCCCGTCAATCTCCGGTGCTTCTGCGGTCTTGGAGGTATCATCACTCTTCTCAGAGGTTGTCTGCGTTGTCGCGCTCGCACTGTCCTGGCTGCTCTTTGCAGAACCACAGCCCCCTAAAAAGAGAGCCATAGTCAACAATATTGCAGTTATCTTATATATTCTTTTCTTCATTTTACATTTCCTCATATAATACTTTTAGATACTTTGATATATATATCTATTTTTCTGTCTGAACTTTTGCCTGAGACACTGCATCATCTCCTGCATCTTTCACTGCCTGGTCAAATAAGTTGTTCATCTGATCTTCACATCCAAAAAGTACTCCGTATACCTTAATCCACTCATATTTAGCCAGATCTGTCTGCTCACCTTCAGAACGGTCAACAATTACTGGTATTCCAAGTAATGCAAACTTTTCTGTCATTTGCTGATAGCGCTCTGTCTGTTCTTCCACTGTCAATTTTTCTTGATCTTCTGATTTCTTCTCAGCCTTTTCATCTGATTTCTTAGCAGATTTTTTCTTGGACTTATCGTCTGATTTTTTAGTAGATTTTTTCTCGGTCTTCTCTTCTTTATCTGTGTCTTCAGATACATCCTGTTTTTCCTGAATATCTGTGATATCCGCTTCTTTTGGAAGAATATTGGATGAAAGTACTGCAAGGTTTGTTTCCTGTTTTACAAGCGTCTTATAATCTGGTTCTTCTTCAGCGCCACCATATACAACCTGTGTGTGGTCTTCTCCATCCTTTTTCTCCATCTTTTCTGCAATAGAATCAATCTTGCAGTCTTTTTTCTTATCTCCAATTGCAACAATATTATCTGTAAGTCCAAGTTCATCCATTTTTTCCAGAATAGCCTCTGTAGATGTGTAGGCTTTGTCTGCTGGTAATTGTACTACAATCATGTCCTGATCTAAGCCAACCGGAACTTCTACTCCTTCCGGCACAAGGAGATATTTGACAATATTTCCTTTATAAAGCTCTGCTGCAAGTTCCGCTTCACTGACACCGTTCAGATTTTCTTCTCCATCTTCAGCAGTCGTAACTGCAGATGTCTCTTCCTCATCTACGCTTGATTTTGCATTTTTAGACTCTGTAGCCTGCTGTTTGTCTTGATCAGTCTGTGCTTCACCAGAAGTATCTGCTGTTTCAGCATCTATATTTTCTGCATTAATCGCTTCTGCAGCAAGCTTTTCCGGATCATTCGCAGTTCCTTTTGTCATGTCAATTTCAAGAAGGGTAATTCCCTGATCATAATGATAAATCTTAAAGTATTCCGCATAATCCAGTTGTGTCTCAGACTGATATTGCAATCCCATAATTTCAGGAGCTTTCTCATCTAGCTTCTTATTCGCATTTGCTCCTCCTAGTGTAGTTCCGTTTCCTGCTGCTGCCAGATAAACAAATATTGTATATTCTATCTCATGAGCGACTGACATCTTATCTGTCATACCAAGAATTTTATTATTCTGATTTAATGCAACTGGGATTGTAACTGTCGCTGTTCCGCCGCTTTTTGACGTATAATAAGTATTTCCATTTGCTTTTACATACTGATAATGGTCACTGTCAAACACCAGTGTTGCATATGCCTGACCATTTTTTATCGTAATCTTGTTACAATATATCTTAACCTTACCAGTTCCTCCGGACCATGTAAATCTGTCTGGTGTATACACTCCATCAGCTAAAGTCGTAGAACTGTTGACACGACCTGTAGCGCCTGATGTATCTGCCTCATATTTTGATTCATTTTCAGCTTTACCATCGTTTGGTTTTAAAACAGAACCCGAACCGCCAGTTCCTCCTGAAGGATTGGTGTTGCCGCCAGTAGTTCCACTATTGCCACCAGTTCCACCATTACCAGAATCTATGTCACTAATTTTTTTCACTGTCTCAGATTTGAATGTAAGTATTCTGTCATACCAGATTTTATTTTTTGTAGAGTATGCTGCTACATTAATTCCTTTATCTAATGTTTCTACCGGAACGGTATATGTATATTTTCCATTATTATCTGTTACAAACGGAATCCAGGATGATGAATCAGCTTTTGCTGCCTCTTCCTTTGTTCCCATATACAGATAGCCATATCCTGTACCACTTAATGTCAACACTGCACTCATCTTACCATTTTTAGAAGTCAGTTTACAATCTACCACATTAAACATGGAAGAACTTGATGTTACATTATTTACTTTATATATTCCATTTTCCGGAACTACCACACCTGGATTCGGATCTGGTGTCAGGTCTGGATCCGGTGTCGGAAGTTCTCCTGTTTTCTCCAAAATACCATTGATATATGCTCTGGCATCACTAGTTGTCCATGTACCATCTTTTATATCTCGCACAGAATAGCTAAATTCTTTTCCAAGTTCTGTTACTGGAAGGGTAAATGTAAAACTTTTATATCCACTGGCAATATCAGAACGATCTTTTGCTTCAATAGCATTTGCCTCTTTTACTTCATTCGAATCCTGTGGATTTCCTATATAAAGTTTATCATATCTTGCTGCCTGTGTAACCCACGTAATCGTTGCCTGATCTCCATTAATTGAGACACTACTTTCTCTTTCAAAATTCAAGCCAATCATGTTTGTAGTCGGATAGGCAGAACCATATAAATTATATACTCCATTTTCTGTCGTATTTGCTTTATTTTCCAGATTTGGAATATTAATAAACAAGTCTCTTGCATAAGAGAACCATGTGTCATTTCCTGGTGTAACCGCAATATTCATTCCTTGTTTCTCTGCTGATACATCAAATGAAAATGTTGTCACATTTTTTTCTGAATTGTACGTTCCTTTATAAACAGGAGTTTTGTTAGTGTCAGCCTGTACACCAAGATAAAGCCTTGTCCACTTGCTTCCTTTCACATCTAAGGTCATATTAACCTTATCTCCTCGCAGTACAGCTTTGGATGATACAATTTCAAAATCACTATATGCAACACCAGTTCCTCCAACAATTGTTTTTACCTCATCGGAAACTGTTGGAAGACTCTCTATTCCTTCATTTGGAATATAAATCCAAAGATCCTGTCCATTATACCAAGTGCCATCTGATTTTCCTAATGAAATTGGAAGAACTTTTCCTTTGTCTGATGCCGGTACTTGAAATGTAAATGTATATCCACCATTCTCTAATACTGTTCCATCAGTCACAGGAGTCTTAATTACATCTTCTTTTTCACCCAAATAAATCTTATCGAATGATACATTCTGAGTTGAAATTGTAACTTTTAAATTTTCTCCATCCTCCTGAACTTTTGACTCTTTTACCGTAAACATTTTGAATGTGCTGCCATCACTTTTTACAACCTGTACCTGACTACTGGTCACTGCCGGTACCGATGGATTTTCCACCTTTGCAATATTAGATGTTGCAGTTGTTCCATTAGAATCAGTAATTACACAACGATACTGTCCAACCTTGTCTGATGCCATCTCAAATGTATAAGTGGCATTCTTGGCACTGATGCCCTCGCAATCTATCCAACTTGTTCCATCCGCACTGTACTGCCACTGATAACTCAACTTTGCACTTTCTTCTCCATTGGCAATAACAGAAAGAGAAACCTGTGTATCATTCTTCGCAGCTACATCTTTCGGTTGTGACTGGATTACAATTTCTGTCTGCTTTTTAAAAGCATCTAAAGAAGGAATTGTTAATGCTAGTGCACTACTTGTACTAAATTTCTGCGTTCTTCCATTTCTTGGTACATAATGCACTTCTTTTCCTGCCATTGAAAGTGGTACCTCGAAAGTAAATCTTTCTAACTTTTTCCCCTCAATCTTTTTTGTATCTTCTTCTCCGATAATTAGTGGCTCTTTTTCCTTATCATTTCCATTACCAATATAAATTGCATCATATGAAAAGTTTCCACTGCTTGCTGGTTCTACCCAAATGGATACCTGTATTTTATCTCCTACAACTTTTGCCTCAGATGCTCCAATTTTAAACATCTTATATGGCTGTCCTGGTTTCTTCGTATCATCACTGGCATAGATAGAAGTAATCCCATCACTTGCTACATAACCTTCCTGTGCAGTTGTGCCGCTTCCAGTATTATCTCCAGAATTGCCACTGTCTGTTTTTCCATCGTCCTTCTTATCATCATCTACAAATGTAATTGTTGCAGTATTAGAGGTTTCCTTTATATATGACTTATTGACAATGCAACGATACTTTCCTTCTGAGCTTTTTTTCATTGTAAAGCTATAATTAGCTGTTGTTGCATTTTCACCATCACAGTCTGTCCAGTTTGTTCCATCTGCGCTATACTGCCATTGATATGAAACATCTTCTTCAAAAGCACTTACAGATAATTTAACATTTTCTCCTTCTTTTGCTTTCACATCGTTCGGCTGTCCCGTAATAACTTCTACGTTTGGAACACTCATCCACAGATAATTTTCTGACCATGTTCCTTTATCAGAACGTCCTGCGGCTACCGGAATCCAACTATTCTGTTTTGACAACGGAACAGTAATAGAAAACTTGCATGTACCATTTGCTTTTTCACCTTTTGTATAACCTGTTTTTTCACTATCTGTTACAGGTCCCAAATATAACCAATCAAATACAGATTTTTCACCTGTATTAAAATCAATCGTTACCTGATTATCTTTCACTTCCATCTTTTCAACAACGATTGGAAACATCCCGTACTCGTTTCCATCGTTTTTTAACACCTTGACACCAGAAATCGCCTCTGTAGGCTGCACAGGCACTATAGAGTCCTGTGGCGCTGCTTCCTGCGTTACAGGCTCATTTTTTTGCTCTGTCTGCACCGGTTCATTTTCCACATTTGATTTATCTACAGATTCTGCATTCTTATTTTCTTGTTGTGCCGGTATTGCACTTTCTGATTTTTCTGTATTTTCTTTTTCACTAACATTTTCTGACACATTATCTGTATTATCAGAAACTGCGTCAGATTCTGACTCTGTTTGTGCCACATCGGCTTCTACTACATCTTGTTCTTGTGCATATACATTCGTATACGACAAAGGTGTAGCCACCATCGATGCAACAAGCACACCTGCTAAAAAGCTTGCACTTTTTCTTTTCATCCTTTTCTTCTCCTTTATTATGTTTTACCTTGTTGTCTGGGAATTATCATGAAAATAATCGTACGAAAAAAAAGAAAAAACTTTTACTGACATAAGTAAAAATATTTTCGTTTTATAAAACTTTCGGTACAATCAATTACTCGTGACCTGGAATTCTCATTCCATGTACCAACGACCGGCAGGTTTCCTGACTTATAGAGTTCACATAAAATCTCCTTCCCAGTTTCCCAGTGGATGGGCTGCCTTGTCAGATTATCCGCAGCCTATGATTCTACATATCTATTTACAGTGACGAGTTCGTACAGGATTCTCACCTGTTTCCCTTTTACCTGTTCTCACAATGAAACAGCACCGAACGTTCTTCATAATTTTCCATAACAAATATAACATTTAGACTTAAGAAAGTCAATGAAACTGAAGCTTTATTACAATTCATTATACTTCAGTGACATGCTTAAAAAGCTTCCACAGGATTTCTCCCATAGAAGCTTCTTTTTTCAACTTATACGCCAAATTCCTCATACAATTTCTTACGATATTCCAAATCCTCCAACGCTTTAATACTATCTTCCTGACGATTCTGCTTTGAAAGATTTATTAATAAACGGACAAGCCGTTCCTCTCCTTCTATTCTTCCTTCTTTTCTTCCTTCCTCCCTTCCTCGTATTCTTCCTTCTCTTAAACCTCGCTCTGTTGCTTCTTTTTTTACCAGTCTTTCTCGTTCTTCCATTTTCATATACTCGACCTCCACACTTGTACTTGTTTTTATCTCCTGTATACTCTCATGCAGACGGCGAAGTCTTTCATCACATTCCTCTGGAAGTCCACGTTCATTACTCTCCGTAATATAATGAAGAAAATCCACTAATTCTTTCGACACTTCATCTTCATTTTCCCCTTTTGTACTGAGGAATAATTTTGTAACCTCATCTCCAAGTAATAAATCTGACTGTTCCTTGCAACGACTTTCAAACGTATAGCAATACTTCTTCATTCCATATGGATCATAGTCACAAATTACAATAATAAACAGCGGTTTTAGCTTATCAAAACCTTTTTCTCCACTCTTCAGTAATGGCGCGTCCATCAATGCCTGATAGAATCTGGTTCGTTTTGGAATATTTCCTTCCTTCCGATTCTGCATCTCTACATCAAAAACGCGACCATCTTCAGATTCTGCGACAAAATCCATCCGGATTCCACGTTTTCCCGGAATATTGTGAATAACCTTCTGACCTTCTTTCCACTTGAGGCTTTTTAATCGCAAACCAGTAGATAATTCGATAATTGTCTTGCAATTTTCCAGTTCCGCGGTTGCCACATCAAATAGAAAATCATCCGTGAGATTCATCTCCTTTAATGGTTTCCATCTGTCTTCCTGCATGATTAAGTTTTTGGTTCTCTCCATACACTTTTCTCCTTATATTATACCATTTATAGTTATTTTTTCAAACATGGAATATCGGACGAATCTGTCCGTATGATCAGAGCAGAATTGCTCTTAAATAAACTTGATCTTTTTTCGAATGTTTGAAGTGGCTATATCATAACATATTCAACATCTTCTATACAACCAATTATTACTTAAACATTTCTTAAATCAGCAACTTGAATTTTTAATTTACTACTAATACCAAAGGGGCTGTCGGTTAATACCGATTTTTAGCCCCTGACATGCAGGGAAGAGACAATCCCAGAAAATTCGGACTTTTTTAAGACCTGAATTCTCCAACGGCTTGTCTCTTCCCTTTTGTAATCCTTATTTCAGGGCGCAAAATCCCCTTGGCCGGATTTTTTGAAGCATTCCATCAGCTAAGCTGTTTTCTGCCCTATATGATATATGTATGTTTTGATATCGTTTCTCAATTCTCTTAAAAAGCCCCTGCAGAAATTCTCTTGCAGAAGCTTCTTTTCTTTATGCATAGCACTTTTTCATAACCAGTCGTTTTGCTGTCTCAGCCGCTCTGGAGGCTTCTGCCTCATATCCGTCAGCTCCAATCTTCATTGCAAAATCATGAGAAATTGGTCCACCTCCAACCATAACTACCAAGCTGTCTCGAATTCCTGCTTCTTTTAATTTTTCAATCGTCACTTCCATATTTCTCATGGTAGTTGTCATAAGTGTAGACATTCCAATCAGATTCGCACCGACTTCTTTCGCCTTATCTATAAACTGATCCGGCGGTACGTCTCTTCCTAGATCATATACTTCAAACCCTTGTGTCTCCAGCATAATTTTAAATAGATTTTTTCCGATGTCATGAGTATCCCCTTCTACGACTCCGACGACTGCTTTTAATTTCACTTTATCATCACTGGCTGCCTTATTTAAATGAGGTCTCAGTATGTCCATTCCTTTATACATAACCTCAGAACAAATTAGAAGTTCTGGAATATAATACTCCTGTTCCTCATATAAATGTCCAACCTCTTCCATTCCGGCTGACAATCCAGCAGTAATTCCTTCCAGCGCATCATGTCCTTCATTCACATATTCAGTTGCAGCTTCACCCACCAAATCTTCATCCATTTCTACAACTGCCTCTGCCATCTGAGACAGTAATGTCTGTTTATCTGCCATTTTCATTCTCTCCTTTATGCCATACGTTTTTCGACTTCTTCAATAAGTTCTTCAACACGTTCTATTCTTACCGGATATCCAACATCTGTTACTGTATCCATCATTTCCTGGATATTTTCAAACGGGGTATCAACCGGGAGACTGCATCCAGACATAGGCGTATAACCTTTTGGAGAATCATAGCCATCCCGGATTCCTTTTAATGTTTCCAGTCTGACCTGTTCCCTGGTACCCATATACATAATGGTTCCAGGATCAACATTTCCAAGAATTCTTGTCTTTGCACCAATTTTTTCTTTACAATCTTTGATACTCGCAATGTTATCAATACTGAATCCTGCTACTCCCATATCTGCTATATCTTCCCAGATTCCAGAAGTTTGTCCACAAATGTGCATGACCACACCTTTTCCCTTACTCTTAATATGATCCACCAAACGCTTTAAATACGGCTGTGAGAATTTTCTGAAGATTCTCGGACTTATTACAGTACAGGAAGACATCGGTTCTGAAATTGTTGGTCCAAGACCAATCGCAATTGCTGCATCTACATAGGCGATTGCTGATTGCAATCCCACCTCACACAGTTGATGTACAACTTCTGGCTGCTGAATGCAGGCTTTCAATGTCTTGTCCACACCAAGCAAGAAACATGCAAATGTAAATGGTCCAATAATTGCCGCAGACACACCCACCTCTTCACCTACATCTTCAATTAGATATTTCATTGCTTCCAGATGGATTGGAAGTCTTCCATCTGTATATGGATTCAGCGGTTCTAGCTTTCCAATGTCTTTTGCATCTGCGATTGCTGGTTCCAGCAAATCAACTGTATTGTCTTCCGGACAGATTACCTTTGCTCCCATTGCTTCTGGCCACGGAAATAGGTCAGTAAACACACGCACACCATCATATCCAAATTTGCGATAAGATGCGATTTGTGCATCTGCAAGTATCCTTGCAGACGTATTAAAATCGGAAATTTTACATCCATATACTCTTGCTACACCATTCGCAACATTCGGATTGCATGGAAGCCGATCTACCTCCTCTCCTTTCGCCATTGCCGCCGCTCTTTCTTTCGGTGTCATCTGGATTTTTTTGTTACTTTCCATCCTCATACCCCTTTCCATATTTCATGAATCCCTGTTCATTTATCTGACATACCTTTTTAATTATTAATTGTCCATTTCAAGGATTTTTCTTTAATCTTATCCAGTACATACATAATCAGTACAAGCACTAATGCCAAAAATAAAAATCCATCCAGTACCAGATCGAATCTTGCAAAATCAGAATAGTACTGCACAAAATATCCCAGACCAGAAGAAGCTCCGATCATCTCTGCAACTACCAACATTACAAATGCAAATTTAAGTGCGATCTGCAATCCTGAGAAAATAGTCGGTGAAGCTGCTGGCAGTATTACTCTGAACAGCCTCTCCACTCCTGAAATCTCCAGTGTACTACAACTCTCCAGATAGCGTTTATCTATCGTTGATACCGCTGTAATGGTAGAGCCAAGAATTGGCCAAAATGATCCAAGAAAAATAATAAAAACGGAAGAAGCTGCAAAACTTGGAAACAACCTGATTGCATATGGTGTCAGAAGTGTTGCCGGAATTGCACTAAATCCATTAATATAAGGTGTCAGATTCGTCCGGAGTGGTCTGCTTAATCCAATAGTAACTCCAAGGAACAGACCAAGGCCAAGTGCAATCGCAAATCCTGGTATCAGAAGTTTCATTGAACTTACCAGTCCTGTCATTAAATCTCCAATATACTCTTTAAATTGAGGTAATGCTGTTTTAAGACCTACGAACAAAAATGTATCTAAAACTCCAAACACATCCGTCAAAAGCTCATATACAATCACAATGCCTACCCCGATTAATATAATGCCTATATTCTTTTTAACTCTGTCTTTCATGTCACACTTCCCTTTTCCTTTATTCTATTGCAGAAAGGACCTGATAAACATCAGGCCCTTCATAGTCTTACATTTAAAAATCATCACTGATACCTTTCATATCCCAGTCGATATTTGTATCATATTTCTCATAGAATGTTAATCTCTCCTGATAGAAGCTGTCATCTGGATTTTCTTCTACTAACTCATCCAAGGCTGATTTGTAAATATCGCTATTTACATGATCCTTTAAATCTACATTTGCACTTAAGTATCCAAATGCATCCATGTTATTCCACATCTGAACAACTTTCTGAATGTACGGATCTGTCTCATAAATCATATGAGGACTTTTAACAAATGAATCAACAACATCTTTCTTAATATCAAGTTGATCTGCTGTAAGTTGGCATACCTCTTCTACAACATCATCATCCTGCATATCTCTCTCAGCTCTTAAATAAGCTTTGATAAGTCTCTTTGCAGCTTCCTGATTATCTTCATCAGACAACCATTTGTTTGTTGCAACCATACGACAGCAAGAGTGATTCTTATAAACATCATCCGGCCACATTTTAACTTCCATGCCCATCTCAGCAATTTGTGGCTCATATCCTGTTGCTACAGCCCCAAAATCGATTTCTCCATTTGCAACTGCTGCCATCGTATCAGTGTTCTTCTTGAACTCTACAAATGTAACATCCTTTTCAATATCAAATCCTGCATTGTAAAGAATACTCTTTAATACGATATCTGGTGTGCCTCCACGTGTGATGCCAATTTTCTTTCCTCTGAATGATTCAAGATCTTTGTACTCTGTATCTGGAAGTGCGAATACTGGTGTCTCACCTGTAATCATGTATCCACCAAAAATATTGAAATCCTGACCATTTGCAATCTGCATCAGCGGTCCACCTGTTCCATATGTAGAAAGGATATCTACCTGACCTGCACTTAACGCTGAGAATGCATCCGTACCATTGCTGATATACTGTACCTCTACTTCAATTCCTTCATCATCCAAATATCCTTTATTTTCAGCAAGATACTGGAATACCTGTCCGGAAGTTGCCTGTGCTGCAATAGAAACTTTCATTTTCTCCTTTTTGTCACTGGAAGTTTCTGTCTTCTTTGAATCTTCCTTCTTTGAATCTGTGTTCTTGTCAGAACTTCCACAACCAATACACAGCATAGAAAGTGCAAGGCATAATGCTGTGATTTTCATTAGTCTTTTTTTCATTGTCTCCTCCTTATAACTTAAGATTGTGATTTTTGTTGAATCTCATCATTGATGATTTTGATCAGTTTATTTCGCAACTCCATAATATCTTTTGACTCATACATCTTGTCTCTTGGAACCTTTTGATTCTCCTCAAACTGAGACTGGTAAATTACCTTACTAGGTGACTGCCCTAATACATAAATATCAGTCGCAAGATATAACGCTTCGTCAACATCATGTGTTACAAAGAAAACTGTCTTTCGATTCTCTTCCTGTTTCCACAGATTTAATACAAGATCCTGTAATTTTGCTCTAGTAACAGCATCCAGTGCCGCAAATGGCTCATCCATCAATAATACCGGTGGATCAATTCCAAAAGCTCTCGCAATTGCACACCTTTGTTTCATACCTCCAGACAATTCCTTTGGCAGTTTGTCAAAGACACTCCCGTCAAGTCCGACATCTGCAATCTTCTCTAATGCTTTTTCCTTTCTCTCTTCCTTTTTCATCTTTGGATAGCGCTGTTTCAGTGCTATTGTAATATTTTCTCCTGCAGTCATCCAGGGAAACAAGCCATAATCTTGAAATACAACTCCTCGCTGTAATCCAGCTCCTTCTATTTTTTTACCATCCACAAAAATTTCTCCGTTCTTTTCTTTTTCAAGTCCGGCAAGTAAACGGAGAAGTGTACTTTTTCCACATCCTGATGGTCCAAGCAGACAAACGAACGAGCCTGCCTTAACATCCATAGAAATATCTGACAAAATTAATTTTTCATCATAGGAAAAGCTCACATGATTTGCTACAATATCCAGCACTTTTCATTTCCTCTTTTCTCAACTTATATGCTTCTAAAAAATCTATAGATATGTTATCACAAAATACCCCCCCCCC
>OGWX01000119.1_pt1 | contig 51930 bp, 54 predicted proteins | sample 1576151 | NCBI WGS metagenome assembly OGWX01 (sample SAMEA3541591, study PRJEB24748) | human gut metagenome | biome: human gut; feature: human-associated habitat; material: faeces | place: China | collected 2012
GGTTGAAAACCCTATGAGTGTTTAAAGGATTATTAACTAGGGAGCAGAGATGTTTAAACTGTTTGATGAATTTTTTCATATTTTAGGTAAACATTAATAACCTTTTCTTGAAGATTTATTGGAAGACCTATTGATAGTAATATAATCATGAATTTGTCTTACAATGGTTCCATTTTGATAAACTAATTAAAGATATATTTTACACATGTAATCGAAAAAAAGGTGAACGTTTACAAATCTGCGAAATTGCGACATAATTTATGTCTTTAGATAGATTAAATACTCATAGAATTGTATAATAGTACTAGGGAATAGGTTCATGATGAAAACAAGGAAAAAAACATGGAATAGAATACAAAGAGAAAAGTTAGCGTTGAAGAATTGAATGAATTATCAATTGTTGGTGGTAATGATGGAAATCCAGAATCTGTATGTTCTCTTTCTAACATTATCATTACGACTGTTTTAGTATTATTAGTGTCTATTTCAGATTTTACTACTAGTCCAGAGCAGTGCAAGTTAATTGGACGTATTCCCGCGTCTATTCGAATCACTGCTCCAAGTTCGTATAGATGAGTAGAGAGGATTTATGTGTATTGCAGAAAAGTTTTATGATAATAGAAATTTTAAAATACTTAAAATAAACAAAAAAACAGAAAATATTAGTATGTTGATCATTGCGTTATGTACATTGCTACTATTGGTATTTTTTTTAAAGATTAAAAGATTTTATATTAATGATATAGGCTTGTTTTTTTCTGCATTTGGAGCTGTGCTTATTTCTGTTTTTCCTTTTAGTATTGTACATGAATATATACATTTGCTATCATATCCGAAAAAAAGTAGAAAAAAAATAATATTCAAAATGAAGAACTTACAACCGATAATATCTGTTGTAAGTGATGCGAAGATGAGTAAGTGCAGAACTCTAATAATGTTAATTTCTCCGACGCTTGTCTTGGCAATTATTCCTATTTTTTTATCATTCATTATAAAAAATTTGATTCTTATGACTTTTCTTATTTTTTTTGGCTTTTCAAGCTTAGCAATGTCGGTAAGTGATATATATTTTTTTATTGTTATATTGTTAAAAATGAGAAATAACGAACTTTTTTATCAAGAAGATAATAAGATTTATATTTTAAAAAAATGAAGTTTTTTTAGTGTGTGAAGGAGAATATGATTATGGAATATCAATTTATAGAATTTACTAAAAATATAATGGTAATCCGCAATTAGATAGGGTCGACTAAAAGTTGGTTTCAAGAATCGTAGGGTTGAAAATCCTATGAGTGTTTAAAGGATTATTAACTAAGGAGCAGAGATGTTTAAACTCTGCTCCTTTTATAAAAAGGGAGGGATTGCGCAATGCCATTTCTTAACTTAATGACATTGCTGCAAATCCCGTGTTTTTTTAATGGACTTGTATAACGTATTCATATTTAAAAGTGAGTGGACTTATGTAACGGATTGTGTGGACTTCTCTAGCGTACTGCATGGCCTTCAGATGACGGAATACTCACTAAGATATGAGAAATTAGGCTAAATACATCACTTTTATTTTTCGGCTGTCCCTGCGATGTATGGTTCTGTGGACTGCCGAAAAAAATCCAAGTCATAGATTTTACTCTGAAGTTACAGTATAATGAGCCCAAATAGCCGTATTTAAGCTATGTAAAATAATTTTGACAAGGAAAAAAGGTTTTGTAAAAGATATTGGATAGACATTTGATGGTTAATATATGACAATGACACCGAAAGGAGCAATCGGAATATGGAAATAGGTAAGAAACTTAAAAATGTACGGGTACAGTCTGGAATGACACAAGAAAATGTTGCGGAAAAAATCAATGTATCAAGGCAGACAATTTCAAACTGGGAAAATGAAAAATCTTACCCAGACATTATCAGTGTAATAGAGTTGAGCAATCTATATTCTATAAGTCTTGACGTATTGCTAAAGGGTGATGAAAAAATGATTGAACATTTAGAAGAAAGTACAAATGTTGTAAAAAGCAACCAAAAAATGATATGGGCAATTATTGTAAATATCATTGTCGTAGCATTGCTGATAACATTAAATATGTTTATACCAGATAACAGTTATTTCTTAGTTGGAATATTTTGTCTTATGGTTATCACTTCATCAGCATTACTTTACCAGGTAATCAAAAAATTTTAAGGAGGATATTTTGTTATGGACTTGAACATAGTTTTAGCGGTAATTTGTGGAGCAGTTGCACTTGTAGGAGCATTTTGTGTTGTGTTTCAGATTTATCATATGACTGTTATAGATGCAACAGCTAGAGGGTTAAAGCACCCTAAATTTTGGGGAGTATTTACAATGAGTGGGAATACTTCAAGTAGCTTGCTTATGTATTTAATCGGAAGAAGAAAATACCCTATTGTAAATATGAGTGAAAGTAACTCAAAAGAATTAGAAAAACGCAAAAAATCAGCCGGGATCGGATTGTTATTTTTGGCTATTGGTGTAATTGGTATTATATGTGCAACCTTAATATAATTAAGAAATACAGATTTATGATTATATTTTGCAACATTTACAAAGCAGTTAATCTTAGGATTGACTGCTTTTTTTATAGGCGCAATAAAAAAGGTAGAAATCCTTCACCGACCAAAGTTGCGATTTCTACCCGTCCTCTTAGACAATATTATGATACTGAAAATTACCAAAACTGTATTTTTTTTATAATTTTGGTAATGATTTTTTTATGCTTCTGGATTAATGAATATTCCATGATGGCAGAGTCAACATGGAATATTCAGGTAGTAGGTAGATACCCATGAATAATTTTTGGTTTAAATCACTTCACACGTATTCTCTTTTAAAAGCTATTATTTAAGTACTCTTCCACATTCATAGATACAATCTTTTTGTTTTCAAACAGTAAGACTTTATCGTATAAAGAAACTGTTTCTTTTGTTACTTTATGTTCAATAGATAGTACTGTAAGATCTGGATTGGATAAAATGAATTGATGTATTCGATCTGAATTTGTTTTATCGATTGCAGAAAAAGCTTCATCCAAGAAAAGCCATTTTTTATTTCTGTACATTGCTCTTGCCAAACAAATACGTTGTTTCTCTCCACCACTTAAATTCAAATGTTCAAAATCAAGATTGTCTCTTTCCTTATCAAATATCGATTCTAAATTAAATATAGTTACTAATTCTTTCAAGGAATATTTACTCATTTTCCTTCCTAAAGTAATGTTTTGTTCAAAGGAAAATGGCAATAAGTCATTGTTTTGATTCACATAAGAAAACGTATCGGCATAGGTGCTAAATTGAACGTCCTTCAAATCCTTATCATTTACATAAATGCCGTCTGCTTTCTTCTGCTTTGTTAAAATGTCTAAAAAAGTACTCTTACCATCTCCACTTTTACCAATGACTAAATACTTTTTTCCCTGATCTATTACCAAGTTATTTAAATCCAATATTAGTCGAGCACCATAAGAAAAACTTAAATGCTTAATCTTAATGTCATGAATTTGTTCATCAAAAACAATAGGTTCATTTTCTTCATAGCACATTGAATTATCCAACAGTTTTTGTAGAACCGGTTTAGAAGATTGAATCATATTTCGAAGATTTGCATAATTAACGATTGGCATGATCACCATATTACTAGCTTGTGCAATTCCTAATAATTGTCCCACTGTCAATCGATTATAATGTATTAACATAATTCCAAAGAGCAATGTCAAAAAAAACATGGCTTGAGAAATAAAAGAATTTAAAGAGGTAAGTATTTTTATAAACCCATTGTTTTTTAGAGTATTTTGTTCTAAATTCTTATTCTCAATGTCCAGACCGTCACAAAATACTTTTTCTAAATTTAAAATCTTTATATCTCTAAAACAACGACACAGATTTTTAATAGAACAAAGCCATTGCTTCATTGAATCCAAATAATTCATTTGATTCTTCTTTAAACGATTCTTAAAAATACTATTTATAAAAATTGTTATAAAAGCACAAAAGAGCAGAAACATTAATATTTCTACACTTAGATTTGCGATATATAGACTTCCCAATATCAATGAAATAGTTAATGAGAACACATTTAATTTTGAAGAAACATAATTATCAATCACCACATTCACTTCATTATTAAATTCATTCAATATCTCACTGCTATCCTTTTTTTGAAATGATTCTATATTCCTGGAAGCATACGATTGATACAAATTTTGATTTAGACTATACCGCACTTTATTCTTCAACACCTCTACTACATATTGTTGTGAAATGGAAACAATTAAATAGACACCTAAAAATATCAATACGATCACTATAAGGCTTAAAATTGAATCCAGAAGATGATCATCAAATATATAGCTCATCAAGATTGATTTCAATAGATCCACTACTGAATATGAAACAATGAGAATGAGTGTAATAAAGTATAATACTTTATGATTCTGAACAAGTTTAAACATATTTTACGGCTCCCTTTAATTTGTTCAATATTTCATTTAATCTACCTCTTTTAATTTCTCTGGCTAATTCCTCATATATTTCAAGAGCATTTTCATTCATTTTTTTACAATCTTTAAAATTAAAATCTTCTTTTGCTGCAAAACATTGAGAACAATTCCACGAAATATTACACTTTTTGCATTGCTCATATGATTTCTTGTTGACCTTCTCAGAAAATCTCAATCTTTTACTTTCAAATTCGTCTTTATTAAAAGACGTTAAATCCCCTAACAAATATTTTTCTTTTTTATCTATCAATAAATGACAAGGATATATTTTTCCATCAGAATCAATATTCAAAAGTTGTGTACCAGCACTGCAAAAATAACACTGATTTGTCTTTGTGAAAAAGCCTAATAATAATTCACGGGTTCTGTTAATTGGAATACTTGAACAATTCAAAATATCTTCGATATCCTTTTTTGGGGATGTAAATTCAATAGTTCTACTATTTCCAAATAATTCGCAAACAGAAACATTAGTACAACCATATTTTTTTGTTAAATATTCCGCAATCTCTTTTTTAGTATATTTCGATTTTCCATCATAAGTCGCTTCAATTGATAAAGCGTTTTCTTTAAACCTCTTATAATTTTCATTGATAACGTCAAAAGAGCCTGTATTATCCTTAAATACACGGTTTCTATCATTATCCTCCTTTGAACCATCGATAGATAATGTAAATTTTATTTTATAGCGGTGAATTAGGTTATCGATCCTTTTATTCATTAATGTTCCGTTTGTTTGACAATAGAACCCAATATCTGGCCTTAAATTGTTGACCTGTTGGCATAAGTACTCTATTCCATCCACGTTCAAAAGAGGTTCACCGCCAAAAAAGGTGATGTTTTGAACAGTAGGATATAGCATTAAAAAATCTATGAATTTATCAATTAGATTTTTATCAAATTTTCTTTTCTTCTTATTGTATGTACCTTCATTTGCAAAACAATAATTGCACTTTAAATTGCAAAAATTTGTCATATTAATTTTGACTGTCTTCAAATCATAGTTTGTAGTACTATCCTTAATTAATCTACTAATGAAACTATCTTTCTCTTTGGTTATTCCACGATAAACATTTTCAAATTCCTGTATATGTTCTTCATCTAATTCAAAAATTTTGAATTGAAACGTATCAAACATAATTCCTTCCGTGGTTAAAACTAAATTTTTATAATTCAAACATTTTTTCATATTAACTTATGTGGAAATAGGGGTATGGAACTGATCCATACCTCTAACAATTCATGAAGAAACATTTGGTAAATGTTCATCAAAATTATTTTGATTAAAACTGATATAATTCAGAAAACTAGCAGATCATATTTCCACAAAGAAGCCCTCCACAAGCAACTGATACATCAAATTTTACATCAAATGCGATTTCCTTCATAAGTATTCACCTCCTCGCAAAAATTATCGTTTATCTAATAAAAAAAGACAAGAAACTCATTTTGTGAAATAAATCAGTTTCTTATCCCAATTAAAGTATGTGAATCGTTCAATCTTGCACAAAGTCAAAAATTATATAAGTCCTTTTTCAATACAAATTTCTTTATATTTATGCAAATATTGGCAGTTTTTGATAAACAAGAATTTGAATAACAATGAATCATTTTTCAACTCTTTTAAACGATGTTGATATTCTTCATTTGATTCATGATCCTTGTTTAACATCAGCAAGAAAACATCGATATATTCTGAATTCTCTAATTCCTTGATCATTTTTTTAGCGGTGTTCTTATCATCTTTTACGATAAAATAGATAAAAATAGCTTCCTTATATTTCATCCTCATTTGTTCGTCTTTGCAAGTTTTTAGGCCTTCATTTAAGTACTGATACCCTTTTTTCATTTCATTCTTATGTTGGATCAAAATCGCACCTAGATTATAGTAAGCTAGACTTTTATATTGAGTGTCATAGGAAACGGAGCTCGTATAATATTGTTCCGCTTGTTTCAAATCCACTTCGAGACAAAGCCATCCCAATGCACAGAGAATTTCTGCAATCAAATTTTTATTTCCTAATTCTGTCGCATATTTTAAACATATCTTATACAAATCATAGGCTTTAAAGACATTTTTTTGATATGCATATAGATTGGCTTTGGACTTCAACCTTCGTATAAATATCCATTCTTCATTATCAGATAGTTCCATATTTCCAGAAGATAATCTAAACAAATTAAAATATTCTTTTTGAGAATCATCCATGTACGAATAATACGTTTCCACTTCAGTAAGTGATATATTGATTTGAGAATTCATTTCGGAAGCATACAGCAAAAACAATTGATATGAAACAAACAGACTCGATGTAGAAACCTCATCTTTATATTCAAGCAATTCATCGATGACCTTGAGGATCTTTAAATTTGATGCCATATAGTACCGAAAGAAAAGTTTCAGCAAAGCCTCTATGTAATCTTCTTTTTCTTGATCCATTGTTTGAATCCCCAATTTTTGAAATATCAATTTATATATTTCATTATCTGCAATCAAAATATTGTTTTCAATCTTAGACAGGTAAGAAGGTGAACAGATTCCATAAGCTAAAGCCTCCAAGGATATGTCTTGCTTCTTTCGTTCTTTTTTAATCAACAAACCTCTATAATCATTCATTTATTTAACCTCTTTATCTTCCATAACAGAAATACAATCTGTAATTCTTTTATCTTTACATATTATAGAAATACTTCCTTCAAACCATAATAGTTAACCACTCATCGAATCATTTTTTATTAATTTCAAAAACAAGCAAAAAAAAACTGATTAGCTGCTAAAGCATTTCCATCTTGCCACATTTTCAAAGGATGTAAACAATTAATTCATCACTATTTTACTACAATTGAATGAACTTTCATACGCTGAAAATTCATAAATCTGCAAAGAGGTCAAAAGAAAAATTTATTCCCACTGCAAGGACTATATCAAAGTGTAATCAGAAGTGTACATTTTTAAACGATCATTTATATACATATTTAGATTATCATTTATAGACCTTTGATTATCTCGCAATTTGTCCATTAATAGAATCCTAAATTTCACGTGTATCTGATTTATAATCTTCAAGATATTTGACTATTAAGTTTTAGCAATATTCATTGTTAAATCCATTATTTTTACATATTGTTCTTTCTTTTCCAAATTCTTTCCAAACTTGGAAAGAGCTAAAATTATAAAATACTATTTATTGGTACAGATCTCTGTTTCAGACAGTGGATCTGTTTTTTTTATATTCTTTGGCAAATTAGAAGAAGGGATACTCTTCTAATCAAAATTTTTTTAAAAAATTTCTTCGATTGTGCAATTTTTTGCAGTTTTCGTCGGCTCGATTATGAGGGGATATCCCTTCGAAGCTTAGCTATGAAAAGGAGGAATAATAATGGCTAAACCTTATAATCACCGTCGTGCGGAAAATGAGTACAAGAAATGGAAGGAGAAAGATGAACGATTCATGAAAAAGAACGGAATGCCCATGGATAAAATTCTTTTAATGAGAGATTTTGATAGAATGCAATTTAACTCCGATCGAAGATTTTTTGAAAAAGTGGATTATGATAGTGAACAAAAAATATCAAAAGTTGCTCAGCCAAATTTATCTGAATTAAACGATCCCAAAACTGTCGGAGATTTCTTGAATTCCATAACAAGTATTGCTTTTGCAGAATTATTAGAAGAATTTGGCTTTGAGATGCAGCTGATTATTTTTTTAATATATCGTGGATATTGTGCAAAAGAAGTATCTAAAATCACAGGAATTCCAGAGTGGACAATTTGTAGAAGACTAGCAAAACTAGATTATACGTATAAAATAAGGAAAAGAAATAAATAATTGAATTGCGGAATCGAAGGCGATTCTGCATGCTTTTTAATACTCAGATTTAGTGGCTTTAGTAACTGAAAGCATTAAATTCGTGTCTTATTCATTGAAAATTCATGTTGAAACTATCCGTTTTAGAAAAAAATACACTTTTTTTTATAAAACTGCAATTTTGACCTGTTTTCGTCGGCTCACTAGTGAAGGGGGATATACATATCTTCCTAGTAGCTCTTTGAAAACTCAATAACAACTATTAGATACAAAACTTATATATTCGAGCTGGATCACTACTGCGCGATGATGAAGCAATTCGAGCGATGATACTTTAGAATGATAAACAATTATGCTGATTGTGCCATGACAATATATAAGATAATGATACTTCTAGCGACAGGCTCAAGCGTGATATGGGTTGGTGCGATGCCAATGAAAGATAATTAGCAACTATCTTGTCTAATAGGATTCCTTTGTTTTCGGGTAATCAGGTGATAAATAGAAGACGTGATGAATATTTTAATATTAATTATCAACCAGGTATGTCCTGGTTTTACATATTTTATAGGAGTGGATAGAAATGAAAGTGAAAAAAGGAGAAATCTATTTAGTAGATCTGAGTGATGCCTCAGGATCAGAACAAGGAAAAGTTAGACCGGTATTAATTATTCAAAATAATCGTGGAAATAAACATAGTCCAACTACGATTGTTGCGTGTCTTTCTTCTAAAATTTATACAAAACATCATCTTCCAACACATTGTATTTTGCCGGATGGACTAGGATTGAAGTACAGATCTATGGTGATGTGTGAACAAATTCGAGTGATTGATAAATCAAGATTATTTAAAAAGATAGCAACATTAAATAAAAGACAAATGGCGATTATTGATAAGAAAATAAAGATTAGTTTAGACTTACGTTTACATAACCCGAAGAAATGATTCTTCTGGTTATGGACTCTTTCCCTTTGGAAGCAGTAATGAAACACTGCTTCCTTTGTTTGTAGCTGGGAATTGAATTTTTTGAAAGTTTATAGTGAGGAGGAAAAGGAAATGAAACCTGTGTTATGTGAAAAGAAAACTTACACAGTAGCTGAAATCGCAAAGATATTAGGTGTAAGTAAAGGAGCTGCTTATTCATTAGTGAAAGAAAATACTTTTAAAAGTATAAAGATTGGTAAATCAATTCGCATTAACAAGGAATCCTTTGACAAATGGTTTTATAGCGAAGAATAGGGAGGACTAAAAATGGCCGTAGTAATTACTAAAAGACGTAAGGCATACAATGTAATTTATACAATTCAAAATGAGAATGGGGATATAGAGAAAAGATATGAAACGTTCTACAATCGAGAACAGGCATTGAAGCGTAAAGAACAAATAGATGGTGGAAAAAGAAATAAGATTATTGTAAATAAGAATACACTCTTTATTGATTATCTGAATCAATACGTAAGTGTGATTATATTTAATGATTATTCGATTTCAATATATGAGAATAAACAATCTTTGATCAACAATTATTTGAGTAAAGTTGTAGGAGATAAAAAGGTTAAAGAGCTTAATGCTAAAACATCAAAACAAATTATGCATGATCTTCAGTTATTGCCAGGTGTACCTCTTAGAAATCAAATATCAAATGATGTTATTTGTGCATCTGCTGTAAGAGGCTGCTTAAATTTATTATGCCAGGCCAGTGACTATTTGGTTGATCATAATTTAATGAAATTAAATTATTTTACAGAATATAGGCCAAAAGTAAGTGCCAAGAATCAAGAGTCACCAAGCTGGAACTTGTCTTATTGGACTAGATTGATTTCTAATTGTACAAATGAAAAGTTATTTATTTTATTGCATTTATGTTTTGATTCAGGTCTTTCTTTAAGTGAAGTGAGAGCTATTACCTGGAATGATTTAGATCATTTAGAAGAAGGGTATATCGTATCGAATAAAAGAATTAGACGATTAAATAAGAATATTGTTTTGGAAATGGATCCATCTTCAATTATTCAAACTTATAAGAAGAAAGGATTTCAAAATACAAATACAGTTGTAGTACTTCTAAAGAATAAACAAGAAAAGAAGGTGTATTTACATAGCCAGGTCATTGAATTGTTGATGGAATGGCGAAATAGATATGCACAAAATCGTTGTGATGATTCTACTATTTTCAGTTTGAAGGATGATCTTCCTTATGATGATAGAGTCGTAAATAAACATTTCAAAGAACTTATTAGTAAATTGGGTTTTCCAGAATTGACATTAGTAAAACTGATGTCATTTGGTAGACAAAAGGGTAGAAATGAGGTTTTGTATAGTGATGTGTATTATTCAAGTTTGGGGCGACCTTTAAGATGTAAAAAGCCTGATATTGATGGGGGTCGTGATTTTTTAAAGTGCAGACAGGTGATGGAATGTAAAGAAAAATGGAATCAATCTTTTAAAGAGAAAACATCCGGTTTACTCCCAAAAGAAGAACATTCTGATTTTGATGCATTGGTGGATAAATTAAAATCAGATCCATCTTTAAAAAGAGAGTTATTAAACAAACTATTAGAAAAGAGATGATATGAATGGCAACAATTAATAAGCGTAATGGTAAATATTGTGTAATTTATTATTATGTAGACACAAAAGGAAAAAAGAGACAAAAATGGGAAACATTTGATTCAATTTCTGAAGCAAAAGCTAGAAAGTCAATAGTTGAAGCTGAAAAGACTAAGGGTTCTTTTATCCCACCTAATACAGATACTGTTGAATCATTTTTAGATACATTTATTGAACTTTATGGCTATCAAAACTGGAGTGTTTCTACATTAACAAGAAATCGTTCTACAATTAAATATTATATTCTTCCATATATAGGTAAAAAGAAGCTGCAAGATATTAAGCCAATTGTGATTGAAAAATATTATAGGGATTTAAAAGAACAAAGAGTTATTCGACCTATGAGATCAAACACAGATGGGAAAGTAACTTCTTATATATTAAAATCGGTTCATAAGTTATTGAGCTGTGCCTTTGGGTGTGCTGAAAAGTGGGAATTAATTGCGTCCAATCCTTTTAAAAAAGTTACACCTCCAAAACATGAATATGCCAAAAAAGAAATTTGGACTTCAGAAATGATTTCTAGAGCACTAGAAGTTTGTGAAGATCCAAAAATTTCATTGGCAATTCAACTATCGTTTGCGTGTTCATTACGTATTGGAGAAGTTTTAGGATTACAATGGAAAAATGTATTCATAAGCGATGAGGATATTGAAAAAGATAATGCTCATATTGTTGTAGAACAGCAATTACAAAGATTATCTAAAAAGGGAATTGATGAACTGAATGTTCAAGATATTTTGTATACATTTCCATCAGCTACTGATAATGAAAGCAATACAACAGTATTGGTGTTACGAAAACCTAAAACACAATCAAGTATTCGTACTATATGGCTACCTAATACATTGGTACAATTTTTACGTGAATGGAAAGAACAACAAAATGAATACAAAGAATTCTTTCGAGATGAATATCATGATTATGATATGGTTTTATGTTTTGAAGATGGTAGACCAGTAGAGCATAATATCATTCGTAAAGGATTAGCTAAGGTTTCAGAAAAGGCTGGACTTCCACCGGTGGTATTTCATTCGCTTCGTCATTCAAGTACAACTTATAAATTAAAATTAAATCATGGTGATATAAAAGCAACACAAGGAGATACCGGTCATGCTCAGGCAGATATGGTCACAGATTTGTATAGTCATATTTTAGATGAAGATCGTAAAATAAATGCTCAAAAGTTTGATGAGTCTTTTTATCAGAACAATGGTGAAGACAATGTCAAAAGGAAGAAAGATAGTATTGATGTGGATAAGCTGGTTGCTTCTTTAAAAGACAATCCAGATCTACTGGATAAACTATTAGATGCATTAAAATAAGATGTCCCAATCAAGGGACTTTTTTAATAAAATGGCCTTCTAGCTAATAGCCAGCTAATAATGATTATATAAAAAGCACGAAATCAGGTGAAAAATTCCGTATATTTTATTGAGCGGTCAAAATTAGAAAACACAAAAAAGCCGATAAATAAAGCATATAACAAAATTATATGTAAATTTCAAGATTAAATAAAATTGTGATGAGTGGTCTCCTAAGCGGAAGGTCGTGGGTCCGAATCCCATCCGGAATACCATTTTAGCCTTTATTTAAGCGGTTTTTCCGCTTTTTTATTTTTTTGTAATGACCTTTTATAGCATTCAGAATTTTCAGCTCAGATGGTAAAAATGATTAAAATATCTCTGCATCAGATTCGTTCGGATGACCTGTTTCAATCCGAACTTTTTTACATCATTTTTAGGGTCATCTAATGGATTTCTAATGCTATCTAATAAAACCCTACGGCACTAGGCGCACCAGGCGATATGTCATGAATTCTAATATAGTGTTTAATCACCTCCCAAAGTAGCAATTAATAGCTGCAATAATTCGGGATCCTGCTTGATTTTTTCCAAGACCTGATCTATATCAACTTTCTTACTTGCCTGGGGAACTTCGACATAGTTTTCCATGTTTTGTTTATAGAAACTATCTTCAAACTTTTGCGCATTTACTCTTCGATCTTCATCTAAAATATGACTATATAAATCCATAACCATATCAGCTTGAGAATGGCCGGTGTCTCCTTGTGTTGCTTTTATATCTCCATTATTCAATTTTAATTTATAGGTTGTACTTGTATGACGTAAGGAATGAAATACAACATGGGGAAGTCCGGCTTCTTTTTCTAATTTTGATAAGCCTTTACGAATAACACTTCCATCACATGGAATACCGTTTGGCTGACATATCACAAGATTATAATTATGATACTTATCCCCGTAAGCTTCTTTGTATTTATTTTGTTCTTCTTTCCACTGTTTCAAAAAACAAGCCAATGTGTTTGGTAACCAGATTTTTCGAACACTACTATCTGTTTTAGGAGTTTTTAAAACCAGTCTTGTTGCGTTTTTTCTTTCTTCGAATTGTGGAAAGATGAATAGTACATCTTTGTTATTCAGTTTTTCCAGTGCATCTGTACGTGCTCTTTCTAACTGCTGCTTTATATAAATATGTGTATCGTTATTTGAAAAATCATCATCACTGATATGCACATTATCCCAAGTAAGACCGAGTACTTCTCCAATTCTTAAAGAACAGGCAAATGCAAGTTGAATGGCAATCGAAAGTTTTGGATCTTCACAAACTTCAAGAGCTTTGGCAATCTGATTAGCTGTCCATATTTCACGCTTTTCATATTCATGTTTGGGCGTGTCAACTTTTAAGAATGGATTATTTTGAATATATTCCCATTTAACAGCTACATTAAATGTGCAACGCAAAACTCTATGAATCTCTGCGATAACCCTGCTAGATACTTTTCCGGTTTTCATTGTATTTTCACTTTCTTTAAGATTTGCATAATATTGTTCAATCGTTATTGGACGAATTTCATCTAATTTATAGTGCCCTAGATACGGTGAAATATAAGCTTTAAATAATGCTGTATTCTTTTCCATAGTGGATATTGACCATTTGTTACATCCATAAAGATCTACATACGTTGGCCAAAACTCATTTAAAGTCGTTGTACTTGGTGCAATGAATGTTCGATTCGCTTGTTGAAGTTCAACTTCGGCTTTTCTCTTTCTAGCTTCTCTTAACGTCCTGAAAGATTCCCACTTTTGCTTTACTTTTCCATATTTATCTGTGTAATAGTAAATTACATTGTATTTATCCTTTCGTTTTTGTATCGATGCCATCTTATTCACCACTTTCAATTTCTAATAGTTTCATCAATAACTTTTTACGGATATTTTTGTCCTCACTAAGCTGTCTGACTAAATCTACCGCATCTTTTTTATCTTTATCAGGCAATTCTTTTTTCATTTGATTTGAAAATTCGGAGTTGATTTTCGCTGTTTTTTCTTTGGCAGTTAAACCAGAATAGCTAAAGGGAATATCATTGTGTTCATAATAATAAATATCCCTATAAGGTCTTCCATCTGGTGCAACTTTCCCAGAAAAGAATTTCAATCCTGCTAGTGTATGTCTTGGAAGATCCAAAGCACATGTTGTTTGATCTAAATGTTTAAGCAATAAACGATCATCATATGGACTGATTCCAAAAGTTGTAAACATCAATGCATCAGGACTTGTATCAAACTGGAATATGTCTTTAGAACGCTTTTTCCAGTTTTGTAACAATTCATACAGAGTACGTGGAATAGAATATATATTTTCTTTATCCACATAATGATGAACAACCTGGGTTTTAGATTTGATCTTTTTATCATGAACATATTTTTTGATTACGTAGGATTCAGGAAGGAAGAATAATTCTTTTTCATACATGCGTTCCATCATTTTATTTGTTCGAATATAGTACTTATCCTTTTCATGATAAAAATCTGACCATACTAGACCAAGTACATCCGTCACATTCATTCCGGTTGCAAATACGATTTGCATAATGACATATAGTTTTTCCTCTTTGCAGCCATCAAAAATCTGAAGCATGGTTTCATAAGTCCAATCTGCATATTTCTTTGGCCTTTTTTTAAAATCATTCGGATCTGAAATATGAATCTCATTAAATGAATTTTCATCCATGATTCCCATCTTAATTGCATGATCACACGTACTTATAAGCAATAGCTTACAGGCTCGAATCGTCTTTACAGACAATGTACTATTCCTTCCTATACTTTTGATTGTGCAGAGCTGGTTAATAATAGAATTTGCAAAGGCTGAATCAACATCTTTAACTTTAGTTGTTTCTACAAGGCTACGAAGATACACATCATAGTTTTTTTGAGCCTCGTGATATTTTTTTAAATGATCTCTGAAATATGGATCAGCAAGCCAATCTTCCATTACATCCACAAATAAACTATCTGGGGAAAACATACATGTCTCACCATCTAATAATTCTTTGCGTTTAGCTGCATCTTCATAGTTATCGAATAATTCCTTAATCATTTTTATTTCTTTTGTAGGTGTGACTACTTCGTAAGTGACTTGATATTTCTTTCCCAGTTTTAAAATTACAGCCATCCCTCATTCCTCCTTTATTGTTGACTGTCAAACCATTGATCAAAGGACTCCTTGTTAATACGAAGTATTTTTCCAACACGAATGACTTTAAATAATCCTTTTCTTGTTAAGTCATAGGCTGCTGTCCTTCCAATACCAAGTATTTGCATAATTTCAGCAACTGTATATGTTTTCTTTTCGCATATAACAGGTTTCATCGCTTTGTTCCTCCTCACTATAAAATTTTTGAAATTTAAATTCTCACCTACAAAATAAAAGGAAGCAGCTGGGAAAGGACTGCTTCCATAAGGAAAGGGAACATAACCAAAACTATTTCTTTTGGTTATGTAAACGTAAATCTAGACTGATTTTTATTTTTCGATCAATCGCCATCATATCTAATCTACCCACTGTAGCAATTTTCTTTAACAATCTACTTTTATCAATGACACGGATCTGTTCACACATGACCATAGATTTGTATTTCAATCCAATACCTTCTGGTAAAAGATGATGTGTTGGCAAATGATGCTTTGTATTAATCTTGGAAGATAGACAAGCCACAATAGTTGTTGGACTGTATTTATTACCACGATTGTTTTGAATAATCACAACAGGACGAACTTTTCCTTGTTCAGATCCTGATGCATCACTTAAATCTGCTAAATAAACTTCTCCTCTTTTGATTTTCATTTCGATTCACTCCTTATGTAAAACCGGGAGCAAGTCCCGGTTGATGTTTAAAAATCAAATATCTATCGTGTTTTCTATTTATCACCTGATTACCCGAAAACAAAGGAATCCTATTAGACAAGATAGTTGCTAATTATCTTTCATTGGCATCGCACCAACCCATATCACGCTTGAGCCTGTCGCTAGAAGTATCATTATCTTATATATTGTCATGGCACAATCAGCATAATTGTTTATCAATCTAAAGTATCATCGCTCGTTAAAAACATCATCGCGCAGTAGTGAAATAGCTCGAATATATAAGTGTTGTATCTAATAGTTGTTATGCTTTTTTCAAAGAGCTACTAGGAAGATATATATCCCCCTTCACTAGATAGTCCTTGAAATCGTCAATTATTAGCCTCTCTTTTTACATTTTTTTGAGAATTTTTCGATTCTTTTATAAACTGCGTTGGTCGTCATATGTAAATCTTCAGCAATTTCCCATACACAATACTTGTTTTTCAGCATTACAATGATTTTCTGCATGACAGGATCACACTTTTTCAAATGTTTATAAACAACGGCATCGTTTACTCCATTTAGTACATCTTCCCATGTATATTCACTTATACAATCTTCAGAAGGTTCATTTAGAAAAAATTTTACTTCAGTTGGCGATTCATCACGGTGAAAACTGCGATTTTTGTTGAAATCAAAATCATCTAGTTCTCGAAGGTACTGAATCTTCCATTCAGGAAATCCTAATAATCGTAGTAGGTTTTCTTCTTTTTCTTTTTCTTCTAAATACTTTTTCTTTTCGTAACCATAGTTATACATTTAATTATTCCTCCTTTTGTGAAGGAGAAACAATTTCCCCTTCACTTGAAAGTCCACAAAAAAGGCTTTTTTTAGCCTTGAAAGGGATAAAAAAAACAGATCAACTGTCTGAAACAGAGATCTGTACCAATTCGTTGTATTTTTGATTCAATTCTCTTTTCGTATTTGAAAAGAGTTTGGAGGAGATCGAATTCTTACCATTAACATTATTAGAACATGGTGAAGTTAGTTCATCAATAACTAAAACAAAATAAATATAAAATAAAAAAATATCACCAAAGAGTGATATTTATGTTCCTATTTATACCTATTTCCATTATAATTAAAAATAAAGAAAGAGGTCTAATCATATGGAAATTAGTTATAATCGTTTGTTTAAACTATTAATTGATAAAGGTATGAAGAAAACTGAATTTGCTAAAATAGCAGGACTTACTCCAGGAACATTAGCAAAACTTTCAAAGAATCAAACAGTTTCAATGGATTCTTTAATTAAAATGTGTAAAACATTAAATTGTACATTTGATGACATTGTAGAGATAGTTGGGGAAGAATAAAATGGCAAAGTATAGTGTTAATAATCATTCTGTTGAAAATATTATTTCTTGGATCAATAGTGGCGAAATTGCAATTCCAGAAATGCAAAGACCATTTGTTTGGGAAGCCAGCAAAGTAAGAGATTTGATGGATTCTTTGTATAAAGGTTATCCAGTAGGTTACATAATAATATGGAAAAATCCAGACGTTAAATTAAAAGACGGAACTTTTAGTAATGGTAAAAAAATTGTTATTGATGGACAGCAACGAATTACAGCTCTAACTGCAGCAATCACTGGGCAAGAAGTAGTTAATCAGGAATATAAAAAAATTCCGATTAGAATTTCATTTAATCCACTTGATGAAAAATTTGAAGTTTGTAATCCGGCACTTGAAAAGGACAGTAAATATATCAATGATATATCTGAAGTTTTTAAACCTGATTTCAATTGCTTCAATTTTGCTATACAGTATGGCAACCAAAATGATTCAAATCCTTCAGATATTAACAATACACTTGTTAAATTGAAAGGAATTTTAGGAAACAGTATAGGTGTTATTGAATTAAATCAAGAATTAGATATTGAAACAGTAACAGATATTTTTATTCGCATTAATTCGAAAGGAACAGTTCTATCTCAAGCTGATTTTGCAATGAGCAAAATATCTTCAAATGAAAAATATGGTGGAGACATTATTCGAAAAACAATTGATTATTTTTGTCATTTAAATCAGAGGCCTATGGATTTAGAAGTAATAAAGTCTAATGATCAAGAATTTGCAAAATTGGATGAATTTAATAAAATTCAATGGATTACCAATAATACAGATGATATATATTCTCCGTCTTATACTGATATTTTACGTGTTGCATTTACTTCACAATTTCATAGAGGAAAATTATCAGATTTAGTGAATTTGTTATCTGGAAGAAATTTTGAAACACGTGATTATGAAGAAGAAATTGCAGAAAAATCTTACGATAGATTGCATGATGGCGTACTGAAATTTATTAATAAAACAAATTACGATCGTTATATGATGATTTTAAAATCAGCTGGTATTATTGATGCTTCTTTAATTAGATCTGATAATGCTTTAAATTTTGCATATGCACTATTCATCTTGCTTAGAGATAAAGGTGTACATCCTAACACTATAGAAACAGTAGTTAGAAAATGGCTTGTATTATCAATTCTTACAGGAAGATATTCTGGCTCTCCTGAATCCATGTTTGATTATGATATTAAACGTTTTAATGCAAATGACCCAGAGGAATATTTGAAGAGTGTTGAACTTGGGCAATTATCAGATGCCTATTGGGAACATATACTACCCGAAAGATTAAACACTTCCGTTGCAAGTAGTCCATATTTTAAACTATATTTAATGGCTCAGGTGCATTCAGGTGATAAAGGCTTTTTATCTAGCCAAATTACTGTAGGCGCATTAATTTCTAACCGAGGAGACATTCATCATCTTTTCCCTAAAAAATATTTACAAAGAAATTGTCACAACTCTAGGTCTGAATACAATCAAATTGCAAATTATGCGATTACCCAATCTGAAATTAATATTCAAATAAAAGATGATGCACCAAATATTTATATGGCAAAAATTCTTGAACAAATAGAATCTAAAAAATCGGTTATTGGTGGAATACTAACTAAAGAACAATTGAATGAATCATTCAAACAAAACTGCATTCCAGAAGAATTTGTAAATTACGATGTTAACACTTATTATGAATTTTTAGCTAGAAGAAGATATCTAATGTCGCAAAAGATAAGAGATTATTATTTTAGTTTGTAGAATCCTTAATGTTAAAGCTTTGAGATTGGAGAGGATATTAAATGAGCAGTAATTTAGGATATGAAAGTGAAAAAACTTTAGAAGATAATTTAATAAAACAATTAAAAGCTGATTCTTTGATTAAAATATGTACAACATTAGATTGTAGCTTTGATGAAATTGTAGAAATAGTTTCTGAATAGCAAAACGCTGTTAAAGATAAAATGATTAAGAAGGAAGTGATTATATGTCGGGTAATTTCAATGAATTAACTCGTGTACAAATGCCAGCACTTGTTCATTTAACAAGATTAGGATATGAATATTATGGCAAGATTACAGAGAATTTTGCGGGTATTAAATATGATCCTGATACCAATATACTTTTGGATGTATTTGAAAAACAATTCAAAAAAATAAATCCTGAAAAAAAAGATTTTTATGATCAAGTGTTAAAAGATATACGATTAGAGTTAGATAATGACGATATAGGAAAATCTTTTTATAATCGTTTAGTTTCAACATCACCAGTAAAATTAATCGATTTTGATAATCTTAAAAATAATGTATTCCATTGTACTGCAGAATTTACATGCAAAAGAGATGATGATGAATTTAGACCGGATATCACACTTTTTGTCAATGGACTTCCGCTAGTGTTTATTGAAGTAAAAAAGCCTAATAATACCGGCGGAATGTTAGCAGAAAGTAAGAGAATGAATGAAATAAGATTTCCAAATAAAAAATTTAGAAGATTTATTAATATTACACAACTAATGATTTTTTCAAATAATATGGAATATGATACTGAAGGCGGAATTGTTCCAATTCAAGGCGCATTTTACTGTACTGCTGCAAAAAAAAGTGCTCCTTTTAATTGCTTTAGAGAAGAAAATAAAGGCGGAGAGTCTATTGCACCTTATAACGCTGAATATCCATATTTAGACATAAATAAGGATGTAGAAAGAAAAATTTTATCAGATTTTAATTGTCAAGTAATTCATACATCGAGTGAATATAAAACTAACTTAAATATAAATACACCAACAAATCGAGTTATTACTTCAATGTGTTCGCCTGAAAGATTATTATTTATTATCAAATATGGTATCGCATATGTCAAAATAGAAAAAGAAGAAGATGGAAAAATTGTATCCATTGATCAAAAACATATCATGAGGTATCAGCAAATGTTTGCAGCACTTGCTGTAAGAGATCAGTTATCTAAAGGTGTTAAGTCAGGTGTTATCTGGCATACTCAAGGAAGTGGTAAAACAGCCTTATCCTATTATTTAAATAAAGTATTGACTGACTATTTTGCAAGTGTTAACAAAGTAGCAAAATTTTATTTTATTGTGGATCGATTAGATTTGCTTAAACAAGCTTCTCAAGAATTTATAGCACGTGGACTTGAAGTGAAAACAGCAAATTCAAAAGCAGAATTAATGGAACAATTCAGAGAGAATAATTCATTACATGGATCTTCCGGAAAGTCTGAAATCACAGTTGTTAATATTCAAAGGTTTGCAGAAGATAAAGAAAAAGTGCGAATTGCTGCATACGCGACAAATTTACAAAGAATTTTCATCATTGATGAAGCCCATAGAGGTTATAACCCCAAAGGTTCATTTCTAGCAAATTTATTTGATGCAGATAAGGATTCTATAAAAATAGCTTTGACAGGGACTCCGTTGTTGAAAGCGGAAAGAGCTTCTTGGAAAATTTTTGGAAATTATCTTCATACGTACTATTATGACAAATCAATACAAGACGGCTATACATTAAAAATAATTCGTGAAGATATAGAGACATCTTATAAAGAAAAGTTACAAGCAGTTTATGATGATTTAGATAAATTAGTACTAAAAAAAGATGTGAAGAAATCTGATATTGTTGAACATGATGTATATGTCAAAGAATTACTTCGTTATATTATCAATGATTTAAATCAGTTTAGACAATCTCAAGGAAATCCTACTTTAGGTGGAATGATTGTTTGTGAAACAAGCGAACAAGCAAGAAAAATATATAAATTTTTTGATATCATTCAAAATGAAATTAATCAAACAAACGAAAATAAGTCAGAATTAAAAGCAGCTTTGATACTTCATGATGAGGGTGATAAAGAATCTCGTAATGATCTTGTAGATAAATTCAAAAAAGAGCAGTCTATTGATGTATTAATTGTATTTAATATGTTGTTGACTGGTTTTGATGCTCCACGTCTAAAAAAGCTTTATCTTGGAAGAAAATTAAAAGATCATAATTTGCTTCAAGCTATTACTAGAGTAAATAGACCATATCAAGATTGTAGATATGGGTATATAGTTGATTTTGCGGATATTAAAGATAATTTTGAAGAAACAAATCAAAATTATCTAGAAGAATTAAATCGTTTTAATAATCCAGATGAAGTTGGTGAAGGAAATATAACGAATAGTTATTTGCAAGTGTTAGAAGACAAAGATGTAATTATTGAGAGAATGAAAAATATAAATCGTTCTTTGTTTAATTACACGCTTAATAATGCTGAGGTATTTAGCCAAGAAATTTCTTCTATTGAAAATAAAGATACTTTATATGATTTACGAAAAAATCTAATAGATGCTAGAGACTATACAAACATTGTTAGAACATTTGGTGATGAAACTTTGAAGGTCGAATTTGGAAAGTTTGAAATCAGGATGATACCTCAATTAATATCTGAAGTACAACGACATATCGGAATTTTAAACCAAAAAGAGTATTTTGAACGTAGTGATGCTACTAAACAAATGATTAATGAGGCCATGGCCAATATTACATTTACGTTTAGTAAAATAAGTACTGACGAAATGAGAATTATTTCTACAGCTCAATTCCAAGAAAAATGGGATTACACAATTCATTCATTTACTCAAAATGAGGATCAAGAAGATCCTGAATATATCACGCTTCGAGAAGCTTTTATGGCTAGATTTAAAGAACACGGATTTGTAATTGATTCAATTGCTCAATTTAATGAAGAAACAAAAGCATTATCTGATTTTATAAATAAGCTTAAAGAATTAAAACAAAAAAATAATGCTCTCGCTTCTAAATATAATGGGGACATGAAATTTGCTCGAATTCACAAAAGAATAAAAGAACGAAATTACGAAAGACGAAAAAGCAATCAATCTGTTGTGATGGAGGATGATGATTTAAATCTTGTCTACAATCTAAATATTATAAAAGATGACATTGATGAAAAAGTATATGATCGAAACGACATTTTAAAGAAAGATGCATATTTTAAGCAAACTGTTATGAAAGAATTGACATCTATAATGAAAAATATGAGTATAACCGGTAATCGTGATGATCGCGTTTTTATGCAAAATTGCATTACAAGACAATATTTAAATCAATATAACAACACATACGGTACACAATTATAAGGAGGCTACATGGAATATCAAATTATAAAAGAAAAAACAATTCATTTGATTGACGAATTAAAGTCCACTTGTCAAACATATGGAATGGGAAATGATGGTAATGAGTATAAGATTATAACACAAGTATTCCTATATAAATTTTTAAACGACAAGTTCGGATACGAAGTAAAAAAAATATCACCTAAATTAACAGAAAGCGATAAATGGGAAAACACATATGCAGAAATGTCCGAAGATGAAATACTAGATATATTTGATGAAATGTCACCAGATGTACCAAGATTACGTCCAGAACATTTGATTGCAAATTTATGGAACCAACAAACTAAAGGAGATTTTGATATTCTGTTTGATAGTACTATGCAGGATATTGCAATACAAAATATTGATATTTTTTCTACGCAGACAACACAAAACACAAAAATTCCATTATTTGAAAAGTTAACAGTATATGTTACTGATGAGGCACAACGTGCGCCATTTGCAAGAGCTTTGATTGATAAACTAATTAATTTTAGTTTTGAGGATTCATTTAGTCAAAATTACGATTTCTTTGCATCCATCTTTGAGTATTTAATTAAAGATTATAATACTGCTGGTGGTGGAAAATATGCAGAGTATTATACACCTCATTCAATTGCAACTATAATGGCACGCCTTTTAGTCGGTACAGATAAAGATTTACATAACATAGAATGTTATGATCCGTCTGCTGGAACAGGGACGTTGTTAATGGCTCTTGCTCACCAAATTGGTGAGGATAAATGTACTATCTTTTCACAAGATATTTCACAACGTAGTAATAAAATGTTGAAATTAAATTTAATTTTGAATGGTCTTGTATCTTCATTAGATCATGCTATTCAAGGTGATACTTTAGTTGCTCCCTATCATAAAAGTGATGATGAACAAGAATTAAGACAATTTGATTTTGTGGTTTCAAACCCTCCTTTTAAAATGGATTTTTCTGATACAAGAGAACAATTGGCAGACATGTCATCAAGATTTTGGGCAGGTGTTCCTAATGTTCCAAAGAAAAAGAAAGAAAAAATGGCAATTTATACATGTTTTATACAACATGTTATCAATTCTCTGAAACCAAATTCTGGTAAAGGTGCAATTGTTGTACCTACAGGATTTATTACTTCTAAGACAGGTGTTGAAAGTAAAATATTGAAACATATAGTTGATGAACATATTATTTATGGATGTATAAGCATGCCATCGAATGTATTTGCAACTACAGGTACAAATGTTTCTGTTCTATTCTTTGATAATTCTAAAAAGACTGATAAAGTCATCTTGATTGATGCTTCTAAAATGGGAGAAGATTATCAAGATGGCAAAAACAAGAAATGCAGATTAAGACCTTTTGAAATAGATGAAATTGTAAACACATTTAACAACAAAGAATCTGTAGACGATTTCTCTGTTGCTGTTACATATGATGAAATTAAAAAAAAGAAATATTCACTTTCCGCTGGTCAATATTTTGATGTGAAAATTGAATATGTTGAATTAACTCAAGAAGAATTTAATGAAAAGATGAATACATATCAGAATCAGTTACAAGAATATTTTTTAGAAAGCACTAGGCTTCAAAAAGAAATAATTGAACAATTGAAGAAGGTGAAGTATGAATAAAATAAAAAAATATTTATTTTCTGAACTATATGAAATGTCTTCAGGTATTTCTTCTACAAAAGATCAAGCTGGTCATGGAGCTCCATTTCTTTCGTTTAGCACAGTTTTTAATAATTATTTTCTTCCAAAAAAATTGAAAGATAAAATGAATACAACTTCAAAAGAACAAGAAACTTTTTCAATAAAGAAAGGTGACATTTTTGTTACGCGTACAAGTGAAACAATAGATGAATTAGCAATGAGCTGCGTTGCGTTGAAAGATTATCCTAATGCAACATATAGTGGTTTTGTTAAACGGCTACGCCCAAAAACATCAGGAATTGTAGATGATAAATTTATTGCTTTTTATTTGAGAAGTAAACTTTTTCGAAAAACAATGGAAAATAATGCCACAATGACACTGCGTGCTAGTTTTAATGAAGATATTTTTTCTTTTTTGTCATTGTATTTACCACCATATAAAGAACAAGTGAAAATTGGAAAATTATTGTATAGTATAGAAGAAAAAATCCAATACAACAAAAAAATAAATGATAATTTAGCGGCTTAATCTGAGAGTGTGGCTTGGCCATTCATAAGTATAGGAAGCAACCAATCTCTCAATTGTGTTAATTCCTGATTTTCGCAGATATTTCTACTAATTTGTGAGTACATGGTCTCTGTGCTTTCATGAAATAAGCGAAGAATTCTTTCTGGTGGTACAACAAATACTATTCCTGAAAGGTCATCGTTGTTAACCGCTTCCTGTGTAGCACCGTGTGCAAGAGTGTCCTTAAGGGTTTCAAAATATGAATGTTCAATAAATGACGCTACATATTCAAAGTTTTCTTCAGTGCATTGTAATCCGCAAAATCCTGTTGATAATATTGAGTTTGTAATAAGTTCCTGCATCTCCTTGTTTAAATAGAGATGTTTAACACTATTTTTCATTTTAGCAAACCAGATAGAATTAACCGTAGGTTGCATATTAGCTCGGCTTTCACGATTTTCATAATCAATTACTGCTCCTGTAGAAATTTCTGTTCCATCAACTTCTGCAGTTGCAAGGTAGTTCTTGGATTCAAACACATCTATGCCGGGTTTAATAATGGTAGTTAACGGGTTTTCAAAAAGGCTATATACCTTCCAGTCGGCCGGCACTTTGCATGATACTTTGTCGTTTGAAAGCATTAGACCTCCTGATGATTTATAAGGTTTTCCATTTTCATCAGGAAAATCAAACTGTGTGAACCAGTAATCATATAGAAACTTCAATTGCTGATGTAAATTATCATTTAACATATAGCTCTTAGCAGTGGCAAGAGCTTAAAACAAAAGAACTGCCGCTGATAGTCGTTCTCTTGAAATAAATTAAAGGAGAAACGACTATGAAACAAAGATTAATAAGTGATATTGAATCACAAATGCAAAAAATGCTGGATAACAACCAATTGGAAGAATTACATCGCGTACTTACTTATTGTATGCATGACATTGATATTTCCGGTTCAGCTTCATCAGATAAAGCTGATACAAATTACGTTGATATGTTTCTGGCGGCCAAGAAAATAGAAGGTCGCTCAGAAAAATCTCTAAAATACTATCAATCTACAATAGAAAAAATGGTTCAAAAGATTGGTAAGACAATAAAGCATATTACAACAGATGATTTGCGTGGCTATTTGTCTGACTATCAGAAGAATAACAATTCTAGTAAGGTAACAATTGATAATATCAGAAGGATTTTGTCTTCTTTCTTTGGTTGGCTTGAAGATGAAGATTATATATTAAAAAGTCCTGTTAGACGTATTCACAAAGTTAAATCCGGGAAAACAATCAAGGAAACCTACACCGACGAACAATTAGAACTTATGCGTGATAACTGTAATGAACCACGTGACTTAGCGATGATCGATTTGCTTGCTTCGACCGGTATGCGTGTTGGAGAAATGGTGCTTCTAAATAAAGAAGACATAAACTTTGAAGAACGCGAGTGTGTAGTCTTTGGTAAAGGTGACAAAGAACGTGTGGTATACTTTGATGCAAGAACAAAGATGCATTTACAAAATTACTTGCGTTTAAGAACAGATGAAAATAATGCATTGTTTGTTTCGTTATCCGCTCCGTATAAAAGGTTGGAAATAGGAGGCGTAGAAGTTCGACTGAGAAAAATCGGTAAAGAACTTGGAATTGCTAAAGTTCACCCTCACAAATTTCGACGAACTTTAGCGACAATGGCAATAGATAAAGGAATGCCAATAGAACAGCTACAGCAACTGTTGGGGCATCAAAGGATAGATACGACATTGCAGTATGCAATGGTTAAACAGAGTAATGTTAAGATTGCTCATAGAAAATATATAGGATGAATGGAGGAAACATTATGGTTTCATATCATAATAAAGCAATTAAGGAAATTGGCGATGTTGTAACAGGAAAAACGCCTCCCACTGCTAACGAAGATTACTATGATGGGGAGTACATGTTTATTTCTCCGACTGAACTTCATGGTGATTATGCAATTACTAAATCGGCAAAGACAATAACCAAGTCTGGATTGAATAGCATACGCAGTAACTCAATAAAAGGAACAAGTGTATTAGTTGGATGTATTGGTTGGGATATGGGAAATGTTGGTATGTGCTTTGAAGAATGTGCTACAAACCAGCAGATAAATTCTATTACAAATATCAAGGAAATTTGTAATCCCTATTACCTTTATTACTGGCTTTGTGGGAAAAAGGAATATTTGTTCTCAATAGCATCTGTTACAAGAACACCTATTTTAAGTAAAGGGACATTTGAAGGCGTTGAGATTCCTTTACCAACCAGAAAATATCAGGATAGTGTTGCACAAGTATTAAATGCTATTGATAGGAAAATTTCACTGAACAAAAATATAAATGATAATTTACAGCAACAGCTTGCATTAATTTACGAACATATGATGTCCCAAGCAATGAAAAATGAAATTCATGGTCATTTTACTACTGTTTCAAAGCTGTCAGAAGTTGTTACAGGTAAAGAAGATGCCAACTTTTCCACGTTTAATGGAAAGTTTAAGTTTTTTACTTGCTCAAATGACACATTAAACTGTAATGAATACATATGGGACGCTTCCGCAATATTAATTGCTGGAAATGGAGATTTTAATGTTAAACACTACACTGGTAAATTTAATGCGTATCAACGGACATATGTTTTAATACCTTATATAGATTATTACGGTTTGCTTTACATGGCATCTTTACACCAAATAAACTCGTTCAAATCTGCTTCAGCAGGTTCAATTGTAAAGTTTATTACCAAAGGTGATATAGAAAATATTCCTGTTTTTATACCCGACGATTCAAATTATCTTGAACAAATGAATCAATTAGTACTCTTTCAAGAGAATAATAATCATGAAAATGAGGAATTAAATGCCATCAGAAATTGGCTTTTACCAATGCTTATGAACGGACAAGTAACTGTAACAGATTAAGCAGCTAAATTATCATTTATACCATAGAAAACGAGGTGATTAGATTATGGGTAAGAAAACAGAAGAGCTTAAGAAAAAATCTGAAAGAGATTGTCTTAATTTAATTAGTCTTGCCAAAGTTAAAAGTGCATATGCAAAGAATTTGTTAAATGTTCTTCAACTTAATGATATCGATTCTTTCATTAGTTCAGAAAGGCCAGATTTTGTTTTTGAAAATACTACTATGAATGTTGGTGTAGAACATTGTATGATTGATTCTTTATATAATGAAAAATTAGCATCACATAGTAAAGAAATGAATACAAAAATACGAAAGGCTGTGGACAAGGAAAAAGTTAATTATTCATCTGAAGACGCTGCATCGTTTTTGTGTGAATGTATTAAGCAAGAATTGGACGCTACAAACCGATTTAAATATGAAACTTTTTTAAATTCATTTAAATCGATTTGTATGAAACATAACATGAATGCGGAAGCATATAGGGAAAAACTCGAAAATAATAACAAGCAAACAAAAATTGTGTGCTTAATTGAAATACCTTTATCGTTTCAAAATACTAAATATATGGTATATGAAGATGATAATAATCATTGTTTACTATTAAATAGTATTCCTTTAACAAAAGGAATGGTAAATTTAATATCTCAAATGTCAAATTTTGATTATGCGATAATTCTTACCTATTTCAAAGAGAAGAAAAAGAAAAAATGTTCACTTTATATTTTCGATTGTAAAAATATAGAAATATCTATTGGAGAACAGCGTATTCATTTGTATGATTCATTTGATTACTATTATAAACTTTCTAATGTTGTGACTGACTATAATGAAGATGTCCATGGAATAACATTCAATATAAATGCATCTTCTTAAAAACAATTTAATTTGTGATAAATAAATCATCAAATTGCCAATATAGTCAAATAAAAAGAAAAATATAAATTGAAAATGAATGATGTAATTCAATATAACACTAATGAATTGACTATTAAGATATTTTTTAGTTGTAGAAAGTAGTTGATAATTTGAAACGATTTAATGAAGGAGATGTTGTTTACTTTATATCCTCTTCTGTCTTTATCAAGAAAGCAACTGTTATTCGTAATGCTGGTGGATTTTGTACAATACGATTTTCAGATGGTAATTGTGGTACTTCTGGAACACGTGTTCGTGAAAGTAAATTGTATCGTACAGAAGAAGAGGCAAAGAAAGTTGTTGAACAACATCAAAATGCAAACAAGTGGAGATGAGGTTTTCTCCACTTTTATTTTGGATTGGCAAATACAATACCACCCATTCTTGATCTGTAGTAATCAAGAGTATACGTGTTGGTTTGCCAGTCCTTTTTTGCATCTTCAAACGTATTGGTAATGCCATCATAGTTACCATCTTGAATTGTAATATTATTACCATCTACTTTTAAAACAATACCAACATGATTTTTTCCTAGTCCTGAAAATACAGCTCCTGCTTTTGGTGTTGAAGATCTTTCAAATTTATCTGAATGTGCATTTATAAGTTGACCTACACAATCCCATCCATTTCCAGTAAAACCTGGATCATAGCCATATAATTCATAGAATCTTCCCCAGGCAAACCATGTGCATTGTCCGTATAAGCCAGCTTTGGCATATGGATTCTTTGTAATCCATGCTTCCATGTTATTAAAGTTTGGATTAGTTCTACCTCTAAAGGTAATTCCAACATAACGCATTACATGATCTACATAGGATGGATCTCCATATCCAGAAACATTTAATTCTTGTTTTTTCATATCTGAAAATTGTTGCGCATTGTATTTGGAATAACCACCAAAATTAGAAATTGCCCAATCAATATATCCAGACCCATAGTTGTATCCCTGCAAAGCTAGATAGATGTGTTCTGTATCCGATGGATTTTTTACATTTGCCCTTTTAATACAATCCGAAAAGGTATGGGTACCAACATCTATGGAATATTCAGGCTCCGTAATCCCATTAGAAACTCTAGGATATTTTATATTGTATCCAGATTCACTGGCTTGCATAGGATCATTTCCTTTACCACCAGATTCCTGCATCATAATCGCTTGAAGTAAAGATACATAATCTTCTATATCATATTCTATTGCATATTTACGAATGGTATCTTCATATGCAATAACTTCTTCACTTAAAAAAACAATTTCACTATTAGATCCGCCATCTTGGGCTAATACGCTAAATGTTCCAATAAACAGAGTAATCACAATCAATAAAATCAATCCTGTTCCAAAAGAAAAGAGTGTATTCAATGTGGATACACCCTTCTTAACAATATGAAATGATTTCTTTATAGCATGTGTTGTGTTTTGGACAATAGGCTTGGAAACAAATTGTTCTGTAGATTTTTTCATCTTTGTAGCATTCAATTTATTCACAACATGCTTTTTTGCCTTGGATATATAAGAAATTCTCTGTGGATGAATACCATGATTTGATTCAATAATCGATTTCTTGTTAGTTGATTTGATCTTATATTCATGATGTTTTTGTTTAATAAGCTTTGTAGCTCGATATTTAGATTCAATTACAGTCTTCTTAGCAGCAACACTTACACTATTTGTAGCCTGTACTTGTGGATTGGATTTAACAGGAGCATCTTCTTTTCTATCAGACTTTTTATTATGAATTGTTTGCTGTTTAATAAAATGCCGAATATTTCCTTTTGTATCCTTTGTTTTAATGGCTTGCATTTTCTGCTTGGTTTTTATATCTCTCAAATTTATCAACTCCTTTGTATGCAAAAAAGCGCCGTATTGCTACGACGCTTTTGTCTTGCTCGAAAGATGGAGCAAGGAAATACTATTCAATTATTTGTTATACTTTTTCTTTCTGTTTACAACCATTGTACCGACGGCTGCACCACCGCTGATAAACAGTAAGGCAATCCATAATGCAAGGTTGCTTGTATAACCAGTCTTCGGATTCTTATCGGATGTTCCCGGTTTGGCGCTAGCAGGCTTTTTCTCAAGAGCAGAAATCGCATTTTCGATAGCCTTTGCCATCTTGTCTACTTCAGATTGCTCCGTAATATTTTTACCACGCACAACAGCTTTGACAGCGTTTTTCACACCAGAGAAATCTTTGTAGTCATCCTTCTTCAAAGCATTTGCCTTCTTAATGGCTGCATCTACCTTAGTATAATCAGCATCCTTGTATTTCAGGTCAGCAATCGCATCTTCAATTGCTTTTGCCATCTTGTCTACTTCAGATTGCTCCGTAATATTTTTATCACGAACAACAGCTTTGACAGCGGCTTTCACACCAGAGAAGTCCTTGTAGTCATCCTTATTCAAAGCATCCGCCTTCGTAATGGCTGCATCGACCTCGTCATAGTTCGCATCCTTATATTGCAGGTCAGCAATGGCATCTTCGATTGCTTTCGCCATTGCATCCACATCGCTCTGCTCAGTAATGTTTTTACCACTAGCAACAGCATTGACAGCGTTGTCTACACCAGAGAAATCTTTGTAGTCACCCTTGTTCAGTTTATTTGCCTTGGCAATAGCTTCATTAACCTTAGTGTAGTCAGCATCCTTGTATTGCCACTTCAAGGTAAAGGTTACGCTTTTACCTTTTCCACAGTCGTATTTGTAGGTAACGGTGTCTTTGTCATTATCCACTGTCAGCGTGTTTCCACTTACTTTCCCACTGCTCCAGTCGCTTGTCTTGGTAACGTCAAAGTTTCCCGGCAAGGTGGAAAGGTCAAATGTGCGGTCATTGCCAACAACGATCTGGTAGATATTATCGTAACAATTCAGGTCATCCATATCTGTGTTGCTGACATCCAGAGAGGTCAATTGGTTATTGTCGCAGCTCAACTTAGTCAGTGCCGTATTCTTGCTGACATCCAGCGTGGTCAATTGGTTGTTGCGGCAGCTCAAATAAGTCAGTGCCGTATTCTTGCTGACATCCAGCGTGGTCAGTTGGTTGTAACCGCAGCTCAAATAAGTCAACGCCGTATTCTTGCTGACATCCAGCGTGGTCAGTTGGTTGCGACCGCAGTCCAAATCAGTCAGTGCCGTATTCTTACTGACATCCAGCGTGGTTAGTTGGTTGCTGCTGCAGTACAAATCAGTCAGTGCCGTATTCTTGCTGACATCTAGCGCAGTCAGTTTGTTTTCAGCGCACCACAAATTATTCAATGATGTAAAGTATTCAATGCCTTTCAGATTGGTGATCCTTTTGCGAAAACAATTAATTTTTTTAACTGCTGCGATTTCTGTATCACTTAAACTGCCGTCCTTGTTGTTATCAAATCCTTCGACAATAGTGCGGAAATTTGCATCTGGGAAGTTGTTATTGTCAATCGCAACACCAGCACTCTGAACGGCAATGCCATTTTCTCCTTCGCTACTCATCTGTGCTAGAGCTGCTTCGGATTGTGTATCCGGCATATCGCTGTTCTGCTTTTCCTGAGTTTTCTCTCCTTTTGGCTGGGATGTTTCATCTTCGGCTGCTGGTTCGACATATTTCCCACATTTTTCTGGTAAAGCACCCTTTGCGCCGCAGACAGGGCACTCTGCATTCATTGTTTCTTCCGTGCAAGTTGTTTCGCAGGTGCATTCAGGTGTTTCTTCTGTGCTGTCCTCGGCAAAAGCCGTGATTGGCACAAAATTGAGCACCATGCACTGAGCAAGCAGGATACTGAATAATCGTTTTTTCATCTAGTTTCCTCCATTTCGTTGTTCTTTGACAGCTTAAAATCGTATTTCATTTCCAGCATTGTAAACAGCTTATACATAACCTTTGTAGCAATTTCTTTAATATCCAGTGATTGAATAAAGGCAAGTACCTTTGCCTGTTCTTCCTCCGGTACACGATATACTCTCATTGATGCCGTCAAAAAGCGGCTGAGCTTGCGTTCCAATGGAAAATGAATATCACATTTTCTCGCCATATAGCTACGCATCAGTCCCGCTGTGCCGATTTCCATCTCGTAAAAGTCGCTCTCGGTATCATTGGGAAAATTTTCACCAAAAATCTGTTTCAGCTCTGCCGTGGTATGCAGGTAAATATATTCCGATGTGTCGGGCAGGGAATAGGCTTCAATGTAGATTTCCCGCAGGTTCTCATTCAGCTCGGTCAGAGTCAATTGGATTGCCGTTTCTATCGCATAGGCGTAAACTGGTGGAAGCTTGCTGTCTGCAATGCTTCTTGCCACGCCGAATTGTCCGCCGAACATCGTTTCGGTCAATTCCAGTAAAATTTTGTCCTTGGTAGGAAACAGATTCAAATAGCTTCCTCTTGCAACACCTGCTTCATCCACAATCTGACTGACAGAGGTGTTTTTATACCCCTGTTCCAGAAAGAGACGGACGCACACAGTCAGTATTTTCCTCTTTGCTTCACTGCTGTCTCTTCGCAAATATATCACCTCTCTTTAAATGTATTAGTACACATACTAATAATATCATAGCAAGTGCAAAAAAGGAAAGTAGAATTTGAAACTTTACCACCGTAAACTGTGACATTTCCGCAAGCGCTGGCTTCTTCCATAACTCACGAAACTTTATAACTACTTGAATACTACCCTCAATGGAAAAGCAGAAATTGAATTCTGCTTAGTTTAATAGGAGTTTTCTATCTCCAGGTTTTGTTGTATTTAAATCATACAATAATCCTTTTGGCATCTTATTTACAAACGGCACAATAGATCCACCATACTTGATCAATCCAGATCCTGTTGGTGCATTTGTGATGTATCCCATCTGTTCTTCTGAAATATTTAAAAGTCTAGCTAAATCTTCTCTATCATTGGCGGATTGGTTTAACATGACAATGAATTCAGAGTTTGATAGCATGCTTGTTCCTTGTTGAGAAGAAAGAAGATATTTCACATTTTGTGTAATACCCGTAGGATAGGCATCTCTTTTACGGAATTGTCTCCAAGCTGATGCAAAGAAGGTTGCACTTTCTTCATTTTCAAAGATGACATGGATTTCATCAATAAAGACATGTGTACGCTTACCTTTTCTCCAGTTTTCATTGACACGGTTAATAATCGCATCTGTAATTACAAGTAATCCCATTGTCTTTAATTGTTTTCCTAAATTAAAGATGTTGAAGGATAGAATTCTAGATTTGATATCTACATTGGTTTCATGGGCAAAAATGTTTAAGGATCCATTTGTAAATAGTTCGAGTTTAATAGCTAATGATTTAGCTTCTGGTTCACTTTGTTCTAGTAACTTGTTGTATAGGTGCTTTAATGTAGGAATATAGTTGTTTTTCATGGCATCCTGATAAACCAAAGATACACAACGATCAATAATGGAACGGTCGATTGGAGATATTCCTCCATGGTTTGTATCTAACTGTTCAAATAAAGACATGATAAATTGAGATTTATCCGCAATGGCATTACCACTATCTCCATAATCTTCTGACATATCCATGGCATTAATATAATCTTTACTATTCGTTCCAATACGAATGATCTGTCCTTTCATCGCTTTAATGATTGGATCATATTCACCTTCTGGATCTGCAATAATAATATCGTCATTCGTAGACAGAATTAAGAATTCAATTTCTTCTTTCGTAAGAAAAGATTTACCTGATCCAGGAATACCCAATACAAAAGAGTTTGGATTTTGTAATAAAGCTTTGTTACAAAGAATCGGATTGTTGGTAATGGCATTCTGACCATACCAAATACCACCTTTCTGCATGATTTCATGGGCTCTAAAGGGAATAAATACAGCAGCACTTTCGGTAAGTAGGGTACGAGTGATATTGAGCTTGTTGACTCCAATAGGAAGGGCTGTTTGTAGACCATCCAATTGTCTTTTCGAAAAGTATAATGTTTCTAATTCACAAACATATTTACGAGCAACAGCTTTTAATGTTTCCGTATCTTTATCGAGTTCTTCTAAAGAATCAGCAAGGTGTACAACTGTAATATTACAAAGCATCATTCTTTGATCTCGTACAATTAAATCATCCAAGAATTCTTTACATTCCTTACGTTGAAGTTCCATATCATAAGGGATAATGGCTGAAAAGTTATTATTTCGATTTTGTTTCATTTGCCAATCCGTTATGTTCTTTTCAACACCCAAGAATTTATTTTCTACTTCACGAACAGCTTCATCTGTAGGAATCGTAATAATGTCCATGGAATACATCAAGTTCTTATTTAAATCGCAAAGTTCGGATACAAACTCGTCTTTTAAAAAGCCTGGATAATTACTTAGATAAAGGACTCTTCCATATTTACCATCAAATTCAAAATATTTGTTATGGTATTTACTCATTCTGGGTGTAATCAAATCTTTAAAAGAATGACCTTTCTTAGCCAAATCATTCATATCTAGAGAAAACTCTTCCGTTTCACTACGATAAAAATCATGAAGCATTTTTAATCGTTCTTCTGCATTTAATTCGATACAAGAAGAGCCAAGACGTGCAAATAGGGTAGAGAATTCAGTGGTGATTCTAGAAAAGGTGAATCTTGCTTCCTCGATGGTATTTTTGAAGACAGTCACTGTAATGTATTTTTCCTGGATAATATCATCACTTTCAGATAGTTTATCCAAAAGCATATTGTTGTATTCTTCACGATATGGATCTAATCCATCATTCTTTAATGGAATCAAGATATCTTCTTTAAACTTCTTGATATCCACTTTTCGATTATTAATGGTAATCTTAGTCATCACAGAAGAATCAAAAGAATTCAGTAAATCACTATAACTTAAAAACAAATTATTTTTATCTTCTCCAGAAGCAATCTTATAGTTGATATCTAAAAACCTGTAACTCTTTGTATATTTATTACCGGATTTAAAAATACCATCCTTATAGATCGTGTCTACCGGGATGGTATTCTGAACAGTTCTAGGCACTCTTGTTTTTTCTTTGTTGAGCTTTTTCAATCTTTCGTAACTTTTTATCATGTGCAATCGACTCCTTTCTAGATTGTTTAATAACTGGCTCCAATATTTCGTAATAAAGATTAAAAGGGGCATTAATCAAATTTCTTGTAGATAATACAAAAGAAGATATTGCCATCTTTACAATATCTTCTGTATACATCCCTTGAAAACGAATAAATCCAAATGCTGCAAAAGGTGCAGCACCAAGCATACATAACCAGCTTGTCATTTCTGTACCTAATTGATCTTTACATAAGAAATACAAGCCACATGCTATGATACAGGCAATGACAGAAAAAATACTTTGCCTTAGTGATAATCCAAAGAAAATACTTTCTGTATAATCCCTTATTTCTTTGTTGATCTTGATTTCAAAATTAGATTTCATCATTAAAATCCTCATGAATAATGCCTAGCGGAATAGATGATGCAAATAAGATATTATCAACTGGAATTATCATCTTTCCATCATCACGACGAACAATGATTTTATCCTTTTCATGCTCTAATTTATACATCAGTTTTTCTGTTAAAGGTAAAGTTGAAGATTCAACAATATCCAATGAATCTCCTGTTTTTAATACAACTTTGTTTAAAATATAATCTTTCATGTTACGTTCCTTTCCTGCCAAAAAGGCATAATAAAAGCAGGAACAATATGCTCCTGCAGTAGTAATTAAAATAGTAATGATAAGTAATCCTGCCTTGAGTCAAGTATTCTAATAATTTCAATATTCTCTTCATTGACATTATAGAATACAAGTTGCTTAGATACGATTAAATAGCGAAATGGTGTATCTATGTCGAAACGATCTGACATTTTAGGACCTAGATAAGGATTATCTTTTAATAATGAAATTGTATCTACAATATTGTTTTTAAGTTTTTTTGCGGCCTGATCGTTATGAAACTGATTAATAATATAATTTTCGGTATTAAGAAGATCATCAATTGCTGCTTTTTTATAAATAATCTTCATTTTACAAACCCAACATTTTTTTGGCTTCTTCTTCTGAATAAGATTCAGTACAATTCATACCAATTTCCAATTCTTTCATTAATTTAGATAAAGCTTTTGCTTTCATCTTTTCAGCATTATCTTCGGTCACAGAAAATGGAAAACCACCTGTATTTAATACTTGCTGAAAAAATACATTTACGGCATCCGTTAGAGTTAAACCGTTTTTCGCAAAAACTTCTTCTAATTCATTCTTGATTTCTGAGTTCATGCGAATTCTAAATACATCATCTTTTTGAGCATTGATTACGTTACGCATAATTAACACTTCCTTTCGTATATATTATAATCAGTTTTTTACAAAATATCAACAAATGTGGTAACTGAGTAGCTACATATTATAGTTCCATCATTTCTTTAACAATTCTGTCTGACATCTTGATTGTTCCTACAAGAACCAACATATTGAATATTAATTCACCAATATAACTCCATACCATAGATACACTGGATGTTGTTGAATCCACTACTGGTGGACTTGATGCAAAGGCTGAAAAGATAATACATGAAAGGACGATAATGGCTCCTTCTAAACATACACCTGCATAGCTTTTTATAAATGTAAAAGCAGTATTTTGTGTGCTTTCTCCTGCAGCTGCTGCAAGTGGGATTGGAGATATAGCGGTATACATGTAAAGCTTAAAGAATCTTCCATAAACAGTTAATATCATTACAAATGAAAGTATTGTGATAAATATTGATCCTAATAATGTAACTGCCCAAAGTGGAATAGATTCTAAAAATCCTGTATTACTAACTGCATCTACTATTTCCTGTGGAATTACTGTTTCATTGGATACGCCAAGTCCTACAGTTTCTGTAATAGATTGAATAATACCTTGTACAATTTCAAAAATCTTTGTCATCAGTTCCATTCCATACATGACAAGACCTCTGGCAATAATAAATCTTAGAAATAGTTTGAAAGCTTGTTCAGGTCGTTTAACATCCTGCCAGCTTGTACAAGTTCGTATTAATCCCCATACAAAGAAAAGCACAAGAAGGGCAAGTCCAATAGCTTGTAAACCTTCATGTACCTTTACAATGATTTTCCATATATCTCCACCTTTAAATGTTTCTGGGGATTCTGTTAATAACAACCATATTTCAGCAAGCTTAGAATTCCAGGTATTGATTGCACTTGTTAGGTTATCGATGATTCCATCCATACATTAACCTACAATAATATTCAAAATCTCTTTAGCAAAGGTAATTACAATACCACCAGCTACTGTCATAAATCCATTTGCTCTTTGACTTGGATCGTGGCTTTTTAAAGATAAACCAACCTGTACGATTCCAAAGCCTAATAGAATCATGCCAATAGCACGTATAAGTCCAAACATAAAATCACTGAAATTATTGACTACAGTGACTGGATCATTAGCTGCATAGACAGGTGTTATAAAGTTTGTGATGAGTATCAATGCTGTATAAGCATAGAACACTACTTTTCTAATTGTTTTTGTTTTCTTCATTTTCTTTGATCTCCTTTACATATTTTTCTACTTCTTCTTGATCTAACAATTCATATTCGTTATCAGTCAAAAGAATATTTTGCCAATCATCAATGAAATGATACGTTTGCCCATGAATATAAGGCTCTCGTCCTCCATCCAATGTCTGCTTAATATTTGGATGTTTTAATAAATCATATTTTTTATCTTTAACAGGGCGTTCTCCCTTAATAAAAAGAAGTCCATAGTTGTTATCCAACAATCGAACTTCATCTGCGGTTAAAAGCTCTCTTCCTGTCTGTTGATAATTTGTAGAATAATTACCACTTCTTCCTTCAGATTTGCCATACGTATTTGTATCCAATGTTTCTTTTCCAAGCAATTCACTGATGTATTTATGTGTACTTTGTTCATTACCACCTAGGTAATACGTTTCATCACAGTTACCTAAAATGGATTCCCAGCTATCCTTGTATAAAGCTTTGATCTGAGCCAGGTTCTGTAAAATAATGGATACAAAGATCTGTCTTGAACGCATCGTTGAAAGAAGTTTATCAAATTCATCTGGTAAAGCAACATTGGCAAATTCATCCATCAAGAAATGGACGGGTACAGGAAGTTCTCCACCATGTACATAATCCGCCTGGTAATACAACATTTGAAATAACTGGGTGTACAACATTCCCACTACAAAATTGAATGTGGAATCGTTGTCTGGAATAATCGCAAATAAAGCCGTTTTTCTTTCTCCAATCTGTTCTAATTCCATCTCGTCATATTTGGTTAATGATGCAAGTTCTTCCAAATTAAAAGCAGCAAGTCTTACACCAACCGAAATCAGAATCGATTTGGCGGTTTTACCTGCTGCCTGTTTATATATTTTGTATTGTTTTAAAGCTAATGAATTAGAATCTATCATTTCTAGTCTTTTAAATAACTCATCCAATGGACTTTCGTAGTCTTCTTCATCTTCTTTGACTTCTGCATAATTGAGCATTTCCATGACCATTGTAAAATTCTGTTCATCTTCTGGTGCATAATGGTACAGATATAACATCAGCGCTTCCAATAGTGCTGTTTCACTCTTTTCCCAGAATGGATCATTGGTAGAAGAACCTTTAGGTGTTGTATTACGGATCAAGTTGGTAATTAATTTAAGTACATCCTTATCACTTTGAATATAATGGAATGGATTATATCCAAGAGATTTAGACATATCAATCAAGTCAATGACTTTAATGACATAACAATTCTCTTCTAATAGATGACCAACACTTCGAATGATTTCACCTTTGGGATCCAATACAACAAAACTTGTATTACACTGCATGATGTTTGGTTTTGCATAAAATCTTGTCTTTCCAGCACCAGAGCCACCAATCACAACTGTATTTAAGTTTCGACGATGTTTTTTACCATCTAACCCCATTCGTACATTTTGTGAAAAGACTTTGTTAGCAAAGTAATCTTTATTCGCGTATTTCTTACAAACAGTATTGGGATTTGCCCATTTAGCTGATCCGTATTCTTCAGTTCTTCTATAGTTTTTAGATGAAGATAAATACATCCCAACACCTAATACATAGATTATCAGAAAGATACCGATCGTTTTTAATGTTGAATTCGTCCATTGAATTTGAAATGGATGATTTAAAGCTTCATTAAGATATGGAATTGCATTGATTAATCCTTTATCCATGTAGGGTGCAATAAGCAATGCAAACCAAATTGTTGGTATTAGTAATAAGCCAAGAAACACATATTCATCTTTTTTAGCATCTCTCATAATGATCTTTTATAGAAGGTGAATTTGCATCACAAACTTTTACAATCAATGAATCTAGAAAGTCATAATTCTTATGTGCCATGCGTTGTTTGTCTCTTAAATCGGCAAGAGCACGTACAATAATTCTTCTTTCTGTATCATCGACTTGGATTTCAATCATTTCATCATTTTGTTTTTTAAACCAGTTACGCATATTTGTCATCTCACTTTCTTTTTGGATTTCTTTCTTACCGGATATTTTGGTGCAGAAGATTTTAACTGTTCTTGCTTAATATCTTTTAGCTCCTGACGAACAGATGGTCTATCCGTAGTAGCTGTTGATTTTTTTCTTTCGACGGTTTTCTTCTTGTTTTCTTTCTTCAATGTTTTTGAAGATGGCTCGAACGGAGTACCGTCCTTGCTTGTCCGAGCCTTGTTGGGGTTTGATTTTTCATCCATCAGTTTTGATAACAATGCATCATGTTCTTCATCACTTAAAGGCTTTGCATCTTTGATCTTTTGTTGGGATAAAACCGATTCACGAATTGCTTTAGTATCAATGGTAGCTAAGTCAAATTTATCTACCATTCTAGATATCTTAGAAGCATCTTCTGCTTTGACCATGATATCTACGATCCCATCTGTATTGTTCTTTTCTTTTAATACAGAATAGAGGACACCATAATGTTTTGCTTCTTCACAAAACTTTTTTAAGTCAGAATGGTGAATCGCGAATACTTTTAATTCCTTATTGGATTTTAATAGGTTATCTAGATTTGTTTTTCCTTTGATTTTCTTGTTGTCACTAATGATTGCATACAAAGTGACAGCTAAAGATTTGGCAGCTGTACCACCAGCTTTTAATCCAATTTCAGCAGCTACTTGAATACCTTCTAATGTCATCTTCATCATTTGATCTGCAGTATCGGCACTGTTCATAAATTCAAGCTCCTTTCGTATTCTTTTTGTGTTTGCATACGCTGTGTTTCTAGTGCATTTATCATTTTTAGTTTTTCTTCAATATCGGGTACTCTCTTTTCTATATCTTCGCATATTCGAATTTCCTTTTTCCCATGTGCAATTTTAGAAGTGAGTGTATCTCGATCTTGTTCTAATTGTTGTTTCAAATCATGATTACGACATCTTTTGATTTTGTTGTAAATGGATTTTCTTTGATTCATCCAGTTTTCTATTTGATTGTTTAATTCCAATTTAAAAGCAAGCACATCTTCCACTGTTTCAAGATTATGTTTGCCAATGAATGTATTTTCGTTTGTGATTTTGTCCATATAAATCAAATCCTTTCTAAGTGATGGACTTGGATATTTTTGTGGTATGCCTTTTGGTTTTAAGATACCTAATTCAAAACAATATCGAATATACATCGCTTTGATTCCTTTTAATTTTCTATGATTGCCTTGATATTCTTTACAAGGTATAACATCTTTAACAGATGACTGCATGGGAAACAAGAAGTTACTGTTAATCCGTTCCATCAAATGTTCTTCATCATAGCGATTATCACGAGTCAGTTTATAAAAGCGAAATGTTCTTTTAGATTGTGGATGTTTTAAAGTCCAATGTTTACCATTCAAATTTACAACATATCCAATTTCTTCAAGACTAGATTGAAACTGTTCAGGTGTTCTTGCATACAATAAAACAGAATCCACGTCATAGCGAATCAATTTCCGTAAATAGATAGAATCATTCTTTTCTGCTTTCCATTCTCCATAATTCATCGCTTTGCCTTCCGGTTTTGTGATGACAGTTAAACCATGCTCTTTACAGATTGCATCATTTAATTCACGGAAGTGATCGATATCAGCTTTCTTATTGTCATACTTTTTACCATCTACCCAGGAAACGGAGTTTACCACGAAATGATTGTGTAGATGGTCTTTATCCAAATGAGTAGAAACAACCACTTCAAATCGATTGCCCCACATTTGTTTAGCAAGCTGAACACCTAATGCATGGCATTGTTCTGGTGTCACTTCACCTGGCTTAAAAGATTGCACCGCATGAAAGGCAAGGCGACCATCCATCTTGTTGTAAGAAAGCTTTGTATTCATCATCTGTTTTAAGGCCGTACGAGGTTCACAATTGATTACGGTAATAAACTCTTTTTCGTTTGTTTTATAGCCTTGGGTAGTGTAAGTTAAAACTTCTTTTAAACCATCACTCATATCTTCTTTTGTTTTATCTGGATTTTTAATATAGTTTAGGACACGATTTAAATCATCTTTTACTGCCCATATTTTGGTAATTGCCATACTTCCTCCATATTGATTGGTTGTCGAATCAAAATCATAATCTCATTGATTTGATCTTGCAGCTTTTCATAGTTTTCCATGTAAAAGGATTTATCCATTGCATTTTGTGTATAAACAGATATCGCGATTTGATTCATGTTTTCAGCAATCTCTCTTAAAATTTCGATTACTTCGATGAATTCTTTAGTAGGCGCAGGTCTAGGTAACAAACCGTTTATACACATTCGAAGGTAAGATTCTCGTGATAGATTTGATTCTTTAACCAGATTGTTAAGATGATCCAAGTCATTATTCGTTAATCTGACTTTGATTTCTTTTTTCTTCGATTTTGTTTTCATTGTAGAAAGCACCCTGAACAAATAAAACTGTACCCATTCCAATCATTCCACCACCAAGGAAACTGATAAAACATAGTGTTATACTATTAAACATTTTCATGTACCTCCAATTTTAAAAGAGCTATCAACAAATTGTGATAGCTCAGGGTCTTAGGGATATTCCCTAAATACTTGTCTTTTGTCCCCAAAAGACGTTGCTTGTTACAACTGTAGACATTAATTGGCTACAGTCTTTTTCTTGTCCGAAATCAAATCTGCAAGATCTTGATCCATTTTTTCTAGCATTTCCTTCTTTTGATTCAATAATTTTAGATTCGCAGTTAGAATATTGTTTTCATCCGAAAGTGCTTTGATTCGTTCTTCATTTTTGATTTTTTTCTTTTCGATATTGGCAATTCTTTTAATGATATCTTCGTATTTTATCATTTTGAAATCCCCAATCTCTAATGAAGCAATTGCGAATATTTATGTTTATTGATTCGCTTTTCATAGTCATCTGCTTTTTCTAAAATGTGTTCGTCTTTATCGTAATGATACAAATGATCAGATAGCTTTTTATCAGGATCGACCATCTCTGATTTGTTAACTGAAAGAAGCATTTCTTTGACATGATCAATATTTAAAGATGGCGAATCACATAATGCAATACACTCATCTGTTGATGATGGAATAATATATAAGTTATGTTCTAATTTTTCAGCCAAATCATTTAAAACCCCTGCATAGAACATTGTGGCTGCACCATCTGTCTTGTGTTCATTTGTCAAAACAACAAGTTGATGTTCTTTTTCTTCTAAGGCTATATCTTTTGGAATTCCCATCAACATGGTTTCTAGTGGAAGAATTTCAGGCTTCATCATGTTTGGAGATGAGATAAGTGCATCATTATGAAGTTTATTTACATCGATTCCATAGGCATCCATCAGTTGATTTGTAACCTTGGCTGCACAAAAACGTTCATCCGTAGTTTTGATCATGACCTTATAAACAATCGCAAGATCTCCAATAATGGTGTGAGGCATAGTGGTTAAATCATTTTTATTTTCTTCAGCATTGATAACTGTCATAAACAAATAATCTTTCACAGCATTGTAATCAAGCAGAGCATTAACATCATCTAAAACTTTGTCGTTGTGTACCATTTTCCACTAACCTCCATCTTTAAATTCTTAAAATAAAAAGCCAATCTTTCTAGATTAGCTGTACTGAATTCCATAGTTTCTATATTATTCATTTTCTAAGTTCTCCATTTCTTCATACAATCCATAGAAGGGATCACTGGTATCTATTTCATTTACTTCATCTTCATAACTATCAATCGCAAATATCATGTATTCAACAATATCGTTATACATATTTCGTTTTGCTTCTTCTAATGCATTGACTCCTTCTTCAAAGGAAATTGTTTCTAAAGTATTTGTGGAAGTTTCTTTTGCATATGTGTAATTTGTAATGGTATCTTCTACAGATTCCAACATGAGTAATTGTGCCTGTACGATTTGTTTATCTTTTGAATGTAAGTTTGCGTAATTATAAATTCTAGTGTTGTAAGTCATTGTTCTTTCCTCCTTTTGACTTTGGCTTTTCCATATCCATTTCATCGAGTTCAATGGAATAAACTCGTTCATTTTGTTGTTCACCAAAAAGTTGAGCCATCAATTCTGAATCGTTCTTTGTGGATTCATAGGCATTCAAATATTCATTATCCACAAGATGAAATTTCTTCTTTTGCGTTTTTTCATTTTCTACAAGTTCTGTAGCTGTAATCTTTAATGCAGCTTCTTCATTAAGTTCCAAGCTATCTGGTGTTTTATTTAAGTCCATCAACAACAATGTTTCATTAAAAAGGATTGGTTCTTCATCCTTCAATGCTTTCATCTGTTTAAACATGATATTTAAAAATTGTTTCTTTACCTGATCATTAACCAATACTTCTACAGGCTGATCTAGAATATCTTTATAATGTTTTGATGGGACAACGGTCGGCTGCTTTGTGTCTGGATTGATATAGGCATAGGTCATACGACTGATATTTTCACAGACTTCTTTTATCTTCATTTTCTGAAATAAATCAAATTGTTTATTCAAATTGCATCACCTTTACTTTCTAAATTTGAATAATAAAAAAGAGAAAGTATCTACTTTCCCTTAATAATAATCACAAATTATATTTTTTCGGATTTCTTTCATGCATCCTCATCTTTCCAAAAGAAATGGCGGGTGTCTTACCCGCCTATGTGTGGACCCGGGTCTTACGACCAGCCCAAGCTTTTAAAAGCTCTTCTTTGCATAATCATCATAGCTAAATAATGCTTCAAAATCAAATTATTTGTATTTCTCATAAATTATTTGTTGTTTTATTAACATATAATAACAATTCATTTACATCCTTGTGCATTTTCGGATGTTCATCTATGCATTGATATTTTGAATTCAGAATAGAAATGATTTTTGCTGTTGCACCAATACCAACTTCATCATTATCTAGATGGAAGATAATTGTTTTGATATTTGGATTTCTTTCTAAATACGCTTTTAGTGCAATAGGAATATCCGCTTCTGATTTACTCGTAATCTTATCACTGGCTCCGGCAAGAGACAGATAATTAAATTCGGTATAATCCATTTCATCCATTTTCAAAAGAGTCATATAGGATAATAAATCAATAGCTGCTTCAAACACATGAAGAACATCATTATTTACATTTGTGTAGTTGAAACTAAATGCTTTATTACTTCCAGCATGATCCAATTTAAAATTTTTAAAGATACTTCGTTTAAATGCATACGCTGGTTTATCTTTATCATATCCAACAAACACTGCATTCTTGAAGTTAGCGGATTGATAAATCATTCCTTTGGATATGAAATCATCCACAATTCCTTTATCGATTTTTCTAATTTCACATAAATAACGAATCACTAAATCATTGTTCTTATCTTTAATAGGTAATTCAAATGGCTTTACAGGTTTTGGATGATAATAAGTGGTAACTGGTGCACTCACATTCATTAAATCTGATAAATAGTTACACGCATCTTTAAATTCATATCCTTCCACAATAATCAAATAATCAAGTGCAGATGTTCCACCTTTGCCTTGTGACCACCAATACCATTTTCCATTTGAAAAATGCAAGGAATCATGATCTCGATGATAATAATCTGTTCTCCCATTTTTTACTAACAGGTCTGGAGCATAGTTTCTTAAATAATCAAAAGCAGATAAGGTTCTTACTTTTTCTAGAACGTCTTTTCGTATAAATCGTTGACTCATCTTTCCAACTCCTTGTTTTTTGGTGCCATTTTTGCAATTCCATGTTCTTTACAAAACTTACGTACACCACTTGGATTTTCTTTTGTGGATAATTCGAATTCATCTGTATAAACCGTTTCGACTTTGTATTTTTGTTCCTGGATATTGTGAATCCACTGATTCATAAATCGATTGAGTTCATTAGCACGAAATGGATCACCATCCACTCGTTCATAAAATTGAAGGTTATCCTGTTGATAAGACTGTGGATAGAGCAGTCTGTTATCTTTATCCACTGTAAATTCAATATCTGGATCAGCCATTAGATCTCCATTCAATTCATAGTTATGAGCCATCGCAAAACGATTTTCATCAATGATTTCCACATTCAGATCCATAAAGCCAGGTGTTGCATATTTCATGTAGTAAGCATCATTTGTAAGTAATGGTTGGGCAATCTGTTCAAATAATTCATAGTTTCTATGTTCGATTGAATTTTCAATAAACCAGTTCTTACTTAAATCAAAATTGGGATCCGTGAATGCTTCAAAACATATTGTTCGTAGTGTTTGATAATAGTCGTGATTGTTTCCAAATAAAAAAGCTTGATCAGAATATTCAAGCTTACTATTGATAACATCATAGATTTGTTGATCCACCATTTCATGAATATCCGAAGTGGATACATTTGGATCATTTAATGCATCTTTATATTGTTCCATCAAAGAAGAAACTTGAATCACAATATCATGATTCATTTGTTCCATTTCTAATGGTGTTATATATTTACTTTTCATTTCTATCATATGCAGTTTCTCCTTGAATACAGGTTCTAGTTGTTCAATCATTTCATGAGCCGTACTTTGAATATTAACTAAGATAGATTTCAATTCATCAAAATCTTTATCAGCATAGCTAGCAATATAACCAAATGAATATTCAGAAGTATCTAGTCCAAAATGATCACATAATACAAAAGCCAACGATTCGGCTTCAATTTCTCGTTGGCTTTGATTTTTATCTGTTTGTTTATGAAGTATGCTGTGAGCATACTCATGAATTAATGTTTTGGCAATTTGTAGATCTTCCAAATCTTTATTAATCACAATCTTATCTTCTTTAGGAGAATAGTATCCCTTAGCTCCTGTCATGAGATTCAAATCTTCTGTTTCTGTTTTAAATTCAATGAGAATTGTACAGATAGATTGCACGGATTGAATGATTGCCTTAGCTTCATTATTAGAACCCGTTAAATCATGAATCAAAGAGGGAAGAGGATCACCAGAAGTTTGTGATATATCAAATACAGTAGTTGTTTTAAAACGAGTCACATTCACTTGCCGTTGTTCTTGAATAGGTGAACCAGCTTCATCCAATTCAACATTTCCGTTTTCATCTACTTTATTAATTAATCGATCTTCTTTATACGTTACAGGAGCAAGAATCATCAATCCTTTTTCACCTTTATCCACATGACGATTAAAGTTTGCCTGCCAGGAACGATATCCTGCAACTAAACTTGCATCTGGCTTTTGAGCCAATATCAATAAAGTGTTGTTCAATGAATAATTGTGGAATTTGCTGCAACAAGATAAATATCGTTTAAAAGAATCAGAAGAATAAACATCTTTTACACCTTGTTCAATCATCTCAAAAGCTTGTTTAGTTTTTTCATCCGAAGATTTATAATTAGACATCTCATCACCGTCCTTTCTAAAATAGGGTAAAAGAAAAGCACTACCGAAGTAATGCTTTCATATGGTATCTCAACATGAATTTATTCATTAATATCCACGATATTTATAAAGCATATCACTGAGCTCTTCATTTTTCTTTATAAAATCCAACAAATATTCTTTGGTTATTTCAAATTGAATATTTCCATCTTTTTTTCGAGTTTTTGTCGCAAGTATTTGCTCTCCTTGTTTTGATGTAATTCTAAATCCATGAATTATTCTATTTCTCATCTCAACTATTTCAGAAAATAATATTTCAATATCCTTATTTCCTGTATTTCTAGAAATTGTATCTGCTATAGATTTTTTAAGTTTTCCAGATTCCAAATCAATAAGATTATACCAATCATATGCATTGCTTGTATGAATAATATTTTCTATAATAAATCCATTATTTGAACTAAAGACACACAGAGCACTACCCAACAATTCACGATATTCTTTTGAGGGTAATGATTGTCTTGTGTAAGGTTCGTACATTTTTATGCCTCCTCGTTTTGTAATCTATCTAATCCAACAATAGCATAGAACTATTAACATTTCATGAATTTATAGATTTTTTGAATTAGTCTGTTCTTTTTGCTAGTATCACAATTCTCTTGTTATCATTTCTTGTATCGCAAGTCACTAAAGTCATCAGCTTATCATCCGTATTGACTGAAATACCTGTTTTATAAAGCCCTCGATTGATAGAATCAGAAATAAAGGCATTGAATGAAGTATCTGAATCCCAACTGGATTGTGTAAATTCTAAAGAATCATTTAAATTGTTTAGATCTACATTCATTACTTCAAATATCTGATAAGTTCTTGTTTCATTTTCTGTAATGAACTTGAATGTTTGATGTTCTTTGTAGCAGCTTTGATCAATATAGCTCATTAATGGAGTAAAAATGATACTATTCCATTTACTAGAATGCCCATAGATGACAACATTTTTAGAATCAATATTTCCATCTGCTGATACAAAAGGGATACCTGCATTGGCATATTCTTTCTTGATGTTTTTTCGCACATAGTAGTCATTATCTGGAGCCTGTACAACAGGTTCATAAATAACCCGATTATCGAATTCTAGAATACCAACTACGTCTTTATTTGTTTTTTGGAGTAAAGATAAAGAAAGCTCCTTTTCAGAAGCTCCCTTATCATCTTTATTATCCTTTGCTGTTTTACTTGGTTTAGATTCTACATAGTATTCTGAATAATCATAAGATTTCTTTGTTCCAAACTCACTATATAGAATGCCACCTAATAGACTTGCAGTAACTATCGCAAGTGCTGCTATTTTTATTTTCTTATGTTTCATACTATTTATACCCCTGTATTTGGAACAACGATACGTGCATTTTCAAAATAATAAATGATTGTATCCGTATCCTTATCACCTTCAACTTTATAAGCTTTGGATTTATCGGCTAACTGATAAGAAGTAGGCGCTTTGATTTCCTTGAACTCATATTCATGGCCGTAAATGGCATCCGCTAATACTGCTTTTCCATCTTTGATCACATGTTTACTAAACTTGTCATCACCAACTTTACGAGAATAATAAATTCCATCATCTACATCTAAGATGATTTGTTTATTTTCATCCGTTTTAACTGTCTTGATGATCTTTTTGAAATCTTCATCCTTAGAGATTTCGTATTCTTCATTAGCATCATCACCAACGATCATTAACTGACCAGATGCAAGGGTAGTGACAAAAGATTTAGCTGTCTTATCATAGACTTCAAAAATGGCTCCATTTAAGAAATGATCATGATGATCTTTATCCACCTTGTTGACATCTAGTTCAATACGACGTTTTTCATTGTGCAATTCCATAGGAACGATAACAGTTGATTTTGTTGTATCTTCATCATAGTTGAATGTGAAATCATGTTTTTCTTCATCTAATTTAAAGCCTACATTTGTTTCAAGTTCTTTAACGTAATAATCACCTGTAGGAAGATCTAAATGTTCAACATTTTTACCATCTTTATCAATCGTTAATGTGCCAACTAGTCCATCAGCAGGAATGATGACTTTATCATCTACAGTAATATCCTTTTTAGAATAAACACCAAAGACAACATCTTTGTAGGCTTCTTTATCTTCATCTTCAAATGTCTTAGTGATCTGTAAATCCAACTTTTGTCTTTCGTTGACATAAGACTGTTTGATTTCGACTACATCGATCATCTGACCCGCATATTCAATATCAAAGTTATAGCTGTTTTCATCTAATACATATCCAGTCTGTGTTGTGGTTTCTTTAATAGAATATTTACCTAACTGAAGCAATGATGAAGTTGTAACACCATCACCTGTAGTAAATGTATCTACAACATCTCCTTTGTGGAACCATACTGTTCCTTCTGGAGTAACGATATCTTCACGTGCTGTGATTTCATACGTAACACCAGATAGATATTTTTCTTTATAGACTGGTGAATAAAGTGTTCCATAATCTGTTTCGGATTCTTTAGCTCCTGACAACATTTCACCACTCTTTTCAACATAGACCTGTCCTTTTTGTGTTTTGTTGTCAAAGTTCATAAAAATTTCTGTACTTGATCCATCTACATTGATTGGAATTTCCGTATCTTTTAATACGTAACCATGTGGTGCTTTGATTTCAACCAATTTATATTCTCCATATTTTAAAGGAGCAGGTAAGTGAACAGAACCATCCTCATCGGTTTTAAATACATCTGTTGTATATTTTTTAGGATATGTCACAGTCTGAGTTACATAGTTTCCATCTGCATCTTTGATTTTGAATTCAACACCAGCAGCAGGAATACGTTTACCTGTTTCACTGTCCGTTTTATAGATGGTTAATTCGGCTTTGATTGTATCGTTATAGATATTGTAAAAATAGGTCTTTTGATCTTTATCAATCTTTACTTCAAATGGTTTTAAAATATCATAGCCAGTTGTTTCATGTTCTTTGACGATATATGTTCCATAAGGAAGATAATCACTGATTGCTCGACCATCTTCATCCGTTGTTAGTGTAGATACAACTTTGCCACTTGATTTTAGGATAATATCAAACTTAAATCCTTTACCAGGCTTTTGAACATTCGACTGGAATAATCCATATTTCTCTTTATCGATTGTCTTGGCAATTTCAATACGACCTTTAATAACCTGATCTTTGATTGTTGTAGAAAAAGTTGAAGGAGTATTATTACCTGAATATTTGAGTTCAACACTATTACAAGAACTGTTTGTTAAATATCCTTCTGGAGAAGTGACCTCACATACATTCAAAGTTGTTCCCACTGGATATTTTTTAGATTTAGCTTTTGAACCATTTGTCGTAATTGTTTCTAAAGTATTTCCACTTGAATCTTTGATGGCAAATGTTGCTCCATTGAAAGTTGCATCACCTTGCGTAGATGTTCCAGTTTCTGCATCTTGCTTTTCAACTTCGATATCAGCATATAGCAATTCAAAATTTAATTTGAAATTAGGAGAAGGATCTCTTCTGCTTGCCAGATAAATAACACGCTGATAACCTCCACTTCCATAAATAATATTGACGTCTCTTGCTCCAAAGTTTCTTGAGAAGGTAAGTGTTTTATCATAGTTTTCTGAAGTGATGGATACCGTTAAATCATTTCCATTTACAGAAGCATTAACACCATTTCCACTTGTAATAGAATAATTGCTTAATGTTCCTTTTGAATCTGTTAAAGTAACTGGAGTATTTAGTCCCATTTTGATTGTTTGGTTATTGAATGAAGGTCTTCCTTGAGGTGTACTTCTTAAGTTGTTAATTTCATTCATTTCATTTGAAATATCATATGTTGTCGTTCCATCCATATAGTACGGTTGATACCAATTGCCAGTAACAACTTGCCAGATCATGATTTGAGTAGCTACATAATAGTTTTCACTTTCATGTCCTGGATAAGAATAACCATAATAATTGATTTCCCAAATAGCTTGTCTTTGGCTTTCACTTAGTTCATCCCATTTGGCACTATCTGGAACATAATCATTACCAGCTATAAACAATTGCATCGGCTCAATACAAAATACGGTTTTATCACCAACATATAAATGTGAGATATAATCAAATCCGTACTGGTTTTCGATATAAATCATGGCATATCGTGTCCCACAGGAAGTTGTATCGGTCATCATCGTATCATTTTCATTTATGATTTGATCCGGAAATACATCTTCCAAATAGCCTAATTCTGTAATTGTATCTAAATCATTTTCTGTAGTAGTTTCTTCTGCATGTACTGTGATTATATTCATAAATGAATTCAATATCACTAGTGCAGAAAGAAAGAACTTGCTGCCTTTCTTTAATATATTTTTCATCTTCTTTTTCCTTTCATTTAGGTTGTTGCAACAAAAAAGCGAGAATTTTTCCTCGCTAAAATAATGTATTTCATTTAGATTAAGTTTTTTGATA
>OGWX01000131.1_pt1 | contig 50472 bp, 42 predicted proteins | sample 1576151 | NCBI WGS metagenome assembly OGWX01 (sample SAMEA3541591, study PRJEB24748) | human gut metagenome | biome: human gut; feature: human-associated habitat; material: faeces | place: China | collected 2012
ACTATGGGGATAGCTCGGAGATACTGTATTCGTTAGAATACTTGACCGAGAACCCTGCGACTTTAGTCGTGGGAGGTTCAGATTTACATTGAAGCTTTAACTGATTGTGAGCTTATTCAAATCTTGCCTTGTGCTTTTGCTAAGGTCATGAATGAAAATATCTATCTTGAAGCCATCACTTATAAACTTGCTACTAAGCGTTTATGCACTGTAACCTGGGCTATGCAACAGATGATGTTCACCAGTTTTGATAAAAGACTTGCTGAGTTTTTACTCAATGAAAGTAATACTACTAATTCTGATGAAATCAATATGACTCATGAACAAATAGCCAAATTAATGGGTTCAGCTCGTGAAGTAGTAACTCGTATGCTCAAATATTTTTCTACAGAAGGATATGTAGAACTCACTCGTGGAAAAGTAAAAATCATAAATAAACAAGCACTAGAAAAACTCTAGTGCTTTTGTTTTTGTTTTTATGCTAAAATATTAATTATTATATATTGTCTTGGAGGTAATTTAATGAAAATAATTGTAGGTCTTGGCAATCCTGGTAATGAATATGCCAAAACCCGCCATAATGTCGGTTTTATGCTCGTTGATGCACTAGCTGAGCATCTTAATATAAATCTTTGGAAAGATAAATTCAATGCTCAAATTGCGGAAGGTCGCATTGGCACTGAAAAAATCCTGCTAGTTAAACCGCAAACATATATGAATAATAGCGGTGAAGCCGTTGGTCCTTTGATGCGTTGGTATAAAGTAACTCCAGAAGATATCATTGTAGCTCATGATGATATGGATATCCCTGCTGGCACTATTCGCATTCGCAAAAAAGGTAGTTCTGGCGGACACAATGGTATAAAATCTTTAATCGCTCATTTAGGCAGTGAAAATTTCCCACGCGTAAGACTCGGTGTTGGTAGACCTCTCCCTGGTTGGAGCGTAGTAAATCATGTTCTTGCTCCATTTCCTCAAGAAGATAAAACAGCTGTAGATGAAGCGATCAAATATCTTATCCCTGCTGTAGAATGTATCGTTAATGATTCTGTCGATATGGCTATGAATAAATACAATCCTAAAAAAGCAAAGAAAAATAAAGTAAAACAGGAGGATAAAAATAATGGCTGATATTCGTGCATTATATGCTGATGAAGATGGTAATATCCTAGATGCCCCAAAAGGCTTCCAAGCTTTAGCTAGAACTGGAACAGATATCATCGAACTTTCCCCAGATGATTTAATTCCACTTCCAGAATCTGCTGACTTAATGTTTTTACCAGACCGTTTACCACTTGCCAAATACGGTGATGAAATCATGCCTATCATGGGCAATGCCGTAGCTGCCATCTTGCCTGCTGGTTATACTCGTTTATATATGCCAGCTTTCAAAAAAGAAGATGACGCTCAAATGCTCCCACTTTATGGCTATACTGCTGTTGTTGTCTACAAAGATGAACTTTATGTAGCAGCTATGTACACTGATGAAAATGATAAATGGGACCCTGCGCATTACAATACTCGCAATTTGCATAAATTAGTTAAACGCGTTCAAAAAGATTTACCTGATAATCGCCTTGTTGAACATTTAGGTAATTGTTCTTTGACATGGCATTGTTGCACAGCTCAAAATCTATTTTATCGCCGTTGGGAAGCTGGTATCCCATCTTCTCCAGTTTGCAATGCTAATTGTTTTGGCTGTATCTCTCTTCAACCTGCTGAATGCTGTCCATCTCCACAAAGTCGCATAAAATTCCGTCCTACACCAAAAGAAATTGCTCAAATCGGTATCTATCATTTAGAAACAGCACCGGACGCTATCATCAGTTTTGGTCAAGGCTGTGAAGGTGAACCTTCTCTTGCTGTAGACAATATCGTGCCTGCTATTGAAAAAATCCGCAAAAAAACAGACAAAGGTCAAATCAATATAAATACTAATGCCGGCTATACAGAAGGTATCAAACGCATTGTTGATGCTGGTCTTGATAGTATGCGTGTAAGTATTATCAGTGCTATTCCTGAAAATTACAAAGCTTATTATCGCGGTAGTTATGAACTTGATAATGTAAAAGAATCTATTCGCTACGCTCATGAACATGGCGTGCATATTTCTTTAAATATGCTTTATTTCCCTGGCTTTAATGATAGTGAAAGTGAATTTAAAGCATGGAAAGAATTTTTACATGAAAATCCTGTAAATATGATTCAAATCCGCAATTTAAATATCGACCCTGATGCTTTTGCCGAAATCATGCCACCATTTACTAAAGCTATCGGCACTAAAGAATTTATTCGCCAATTACACGAAGAATTCCCTAACATCGTCATTGGTAATTTCAGTCATTATCAAAAAGGAGAATAAATCATGGTCATCAATCCCAGAGTAGAAATGATGCCAACTGAAGAAAAAGTTGAACTCATTTTACAACGCTTTCGCAAAAATCTTCGTTGGGCATTAGAAAAATCCTCTTTCTACAAAAAAAAATACAATGGTCTTGATATTCATGCTGAAGATATAAAAACTTTATCTGATATAAGAAATCTCCCTGTAACTACTAGAGATGAACTTATTCAAGCATCTGCCTTTGATTTATTAACAGGTCCACTTAGTCAAACTTTGCGTTTCAACCGAACAATCAGTGGTTTATATCGCGGTTTTACAGCAGACGATATTGCACGCAATATCGATATCGCTATCAGACCTTTAGCTAGCAATGATATCAATAAAACATCAACTTTGATTATCTGTGGTAATTATAGCTCTCAATATTTATTGGATTTACATTATGCAGCTGAAGCATTAGGTGCTACAGTACTTCCTTGTAATAGCGTAGATGCTGCTATTGATGTTATTGGCATTTTCAATGCTACATCTTTAATCATCAGTGCTAAAAATTTAAAAACCATGATTGAACGAAATGTTGATCACTTACCGCCAAAAATCATTGTTTTAATTGATAACTTCCAAGATACAACACTTGATGAAATCGAACATCATTTCCATCATCCATTAGCTAAAGTTTATATGTCTAAGTATTTTGGCTTTGCAGGTATCATTTTCACTTGTGAACATAATCATGTTCATGTACAAGATGATTATCTCTATCCAGAAGTTGTTGATAATAAATTAGTCATTACTCCTTTAACATTTGAAGCAATGCCTATCATTCGCTTCCAGACTAAACTCACAGCTTCTATTGATTATAAACATACTTGCGAATGTGGTCGTACTTTTGCCACTATACAATTAGAAAAATAAATCTCAATATATTTAATTTAGGAAAGGGATACTTTATGAAAATCATGCATTTGTCCGATCTTCATCTCGGTAAAAATCTCAATGGTTTTTCTCTATATGAAGACCAAAGGCATATCCATAAACAAATACTTCAAATAGCAAAAGAAGAAGCTATTGACGCTGTTATGATTGCTGGTGATGTATTTGATAAATCCGTTCCTACCAATCAAGCTATACAATTATTTGATGAATTTTTAACATCTTGGGCAGAGTTACATCTGCCCGTTTTTATTATCAGCGGTAATCATGATAGTGCCCAACGTGTAGCTTTTGGAGCGAATTTATTTAAAGACAATAATATTTTTATCTCACCCATTTATGACGGCAAAATTTCTCATATCACTTTAAAAGATGAACATGGCAATATTAATTTTTATCTTTTGCCATTTATTAAACCAGCTATTGTAAGAAGTTATTTTCCTGATGAAGAAATCACCTCTTATAATCAAGCAGTAAAAGTAGCTCTAAAGCAAATATCTTTAAATCCAGATGAACGCAATATTCTAATCGCTCATCAATTCGTAACAGGTGCTTACACTTGCGACTCCGAGGAAATCATCGTTGGCGGTATAGATAATGTCGATGCTCAATTATTTCAAGATTTTGATTATGTAGCACTTGGTCATTTGCATACACCGCAAAATGTTTTAACTGAAAAAATTCGTTATTGCGGAACTTTATTAAAATATTCTTTTTCAGAAGCTAATCAAGAAAAAACTGTTACTATCCTTGATTTTCCACAAAAAAATAAATTGACCATTTATGAAAAAAAACTTTCATTTCTTCATGATATGCGTAAATTAAAAGGTTCTTATGCAGAATTAACGCTAAAGAACAATTATGAACAGACGAATACAAATGATTATTTAGCCATAACACTCACTGATGAAGAAGATATCCCTGATGCCATCAATCGCCTGCGTTCTATCTATCCTAATATCATGCAACTGACCTATGATAACCTTCGTACCAAAACAGTCCAAAATATCGAAACTACAGATATTGCCAATTTAAAAACGCCATTAAATCTCTTTGAAGAATTATATTACAAACAAAATAATCAAAATTTAAATGATAAGCAAATAGATATTTTACAAGAATTAATCCAAGATATCTGGGAGGGAAAATAATGCGTCCTTTAAAATTAACTATATCCGCTTTCGGTGCTTATGCTGATAAATGCGAATTGGATATGAGTCTATTAGGCAATAAAGGTATCTATCTAATTAGTGGCAATACAGGTGCAGGTAAAACCACAATTTTTGATGCAATTACTTTTGCCCTCTATGGTCATACTAGTGGTGGTATCCGTGAAAATGAAATGCTTCGCAGTAAATATGCTGACAAAAACACACCTACATTTGTAGAAATGGCTTTTTTATACAACAATAAGTCATACACTATTCGCCGTAATCCTGAATATCTTCGCCCTGCCAAAAAAGGAAATGGCTTCGTCAAAGAAAAAGCTCAAGCAGAATTTTATCCACCCAATCAACAGCCAATAACTGGCATAAAAGAAGTAAACTCTGCCATAAATGAATTAATCGGTCTTGATGTAAATCAATTCACGCAAATAGCCATGATTGCTCAAGGAGAATTTTTAAAATTAATCCATGCTTCGACAAAAGAACGCAGTGATATTTTTCGCAAAATCTTTAATACTAAACCCTACCAACAATTACAAGAAAAATTAAAAGAACGCTTCAATGCCCTCAAAAAAGATTTTCTCTTGATTAATAACAGTATTAAGCAATATATAGAAACAATCATACTTCCTGAAAATATGAATTATGACTTCAATCCCTTGATGCCTAAAGATTGCCTTATAAATCTAAAACAAATCATTAATCAAGATAAAAATGATTTAAAACAATTAGAAAAAGATTTTACGGTTTTAGAACAAAATATCAAAGAAAATGAAAAAATTATAAATACTGCTATTAATCAACAGCAAATACAGCAAAAAATCAATGAATATCAGTCAGAATTAACAACTAAAGCAAAAATACTCCCTAGCATTCAAGAAAAATTATCCCTAGTACAAAAAGATTTTGAAATAAAATCTACTTCACTAAATGTAAATATTGCCAAATTAACAGAAGAATTACCTAAATATCAATATATATCTAAACAGCAAAATCTCTTACAAACAGCAAAAAAAGCATTGCAAAGCAAACAACAACAAATGGCAAATGATGAAGCCACTTTAGCAAAATTAACGCAAACTATAAATGATATACAAACAGATTTAAAAAATCTAACAGATGTAAATGTACAGATTGAACAAACAAATTCTGCACAAAAAGAAAATAATCAACGACTACAAAATTTAACAAAACTCTCCACACTGCTTGAAGAATATAAACAAACATCTTTAAAACACAAAGAATATAAGACAAAATGGCAACAACAACAGGCAAAACTTGCTGAATTAGAGCAAATTTATAATCAACAAAATCACTTATTTTTGGCAGAACAAGCAGGTATTTTAGCCAAAGATTTAAAACCATACACACCTTGCCCTGTTTGCGGTTCTACAAATCACCCACAATTAGCCAAAATATCTACGTTGGCACCAACTCAAGCAGAACTTGAACAATTAAAAAATAGATGCGATATTTTCTCCCAAAAATTGAATGAAATTACCCAATTAGCTAGCGAATTAAATGGTAAATTGCATAATCTCTTTACAGAAATAAAAGCACAAGCCGAAAATATTTTAGGTAACTTCACTCAAAAAACTATCTTTCATGATGTAGAAATAAAAAAATGTGAACTTCTAAACGAAAAAAATCAGCTTGATAAGCAATTAATCCAGTTAAATAAATTGAGTCAAAAACAAATAAACTTAAATGCACAATTAGAAAAAAATCTATTATTGCAAAAAAACTTAGAGCAAAAACTTCTAACATTAAATACTTCTATCGTCAAAGAAAATACAGATATTGAAATCTTAACAACTGAAATCAATACCTTAACTAAAGCTCTTTTATTCACTGATGAAAATGAAGCTAAAGAGCAACTTCAAAAATATAAACAAACACAAAATTATTTACAACAAAATCTCGCTACTGCTCAAACTGAATTTGATAAATTAAATCAATCACTTGTAGAAATCAAAGCAAAAATCGCCTCACTACAAACACAACTCACACCTCAAAATTATGATTTAAACGAATTAGAAAAAATTCAACAAGAATATTTAGCAACAAAAGAAAATTTAATGCCTCAAATACAAAAACTGCATACTCGAATTACTACTAATCACCAAATTCAACAAAAATTAATGAAAAAAATCGAACTATTAGATACTAAACAATCCTTTTATAGCAATATACAGGCACTCTACACTACAGCTACAGGTTCAGTTGCCGGCAAAGAACGCATTATGCTTGAAACTTATGTGCAAATGCACTATTTCGATCGAATTTTAATTCGAGCTAATACTCGTTTGATGATGATGACACAAGGTCAATATGAATTAGTGCGCTGTAAATCAAGTGAACAACTTCGCTCGCAAACTGGTTTAGAATTAGATGTAATCGACCACTACAACGGCACGACTCGCAGTGTAAAAACTCTATCTGGTGGCGAATCTTTCAAAGCTTCCTTATCTTTAGCTCTCGGTTTATCCGATGAAATTCAATCTTTTGCCGGTGGTATTCATTTAGATACTATGTTTATTGATGAAGGTTTTGGCTCTTTAGATAGTGAATCACTTGCTCAAGCAATCAAAGTTCTTTCTCAATTATCTCAAGGAAATAAATTAATCGGTATCATCTCTCATGTAGATGAATTAAAAGAAAAAATTGATAAACAAATTCAAATCACCAAAAATCATGAAAAAGGTAGCACGGCTAAAATCCTTATTTAACAAGGGTTTTAGCCCCTTTTTTTACAAAGCAAAAAAAACTTTAATTTTTTTCAAAAAAAGTGTTGACATTTGTTTCAAAGTTCTATATAATAATCTACGTTGTCAAGCGACAACAACGCAATACGGTTCACTAGCTCAGTTGGCAGAGCACCTGACTTTTAATCAGGGTGTCCCGAGTTCGAATCTCGGGTGGATCACCACATTCCACATACGTGGCCCCTTGGTCAAGCGGTCTAAGACATCGCCCTTTCACGGCGAGAACATGGGTTCAAATCCCGTAGGGGTCACCACAATCATGGGCGATTAGCTCAGCTGGGAGAGCGCCTGCCTTACAAGCAGGATGTCAGCAGTTCGATCCTGTTATCGCCCACCAAACTCTATTCAAGGAACTGGACATGAAGGTCTTCACCATCGTGCACGGTTCCTTTTTATTTTTACGCGCAGCGCCTGTACCAATATCCATATTTTGTACTACCGTCCATTGTCGTGTTACGGAACCGAAAGGCCATAAAAGAGTTGTCTTTATGGCCTTTTTTCATTATCATGAGAATATAGATGTTTTTGCGTACAGACAGGAGGCCGACAATCATGGCAGATACGATAAAAAATTGGGAAAAAATGAGACAGGCATTGCAGTTATCCGGCGCAGAGCTGCGGGAACTGGCACAGCACTTCCGGAAGAGTGCCGAAGACGCTCTGGAAGGGAAGGAGAGCTCCCTTTCGGCGCTGCGCACCTATCTGGGCTTGCCGACGGGACGGGAAACGGGGACCTTCCTGGCCCTGGATTTCGGCGGCACGAACGTCCGGGCTTCGCGCATCCGCCTCATGGGCGAACAGGGCTTTGCCGTAGAAAGCAAGGTGGCCAAACCCTTGAAATGCGCTGACTACGACTACACGGCTTCGTCGAAGACGGCAGACGAACTTTTCGACTTCATCGCCGCCATCGTCAAGGAAGCGGCTGACGGCAATCACGACTATAAACTGGGCTTTACCTTTTCCTTTGCCGTCGACCAGACGTCGGCCAAGGATGCCAGCCTCATCGCCTGGTCCAAGGAAATCGCCGTTCCCGGCGTGGCCGGCCAGTCCATCAATGGCCTGCTGAAAGAGGCCCTCGTCCGGGCCGGCCTGGACCGCATCGAACCGGTGGCCCTGCTCAACGATACGACGGCGACCCTCCTTTCTTCGGTCTATCAGCACAACCCGTCGCGCATCGGCATCGTCTGTGGCACGGGCTTTAACATGTGCTATTATGAACCGGCCCTGCAGATGATCGTCAACCTGGAAGCGGCCGGCTTCGACGGCGGCCCGGCTACGGTCTGGGACCGCCTCGTCGATGAAGCGTCTCAGCTGCCTGGCGACCATCCCTTTGAAAAGATGATCGGCGGCCGCTATTTGAGCGAAGTCTGCCGCGTCGTCTTTGGCGAATACCTCAAACGGGACATCCCGTATTTTACGACGCGCGACATGAACAAACTCATTTCCGGCCAGCAGACGGCAGAAGAACTGCTCGGTTTCGCCGTCAGCGAAGAAGAGCAAGAAGGCCTCTGTGCCCTGGTCCGGGCCGTCTTTGCCCGGGCAGCCCAGCTCATCGGGGCGGCCAGCTTCGGCCTTCTCAGTCACTTGGCAGAGGATAAGGGCTTTACGGAACAGTCCATCGCCATCGAAGGCAGCCTGGTCGAAAAGATCAAAGGCGTTCCGTCGCTCATCGAAGATGCCATCTGCGTCTTCTGCATGGCTCCGACCGAAAATACGCGCATCCACGTCATCCCCAACAGCAACGGCGCCTCCGTCGGCGCTGCCATCGCTGCGGCACTTTGTAGATAATAGTCAGCCAGCGGAAGTGCTATTCTATACAGACAGCTTCTTATGGAGTTTTGAGTTTGTAGTTTGTAGTAAAATGGCAGCCTTTTTCTGTGCGGCACAGCGCCCACCAGCTTGACGTCCGTCCCTGGATTCCTTATAATGAAACTATGACCCGGCCCCTGCGGATTTTTCCGCCGGGGCCTGTTTCGTGAAGGGGGAACCAGCCATGCAACTTGCCGAACTCATCAACGCCCATCGCCAGAAACTCAACAATACGGATATGGGAATCTGGAAGTACATTTTGCAGCACCGCGCTGCCGTCCGCCACAGCTCGATCCATGAACTGGCCAAGGCCTGTCACGTCTCGACGACGACGATTGTCCGCTTTGCCCAGAAATTAGGCCTCGACGGCTTCGGTGAATTCAAGATGCTCCTCAAGCGGGAAGAACCGGAAATTTCCTGCTATGATACGAATGTCATGGACGAACTCCAGCGCTTCTATGAACAGACCGTGGACAAGCTGTGCAGCCGTAACTTCGATAGCGCCAGCGCCCTCGTCCATGAAGCCAACCGGATTTTCACCTATGCGTCGGGCTACGTCCAGAATAACGTCGTCCAGGAGCTGAAGCGTCTTTTTTTCTACGATAACGTCATGCTCTACGACGTACCGGCACGGGAAGAGTTCCGCAACCTCATCCGGACCATGACCAAAGACGACTTATTCATCATCGTCTCCTTTTCCGGCGAATCGCCAGCTGTCAAGGAATTGGCCCAGGCTTTGAAGATGCGGGATATCCCTTTTATTTCCATTACCCGCCTGCACGACAATACCCTGGCGTCGCTGTCGACGGTCAATTTTTACGTCTCGCCGGCCCGCTTCCAGCTCTATGACAAGGAAGACGACCACGTCGCCTTTCAGTCCATGATGCCTTATTTTGTCCTGGCTGAGATATGGTATGTGAAATATTGTATGTATCTGCACCATTTGAAACAAGAACAAGAGGCTTCCCGATAGGCTGTACCAAAGTACAGGAAATGTACCAGGTTACAGGCCGGGGGCCGTGTGCCAGAACGCCGCGAATCTATTGTATTCGCGGCGTTTTTTTTATATCCTGTTACTAAAGAAAACTTATGTACTTTGTTTCACAAACGGGAGGAATTGTCTATGTCATTCAACAAGGACCGCGTGATGCAGGAACTGCAGCGTTTTGGCGGCGCTATGTACACACCGGTCATCTTATTCGCCTTCTTCGGGCTGACTGTCGCCTTGTCGATCATCTTCAGCAATACGGGCCTCTTCGGCAGCCTGGCAGAAAAAGGGACCCTCTGGTATGATTTCTGGTACGTCGTCCAGCAGGGCGCCTGGACCGTCTTCAATCAGATGCCGATCCTCTTTGCCATCGCCGTTCCCATTGGCTTTGCCAAGAAAGAACAGGCCCGCTGTGCCATGGAAGGTTTCGTCATCTACATGGTATTTAACTATTTCATCGCCGGTATCCTGACTCTTCACGGCAGCTACTTCGGCGTCGACTATAGTCAGAACGCCGGTGCCGGCACGGGCCTGGCCATGATTGCCAACATCAAGACCCTGGACATGGGCATGCTCGGCGCTATCTTCATTGCCTGCATCTCGGCCTACCTGCACAACCATTTCTATGATACGGAAATCCCGGACTGGCTCGGCATCTTCAAGGGACCGGCCTTCGTCGTCGCCGTCGGCTTCCTAGTCATGCTGCCCATGGCGCTCCTCTTCTGTTACATCTGGCCGCCTATCCAGCACGGTATCGAACAGTTCCAGTTCTTCCTCAAGACCAGCGGCATCTTCGGCGTCTGGGCTTACACCTTCTCGGAACGCATTCTCTTGCCGGCAGGCCTGCATCATTTTATTTACCTGCCCTTCATTTACGGTCCGGCTGTCTGCGACGGCGGCATCCAGGCTTACTGGCTGCAGCACCTCAATGATTTCGCCACCAGTGCTCATTCCCTGCGGGACATGTTCCCCCAAGGCGGCTTTGCCCTCCACGGCAGTGCCAAAGTCTTCGGCCTGCCCGGCGCAGCCCTGGCCATGTACTATTGTGCTAAACCGGAAAAACGCAAGAAAGTCGCAACCCTGCTCATTCCGGCTACGATTACAGCCGTCCTCTGCGGCATTACCGAACCGATTGAATTTACCTTCTTGTTCGTCGCTCCGCTCTTGTACGTCGTCCATGCCGTCTTAGCGGCTACCTTGTCGGCGACGCTCTATTTCATCGGCCTGTCGGGCAACTTCGGCGGCGGCCTCATCGACTGCTTCGTCCAGAACTGGATCCCCTTGTTCCGCTATCATGCCTGGACCTACATTTTGCAGATTGCCATTGGCCTCGGCTTTACGGCCATTTACTTCGTCGTCTTCCGCTTCCTCATCCTTCACTTCGATTTGCCCACGCCGGGCCGTACCGATGATGGCGGCGAAGACAAATTGTTCACCAAAGCGGAATACAAAACCAAGAAAGAAATGGAAAAGAAAGGCATTGCCGGCGGTGCCGATGCCCTGAAAGCCCAGGTCTTCCTCGATTGCCTCGGCGGTCCGGATAACATCCGCGAAGTCACCAACTGCGCAACCCGCCTGCGCGTCACGGTCAACGACCCGGATAAGGTCGCTGCGACCAGCAAGTTCACCAATGCCGGTGCCTTTGGCCTGGTCAAGAACGGCCACGCCATCCAGGTCATCGTCGGCCTGTCCGTGCCCAATGTCCGCGGCCACTTCGACGCCCTCATGAAAGGGGAAATGCCGGCAGCCGTAGAAAGCACGGTTACGGAAACGAAAGAAGCCTCGGCAGAAACGCCGGCAGCTCCGGCTGCTGAATCCATCGCTTCCGTCGATGAAGACGACCGTTCCATGAAGCTGAAAGCCTTTGTCTCCGGCGACCTCGTCGACATCAGCGAAGTACCGGACGATGCCTTCTCGCAGAAGATGATGGGCGATGGCGTCGCTATCAAACCGTCGGGCGATACCATCGTCGCCCCGGCAGACGCGACCGTTTCCATGATCATGGAAAGCTCGCTCCATGCGATTGGCCTGGAACTGAGCAACGGTGCCGAAGTGCTCATCCACATCGGCTTGGATACAGTCAATATGAATGGCGACGGGTTCACGCTGCTGACCCAGCAGGACGCCCAGGTCAAAGCCGGTGACCCCTTGATCCGCTTCGACCGCGATGCCATCGCCAAAGCCGGCTATAACGACATCGTCATCATGGCCGTCACCAACTCGACGGAATACCCGCAGATGAAGAAGGAACCGGACCAGCCTGTCGTCGCTGGTGAAACACCGATTGTCATTTTCTAGGAGGGTTTTATGGATACTTTGAAATGGTGGCAGCAGACGGCTGTCTATCAGATTTATCCCCGCAGCTTCCAGGACACGACGGGCAGCGGCGAAGGCGATATTGCAGGCGTTACGCGCCACTTGGATTATCTCAAGAAGCTCGGTGTCGGGGCCATCTGGCTGACGCCGGTCTACCCGTCGCCCATGGTCGACAACGGCTACGATATCAGCGATTATACGGCCATCGACGGGCGCTACGGCACGATAGAAGATATGGATACCCTCATTGCCGAAGGGAAGAAGCGGGATATCCGCGTCGTCATGGACCTGGTGTACAACCACACGTCGGACCAGCACGCCTGGTTCCAGGAATCGAAGCGCAGCCGCACGAACGACAAAGCGGACTGGTACATCTGGCGCGATGCCAAAGAAGACGGCTCGGCGCCGACGAACTGGCGCTCCATCTTCGGCGGCCCGGCCTGGACGTGGTGCGAAGAACGGCAGCAGTATTACCTGCACACCTTCGCCGTCGAACAGCCCGATTTGAATTGGGAAAATCCGGCCGTCCGCCAGGCCCTCTATGATGCGGCCAATTTCTGGATAGCCAAAGGCGTCGGCGGCTTCCGCATCGATGCCATCGTCTACATCAAGAAACCGGCCGTCTTCACAGACGGCCCCGTCGACGGCGCCGACGGCCTGTCGTCCATCCACAAGATGATCGCTAATACGCCGGGCATCCTCGACTTTCTCCACGAATTCCGCCGGAAGGTCTTCGACGGCCACGATATCTTCACCGTCGCCGAAGCCAACGGCGTCACGCCGTCTGACCTGCCCCAGTGGGTCGGTAAGGACGGGGCTTTCAGCATGCTCTTCGAGTTCATCCATGTGAACCTGGAATTTCCTGACGATGAAGTCTGGTGCCGCGCTGAAAAATGGCCCCTGACCAAGCTCAAGAAGGCCCTGTCCGACAGCCAGCAGGCGACGGCAGCCAATGGCTGGTATCCCATCTTCTTCGAGAACCACGACCAGATACGCTGTGTCAACCGTTATTTCCCGGAAGGGACGGATAAGAAGAAGGCGGCCAAAGCCATGGCGACCATCTTGTTCAGCCTGCGCGGGACGCCCTTCATTTACGAAGGCCAGGAATTAGGCATGGCCAATACGGCCTTTGCCCGTATCGAAGACTACAATGACATTTCGACGCACGGCCAGTATCAGCTGGCCCTGGATGAAGGCTTTGCACCGGCAGAGGCCCTGCACCTCGTCCAGGCCCACAGCCGAGATAATGCCCGGACGCCCATGCAGTGGACGACGGCAGCCCAGGCCGGCTTTACGACGGGGACGCCGTGGCTGCCCGTCCATGACGATTACCTGCAGTGCTGTGCTGAGAGCGAAGAACACGATGCTGATTCGGTCCTCTGGTACTACCGCCGCATCCAGGCCGAACGCTTCCAGGGGGAAGCGGCAGCCATCCTGCAGCGAGGGCGCTACGAAGAGCTGCTGGCTGATGATGAACGCATTTACGCTTTCAAGCGTATCTTAGACGACCAGGCGACATTGACGCTGGTCAATTTTACCAACGAAACCATCGATTATGACGCATCGCTGACGGAAGGCGCAACGGTCCTTCTGGGCAACTACGACGCCCAGGAAGCCGGAAGATTGCGCCCGGCCGAAGCCGTCATCTATCGTGTATGAGGAGGATTATTATGTTAAAAATTGCTGCCAGCGATTATGACGGAACCCTGTTCCGCGACGATATCATTACGGCCCGCGATGCCGAAGCCATCCGCAGATGGCGGGCTGCAGGCCATAAATTCGGCGTCGTGTCCGGACGGGACCACGGCATGCTCATGCCCCAGCTCAAACACTATGGCGTCGAATATGATTACCTGGCCTGCAATAACGGCGGCCTCATCAGCGATGACCAGGACCGCGTCCTCTGGGAAGCCCGCATCGAACCGGCCGTCCTCAAGGCCGTCAGCAAGCTGGAGCTGGTCCGCAAGTCCTTCCATTTCTCCTTCTCTTCGCAGGACCGGACCTATCTCTGCCATGATTTGCCGGGCACCTGGGTCTGGCGGGAAGCGAAAGAATGGGACTATCCCATCGTGCCGATAACGGAAGATGACATCGACCATCTGCCCCAGACGATTCACCAGTATTCCCTGGGCTTCACCGATCCCGACGATGCCCTGGCAGCGAGCGAACAGGTCAACGCCCATTTCGGCGATACCGTTCATGCCTATCCCAACTGCTGTGCCGTCGACATCATTCCCTCCGATATCAGTAAACAACAGGCAATTGCCCACACGCTCTCCCTCTTTGGCTGGGACGGTGCGGACATCTTGGCTATTGGCGATGAAATCAACGACCTGCCCATGATCCTGGGCTATAACGGCTACACCGTCGCCACGGCCCGTCCGGCTATCCAGGACCAGGCTCGTAAAGTCTATGACAGCGTAGGGGCCATGCTGGAAGATAATTTATAAGAAAAGAGGTCCTTACCATGGATTTGAATAAAAAAGCCCTGGTTGTCCTGGCTGCCGTGACTCTCGGCACTGCCGGCACGGCCCTGGCCGCATCGGCTGACAGCTTCTCCGATGTCCCCAAAGACCACTGGTCCTATGAAGCCCTGGATTACCTGGCAAAAGAAGGCGTCATCGAAGGCATGGGCAACAGCACCTTTGAAGGCGGCCGCACCATGACCCGCTACGAAGTCGCCAGCATCGTCGCCAAAGCCATGCAAAAAGGCGGCAGCAACTTCGGTGACAAGACGGTCCTGGAAAAACTGCACGCCGAATATGCCGACGAAATCAACGTCTTGCAGCAGCAAGTCGCCAAGAACACCAAGCAGATCGAGCAGAATACCAAGGACATCGATTCGCTGAAAAACGGTATTGCCGGCAAGATGGAACTGAGCGGCTTTATCCGCGTCCAGTATGACCACGACAAGTATAGCAATAACGTCCAGAACAACAGTGATTTATACAAAGATAATGACCGCTTCTATATGAGCTTGAATGGGTCCTATAAAGTCAACGATAACTGGAAAGCTAAATTCCAGTTAGAAAAGAATTCATTCTACAACGGCGGCCATGACCATGAAAACGAATCGGGTTCGTGGGCGACCGATGGCAGGGATAAAGGCCGGGCGAAACGCTGGTCTGGCCATGATGGCGATATCCAGCGCATCTGGGTCGAAGGGACAGACCCGAAAACGGGAGCCTGGATCAATATCGGCCGTGCCTGGCGCGGCTTAGGCCAGCAGAACGTCCTCTTCGGCACAGAATCAGATGGTTTCCAGCTCGGCGTTCCCATCAAAGGGACCAGCCTGACCGCCAGCGGCTTCTGGTTTGCCTCGACGAATGGCGGGAATCATGAAAGCTGGTACGGCCTCGGCACGTGGGGGAATATCGGACCGCGGGCCGGTATCAACGTAGCCTATGCCTTGAATTCCAAGCATAAAGGCGATGTTTACGAAAAGAGCACGAGTCATCTGGAATCGTGGGGCGAAGAAACCGTCGATTACGATAAAGCCTACGTCCTTAGTGGCTGGCTGGACCTGTCCAAGAATACCCGTCTTTTGGCTGACTATGTCCAGACCAACGCTGATTATCAAAACAACAGTACGTTCTTACGTTTGAACTATCGCAATACAGATCTCCAGAAACCGGGAACGTGGCAGGCCTATGCGCGCTGGTATCGTTATGGAACCAATGGCACCATCGCCGGTGACGATGAATGGAGCTCCTTGTTCTACAATGGCAGTGCCGGCAGTAAAGGCTGGATTTTGGGGTATAAATACGTTCCTTGGAAGAACATCGAATGGGAAACGCTCTACTCGAAGCAGGAACAGATTTCCAATTCAGATAATAAACGGACCCTCGTCCGCACTCAGATGGATTTCCATTTCTAAAATTTAAGGCCTTTCCTCGGACTCAGATGCGGCTGCGCCGCGACAGACTCAAACTGACAACGACGCTTCGGGAAACCCTCAGCGCGTAGCGGGCGCCCCACGTGGCGCCCCTACGATGCGGCTGCGTGGCGACAGACTCAAACTGACAACATCGCTTCGCGTAACCCTCAGCTCGTAAAAACGCCCCGACCGGGGCCTGCGTAGGGGCCGATCTTTAACCTCTCAGACCGCCTTTGGCGGTCAGCTCCCCTATAAAGGGAGTCTTGGGCGGCCCGCTGTGATATTTGACCACAGCCTATTCAGAATGATGGTGAGCTTTTACGAGCCACGAACCACGAACAACGAGCCACAGCTTTTTTCATGGTGATATACATAACAGGTCCATGAGGCATGGTTTTGCGAACTGCGACCGGGGAATAGTACATTTTTTCACATAACGGATTGACTTTTCTTATTGTGAAATATATAATGGATACAAAGAATAAAAGCAAGGACAAAGATGTCTTACGAGTACACATTCTGCCCTTGCTCTTTTTTTACTCTTTGTCAAATTTAAACGAAAGGATGGATGGTTATGCTTTCACGGACCTTGTTGGGAATGAGATGGGGCGACTTATCGGAAGATACGCGCCAGATGTTATTGGACCGCGCCGATATCGACGGTTTTAATGGCGCTGATGGAGACCGTTATAGTCGAGGGACGCTCCATTTCCGCAATACCCTCATGGGAATCCAGGCCTCAGTGGAAACAGACCGTTTTTCCGGTGATATGGGAAACAACGGCATTTTCATTGACGATGATGCTGTCATTTCCCGCATCTAACAATCATTTGAATAAGAACACCTTGCATAAGCCGATAATGATAAAGGCTGCAATGATGATGACACTAATAACCCGAGTCTTAGTAAAGATTTTCGGGTTATTTTGTATATTTTTGGGCGGGACTGGCGGTGGTACTTCCTGTTTAGTGCCGCAAATCGGGCACATGAGGACGCCGTCGCGCAGTTCCGTACCACATTTGGGACAAATCATAAGCTCAACTCCTGTTCTTCTTTTATGTATACTATAGAAGGCTGTACCCGCTGTGTCAAGAAGTTATCTTTTTGTGAGGAAAATATACATATAAAACCTTGTGTATTTGGCGAAAATAGCATACAATTTTATTTATCTGCTGTTTTTTATTACCAGAGAAAAGGAGATACAGCCTTGAAGAAAAAAATTGGCTTGAGTTCCCAAATTTTAATCGGCCTGGCCCTCGGTGCCCTGGTCGGTTATTTGTTCCCCGATTTCGGCGATAAGCTGAAACCCTTCGGTGATGCCTTCCTGCGCATGATCAAGATGATTGTCGTGCCCCTTATTTTCAGTACCCTGGTCATGGGTATTGCCGGTACGGGCGATTTTAAAAAGCTCGGCCGCTTAGGCGGCAAGGCCATCATTTGGTTCGAGTTCGCTACGACCATCGCCCTGGCCATCGGCCTGTTGTTCATGAATATTGCAGAACCCGGTGTGGGCGTCACTTTATCGGCTTCGGCAGCGAATGCTTCCAATGCCGCAGCTGCCAGCCAGCACAGTGTCGACCTCGTCGACTATGCCGTCCACATCATCCCGACCAACATCGTCGATGCCATGGCCCGGCAGGATATGCTGCAGATCATCTTTTTTGCCTGCTTCTTTGGCGTCGCTGTCGCCCATATCGGCGGCAAAGGTGAAACCATTGTCGATATCTGCCAGAGCGTGGCTGAAGCCATGTTCAAAGTAACGGGCTATGTCATGCACTTTGCGCCTATCGGTGTCTTTGCCATGATTGCCTATACCGTCGGCAGCTATGGCATTGCCATGCTCATCCCCTTGGGCAAGCTCATCTTGTCCGTCGCCGGTGCTACGGCGCTGTTCATCTGTGTCGTCGCCCTCATTGCCAGCCTTTTTACGGGCATCAATTTCTTCCACGTCATCCGGGCCTTGAAGGACATCCTCTTCCTGGCTTTCTCGACGGCCAGCAGTGAAGCCGCCCTGCCCGGCGCCATGAAGCGCCTGGAAGAATTGGGCGTTCCCAAGACGATTGTCACCTTTGTCATGCCGACGGGTTATTCCTTCAACCTCGACGGCTCGACGCTGTACAGTTCAGCCGGTATCTTGTTCATTGCCCAGCTCTACGGTATCCAGATGCCCATTGAGCAGCAGCTACTGGTCATGGTCACGCTCATGCTGTCGACCAAGGGCATTGCCGGTGTTCCCGGTGCGGGCATCATCGTCGTCGCTGCGACGGCAGCGGCCTTCAATCTGCCTACAGAAGGCGTCGCCATCCTCCTGGGCATCGACCGCCTCCTCGACATGATCCGCACGATCTGCAACGTCTGTGGCAACTGCATGGCTACGGTCGTCGTCGCCTGCTGGGAAAAGGAATTGAACAAGGCCACGTTCAATGAAAAGTACCGCGCTTTTTTGGGCGGAAAAAATAGGTGAGTATTCGCCAAAGTAGACTAAATCTGTTATAATCCCGAGTTTGACACTTTTGAAAATAAAAAATGCTCACAAAGAGCGTGGTTGTGCGCTCTGTGAGCATTTTTTATTTGGTTTTAATGTGTGCTATATTTTTTTCACTGTTATTTTAATTTTTTTGAGTTCTTTATCGTTGCTCGCATAGCCGCTTGAGTCATGAATTCATAGTCGGTCCTGAACCCGAAAAGTTCATGCAACTCATCGGTCAATGCCGTTCTTTTATAAGCAGGGACATATCCGTTGGTTTTGCTTAGTCGAGTTATTGTCATGCAACTCAGGGTCTTTAATATCTGGTTGCAGGTATATTTTTCATTTAATTTTTTCTCTAACAATCGGTAGACTAACAGGCTCATGTAACAGGTCAGGAAGTGCGCTTTAATACGATCTTCCCGACGAACGAATACAGGCCGGGCTTCGAATTCAGATTTCATGATCCGAAAATTCTCTTCAATTTCCCAGCGTCGCCGGTTAATCTTCAGAATCTCTTCTGGATTTCCAATGATGTTTGTAATGACGGCGTAGAATCCATCATATTTGGATTCTTCCTGTATACGTTTTTCGTCCAGGCTATAAACATACTTCTTGGCAATTTCTCCGGTAGGGCATACGGCTGTTTTTTCAATAAAACGAGCTGGGTCGTTGGGATTATTCCGCCGCGTCTTTTTCCCAGGAGAATCAATCAATTTCTGGGCACGCTGGATTTGGGCTTGTCGGATGGTCCGCTGGTAGGCTTTGTATTTCGGTGAATAGGTTACAATCAACGTTTCATCTTCTCCCATAGGGATTTCTTTATAAAAGATGGTGTTGAACACCTGTTTATCGCTTTCATCGAGTGTTGAGATGTTTATAAAATTACGAGAACCCGGGGCTCGGAAATGTCGGGAGTCGAGTGCCACGTCACGGTCTTCCTGCTTCATTTTTTTCAGAGAGTGAGTAATAACGTATTGGCGTCCATTCAAACTATTGAACCGGCGGTTCGCTTTACTGCCTAACCCGGCATCGGAACAATAAATGAATCGGCTGCATCCGAAATCCCGGATAATCTTAGTCTCTAACGGTTTGAGGGTAGTCTGTTCATTTTGGTTCCCTGGATACATATCGAAAGACAAGGGGATACCATCGGCATCCATGAATAAGCCCATGGTAATGATAGGATTGGGGCGATGTTCCTTGCTTTTGCCATATTGCTTCATCCCCTCAGCTTCTTCAATTTCGAAATAGTAATTGGTGCAGTCGTAATACAAGACCGTACGATTGCGAGGATGGATGAAGTTAGAATTTCGGTAGAGCTCTTCTTGAATGAAATCGGACTCCTCAGCAATGACAGATAGGGCGCGATATAGATTCTGGAGTGTATAGCGCGGTGGTTCCAATAGGGTTTTACAGAATTCGTAGCTGCTCCGTTTACTGGCTGGAGACAGGATACGGGCAAAGATAAGATCCGCAAGGATAGCAGAGAGATTATAATTGTATTGGTGCCGACGCTTAATTTTGCGGCAAATAGCATCCAAACGCAGTTCTGTGCAAAGGTGTTGCAAGAATAGATATCCTACATTAAAAGAACGTTGTTCCTCTTTGGGGATACAAGCAGATTGAGAAAGGAAAAGCGCAATTTTTCCGGACTGCGTACGGCACGCTTGAGTCTCTTTGGCGGCTTCTGCATTGGCCCAAGCCATCATTTTATCTTTATCACCATGATATTCTTCTAAGAGAGCATCCAATCTACCCAATTTACGATAGACCCGTGAAGATGTTCGGCCATTCTCTTTTCGATAGGATTGTATAATATAGACACTTTTGTTTTTGCCAGTTCCTGTAACAGCGGCATACATAAAAACCACCTCTCACAGGGTATTATACCATATAGCACGATATAGCACAAATAAAAACAGAAAATTTGACAAAAAGACGCGCTTGTTTACTGGCTTCATGGGCATTTTTTTATGAATTAAGTGTCAAACTCCCGGCGTCGCCATCCTCCTGGGCATCGACCGCCTCCTCGACATGATCCGCACGATCTGCAACGTCTGTGGCAACTGCATGGCTACGGTCGTCGTCGCCTGCTGGGAAAAGGAATTGAACAAGGCCACGTTCAATGAAAAGTACCGCGCTTTTTTGGGCGGAAAAAATAGGTGAGTATTCGCCAAAGTAGACTAAATCTGTTATAATAATAGGGTAAATAAGTGCTCCGTAAGGATTGCCTGACGGAAAACTTCATCTATGAAGCAACCGTGCTCCTCTGCAAAGACTTGACTGCGCAGATGAGGCGAAAGCACAATTATCCGAAGGGACTGTCGCACGGAGGCTTCTGCCATCATGCGTGGTCCCTTTTGATTATAGTTTGTAGATGAGGGCTTTCAATTCAAAGACCTTCACTAAAAACTACAAACTGCAAACTTAAAACTCAAAAAGGGGCGTCGCACGTGCGACAGCCCCTTTTTTCTTTAGGAGGTACGAATATGGAAACGAGAGTCGCTTTAATCGGTATTATCGTAGGGAATCGCCAGGAATCGACTAAATTAAATGAGATCCTGCATGAATATGGCCAGTATGTCGTCGGCCGCATGGGGGTCCCTTATAAGGATAAGGATATCAACGTCATCAGCCTCATCGTCGATGCGCCGCAAGACGTCATCAGCGCTTTGTCGGGGAAATTAGGGATGCTCCCGGAAGTCAGCACCAAGACGATTTACCCGCCTATGCCGCAGTAGGAGGCGCGTATGCTGAAAATTGCGATTTACGGCAAAGGCGGCATCGGGAAATCGACGATGACCAGTAATCTGGCCGCTGCCTTCGCCTATTTAGGCAAGAAAGTCATCCAGATCGGCTGTGACCCTAAGGCCGATTCGACGTTCAATCTGCTCGGCGGCCATCCCGTCCAGCCGGTCATGAATTATCTGCGGGAACACGACGAAGATCCAGAATCCATCGAGGATATTTCCCGCATCGGCTATGGCGGTGTCCTCTGTATCGAAACGGGCGGTCCTACGCCGGGCCTGGGCTGTGCCGGCCGGGGCATTATCGCCACTTTTTCTTTGTTGGAAGATTTAGGCCTCTTTGAAAAATATGAGCCCGACGTCGTCCTGTACGATGTCCTGGGCGACGTCGTCTGCGGTGGCTTTGCAGCGCCTATCCGCGAAGGCTATGCGGAACAGGTCCTCATCGTCACATCGGGCGAAAAAATGGCTCTCTACGCAGCCAACAACATCAATACGGCTGTGGCCAATTTTGCCGACCGCAGCTATGCCAAGGTCCGGGGTATCCTCCTCAACCGCCGCAACGTCCCCGACGAAGAAGCGAAGGTCCGGGCCTTTGCCGAAAAGGCTCACCTTTCCATCGTCGGCGACATTCCCCGCAGCGACGACATCAACCGCTATGAAGATCTGGGCCAGACCGTCATCGAAGGCGATCCGGACCTGCCTATCAGCCATATCTTCCTCGATTTGGCCCAAAAATTATTACAAGACAAGGAATGATTATGACAGAACGAAAACCTTATGCTATCACCGTGCAGGACCTGGTGACGCGCGGCCGCGATGATATCCCGGCTGAACTCGTCACGTCGACGCACCTCATCTATAATTCTCCGGCTGCCCTGGCCTTCAACTCGCCTGGGGCCCAGGGCTTCGGCGTCAAACGGGCAGGCCTGTCCATTCCCGGATCGGTCATGCTCCTGGTCGGACCGGGCTGCTGTGGCCGCAATACGACGATCCTCAGCGAAATGGGCGGGTACAGCGACCGTTTCTTCTTCTATATCATGGATGAAACGGACATCGTCACGGGCCGCCATCTGAAGAAAATCCCCCAGGCCGTCTGTGAAGTCGTCGACAGCCTGGCTGAAAAGCCGTCAGTCGTCATGATCTGCATGACCTGTGTCGACGCCCTTCTGGGGACCGATATGGAACGGGTCTGCCGCAAAGCCGAAAAGGAAGCGGGCCTGCCCGTCGTGCCCTGCTACATGTACGCTCTGACCCGGGAAGGCCGCAAGCCGCCGATGGTCGACGTCCGCCGGGCCATTTATTCGCTGCTGGAAAAACAGCCGCGCCGCCGCCGGACGGTCAATCTCCTGGGCTATTTCGCGCCCTTGCAGGACGACTGCGAGTTGTACGACATCCTGAGAGGCGTCGGCTTTAATCAGATCAATGAGATTTCCCGCTGTCCCGACTTTGCCGCCTATAAGGCCATGTCCCAGGCCAACGTCAACATCATCCTCAATCCGGAAGCGCGCCTGGCTGCCCAGGATATGGAAAAGCGCCTGGGTATTCCCAGCATCGAGCTGACCCGTCTCTACCAGGTCGCCCAGATCCACAAACAGTATCAGGCCCTGGCTCAGGTACTGGGGACGACCATCGATGACAGTGCCTGGCATGAACGGGCCCAGGCCGTCGTTCGGGCTGTGCGGGAAAAATGCAGCGGCACGACCGTGGCCATCGGCGAGATGCAGAACGGCAACGCCTTTGAAATGGCCCTGGCCCTGACCCGCTACGGTTTCGTCATCCGCGAAATCTACGCCAACCTGGGGCCGGACGATTTCGTCTACCTGCGCCACCTGGCCCAGCTGAGCCCGGATACGCAGGTATACTCCAATTTGTCGCCGTCCATGCTCTATTACCGGGGACAGGACCATCCTGTCGACGTCACCATCGGCAAAGATGCCGCATATTATCATGAACAGGCCGCCCATCTCTCGTGGGATGAAGATATCCAGCCCTTCGGTTATGCCGGAGTCATTTCACTGTTACAGCGGCTGGAGCAGGCCTTGTTGGAAAGGAAACATCCATGAAAGGTTTATGGAAATATATTTCACCCTTTGCACCGGACGACTCCGGCGCGGCGGCCGTCCTCTACGGACTGAACGGCATCGTCGTCATTTGCGATGCCGGCGGCTGTGCCGGCAACATCTGCGGTTTCGATGAACCGCGCTGGTTCAGTGGGAAAAAGAGTGCCGTCTTCAGTGCCGGCCTGCGCGATATGGACGCCATCCTCGGCCGCGACGACCGCCTGGTCGATAAACTCTGCCAGGCTGCCGAAACGATTGATGCCGACTTTGCCGCTATCGTCGGGACGCCGGTCCCGTCGGTCATCGGCACGGACTATAAGGCCTTGAAGCACATGGCTGAAAAGAAGCTGTCCATCCCAGTCGTCACAGTCGATACGACGGGCATGGATTACTACGACAAGGGCATCGAAAAGGCCTACGACGCCTTATTCCCGGTCCTGGCCGACCCGTCGCAGCAGGCCGAAGCCGATACAGTCGGCGTCCTCGGCGCTGTTCCCCTGGAACTGATGCACCCTGGCGATATCGAATGGATCAGCCAGTCCCTGGTCGAAGACGGCTGGCAGCAGATTCTCTTGTTCGATGAAATCGACGATTACCGCAAGGCCGGCAAGGCCTCCCTCAATCTGGTCCTCTCACCGGCCGGCCTGAAGGCCGCTCAATATCTGCAGAAGACCTTCGGGACACCTTATGAGCTCCATTACTTCGGCCTCGATGCCGTCGTCGATTTTGACGACAACCTCTTTTCTGGCAAGAACGTCCTCATCATCCATCAGGCTGTCGCTGCCTCGGCTATGGCCGCCATGGCCGAAGAAGCCGGTGCCGCTTACGTGACGACGGCTTCGTGGTTCATGGGGCTCCCTGAGCCGCAGGGGACGGACTGTGTCCGGCTCCGTGAAGAAGACGACCTGCGCCGCCTGGCCGACAACGACCAGTTCGACATCATCCTCGGCGATGCCTATTTCCGCCGGGCCCTGCCGAACTTCCACGGCCAATACGTCGATTTCCCGCATTTCGCCGTGTCCGGGAGGGGATAAGATGCATACGGAACGGATTTGTGTCTTTGGCATCGTCCAGGGCGTCGGCTTTCGGCCCTTTGTCAGCCGCATCGCAGCGGCTCATGCCATTCACGGGACGGTCTGCAATAAGGGCTCTTATGTGGAAATCCTGGCCCAAGGTTCCCCGGCGGCGCTGATGGCCTTCCACGATGATTTGGAAGGCAAGGCGCCTGAACGGTCGGCTATCCTGAAAGTCGTCACGACGACGGAAGACCGGCCGCCATACGAGGATTTTTCCATCGTCGAGAGCGCCAGGGAAAAAGGCGATATCTTCGTGTCGCCGGACATTGCCATCTGCGATGCCTGCAAAGCGGAGCTCTTCGATAAGACCAACCGCCGCTATCTCCACCCCTTCATCAACTGCACGGCCTGTGGCCCGCGGCTGACCATCCTCGATGCCATGCCTTACGACCGCGAACGGACGAGTATGGGCGAGTTCCCCATGTGTCCCCAGTGTGAGTATGAATATACCCACGCCGAAACGCGGCGTTACGATGCCCAGCCGGTCTGCTGCAACGACTGCGGTCCGGAAGTCTATCTCCTGGACCGGCCCGAACGGCGCCGTCAGGCCATCATTGCGGCCAGACAGGCGATTATTGATGGAAAAATCATCGCCGTCAAGGGCATCGGCGGCTTCCACCTCTGCTGTGATGCCCGCAATGAACAGGCTGTCCAGACCCTGCGTCAGCGCAAGCGGCGGCCTGTAAAGCCTTTTGCCGTCATGATGAAGGACCTCGACGCCGTGCGCCGGCAGTGCATCATTCCCGATGGGGCGGAAAACGTCCTCGACGGCCATCAGAAGCCGATTATCTTACTGCCCAAGAAAGGCAGTCAGACCCTGGCGCCGTCCATTGCACCGGGCAATCCGTCTGTCGGCGTCATGCTGCCCTATACGCCGCTCCATCTGCTGCTCTTTACTTATGACGACGGCCTCGCCGTACCGGATGCACTGGTCATGACCAGCGCCAATGAGTCCGGCGCGCCTATCTGTCACGATGACGACGAAGCGCGGCAGGAACTGTCCGGCCTCTGCGACCTCATCCTGAGCCACAACCGCCGCATCCGCCTGCGGGCCGATGATTCGGTCATGGACTGGTATGACGGCAAGCCCTATATGATACGCCGCTCCCGGGGCTATGCGCCGCTGCCTTTCTTCTATGGAAAGGGAAGCGGCAAGGATGTCCTGGCTATGGGTGGAGAATTGAAGAACTGTTTCTGCATCGGCCGCAATCACCTGTTCTATCCTTCGCCGTACATCGGCGACATGGCCGATATACGGACTGTCGAAGCCCTGCGCCAGTCCATCCGGCGCATGACGACGCTCCTCGAAGCCAAGCCGTCTGTCGTCGCCTGCGACCTGCACCCGCGCTATAACACGACGGCCGTAGCCCATGAACTGGGCCTGCCCGTCGTCGCCGTCCAGCATCACTATGCCCATATCCTGTCCTGCATGGCTGAAAACGACTGGGAAGAACCGGTCATCGGCATCGCCTTTGACGGTACCGGCTACGGGACAGACGGGACGATTTGGGGCGGCGAAGTCCTGGTCAGTGACGTCCATGGCTTTCAGCGGTCTGCGTCAATCCAGCCTTTCTGGCAGCGCGGCGGCGACGCATCGGCCCGCGAGGGCTGGCGCATTGCCGTCAGCCTCATCGACAGCTTGCAGAAGGACCGGAGCCAGGCGGCGTCCATGATCGAAGCCCTGCACCTTTGCAGTGAAGCCGAACGGCAGGCCCAGTTCTTCCTGGCTGACCAGCAGATCAACAGCGTCTTGTCGACCAGTGCCGGCCGCCTCTTCGACGGCATCAGCGCTATCTTGGGGATTTGCCGGGCTTCGACCTTTGAAGGCCAGGCGTCGATGGCCCTCCAGTTTGCCGCTGAGGCCTGGGAAAAAGACCGTCCCGCACCGGATGTGACGCCCATGGCGCCCATCCATGGCCAAGAGCGGCTGCTCCTGCCGACGGGTGTCCTGGTCCGGCAGATACTGGAAGGCCGCCTGGCCGGAGAAGCGGCCGGCTGCCTGGCCTATGCATTTCATCGGGGCCTGGCCGCCATGATTGCCGGGGCCTGCCTGGCCGTGCAGGAAGAAACGGGACTGCACGCCGTGGCCCTGAGCGGCGGCGTCTTCCAGAACCGCCTGCTCCTGCGCCTTTGCGACCAGACCCTGCAGCACCTGGGCTTCACCGTCCTCAAGCACAGCACGGTCCCGCCCAACGACGGCGGCATCGCCTTAGGACAGGCCGTTTACGCCGCGTATGCGTAGGGGCCGCCTGGAAGGCGGCCCGCAGGCCGCAGGTCGCAGGTCGCAAGGCTCCCCTGATAGGGGAGCTGGCCGCCGAAGGCGGTCTGAGAGGTTGCCCGTCCGGACTGATGGTGTACACGTCGTGCATGTATTCGTAGGCCCGCAAGGCTCCCCTGATAAGGGAGCTGGCCGCCGCAGGCGGTCTGAGAGGTTGCCCGTTGTTCGATGAACGAAATTAATTGATTATACATAAAGGAGGAATTATCATGTGTGTAGGGTTACCGGCACGTGTTATGAAAATACAGAATGGAATGGCTCTCGTCGATGCTTCCGGTGCTAAACGGGAAGTATCGGCAGCTCTTATCGACGAACTCGATCCTGGCGATTACGTCATGGTCCACGCCGGCATGGCTATCGCCAAGATTACCGATAATGATGCCGACGAAACAGACGATATCCTGGAGGACCTGAACTGATGGCAGAAGCAAAGAAGCGGACGGCCCTGGATATTATCCGCAGTTATGACGGGCCGAAAATCCGCATTATGGAAGTATGCGGGACCCATACGCATGAAATCTTCCGCCAGGGCATCCGCCAGATCCTGCCGCCCCAGGTCGACGTCATCTCCGGGCCGGGCTGCCCGGTCTGCGTCACGCCTGTCGGTTATATCGACCAGGCCATCTGGCTGGCCCTGGAAAAAGGCGTTACGATCTGCACCTTTGGCGACCTCGTGCGCGTACCGGGCAGTACGATGAGCCTGGCCGATGCCCGCAGTCAGGGAGGTCATGTGGAAATCGTCTATTCGCCCCTCGACGCCTATGATTATGCCAAGGCGCATCCGGACGAAGACGTCGTCTTCCTGTCTGTCGGCTTTGAAACGACGACACCGCCGTCGTGCCTGGCTGTCAAGCAGGCCGTCGCCGACGGGATGACGAATTTTTCCCTGCTCACGGCTAACAAGACCATGCCCATGGCCTATGAAGCCATGAAGGACAGCGCCGACGCTTTCCTCTATCCCGGCCACGTCGACGCCGTCATGGGGACCCGCTCTGGCGAAGCCATGCTGAAAGAAGGCGTATCCGGCGTCGTCGCCGGCTTTACGGCCAAAGAACTGCTCACGGCCTTTGCCGTCATCCTGGTCAAATTCCCTCAGGGGAAGCCCTTCTTCAAAAACTGCTATCCCCGTGTCGTCAAGGCTGAAGGCAGCCCGGCCGCTCAGGCCCTGATAAAAGAAGTCATGGAACCGTGCGATTCGGAATGGCGCGGCTTAGGCGTCATCCCCCAGTCGGGCCTGCAGCTGCGGCCTGCCTTTGCAGTCTGTGACGCCCGCAAGAAATACGGCGTGCCGGCTATGGAAGGGCGCGCCAATCCGGCCTGCCGTTGCGGCGATATCCTGCAGGGGAAATGCACGCCGCCCCAGTGCCCGCTCTTTGGCAAGGTCTGCACGCCGGAACATCCCGTAGGGGCCTGCATGGTTTCCCACGAAGGGGCCTGCTCGGCTTATTATTTATATGGAGGCAATTTACATGAGTGATGTCATTACCTTAGCCCACGGCGCCGGCGGCAAACAGACTGCCGAACTCATCGACCGTGTCTTTAAAGCTCATTTTTCCAATCCCCAGTTCACCGGGGACGACGCCGCTGTCCTGCCCATCGGCGGGACTAACCTGGCTTTTACGACAGACGGCTTCATCGTCTCGCCGCCGGAATTTCCTGGCGGCAATATCGGCAAACTGAGCATCTGCGGGACCGTCAACGACCTGTCCTGCATGGGTGCCAAGCCCTTATATCTGTCGTGTGCCTTCGTCATCGAAGAAGGCTTCCCCCTGGCTAAAGTCGAAGAATATGCGGCGGCTATGGCCAAGACGGCGGCTGAAGCCGGTGTGCGCATCGTCGCCGGCGATACGAAAGTAGCCGGGAAAGGCCAGGTCGACCACCTGTTCATTACGACGACGGGTATCGGCCAGATCGTAGACGGCGTCCATACGTCGGGGACCCTGGCCCGTCCCGGCGATGCTGTCATCGTCAGCGGCGACGTCGGCCGCCATGGCTGCACGATCCTCCTGGCCCGCAACCAGTTCGGCATCGATGCCGATGTGACCAGCGACTGCGCGCCTTTATGGGGGACTGTCGAAGCCATGCTGGATACGACCAAGGACATCCACGTCATCCGTGATGCGACCCGCGGCGGTGTCGGTACGGTCCTCTATGAAATCGCCGGCCAGAGCCACGTCGGCATCCACTTGGACAGCCAGGCCATCCCGGTCGACCCGGCCGTCCGCGGCGTCTGCGGCATGCTCGGCCTGGAACCGCTTTACCTGGCCTGCGAAGGCCGGCTGGTCATCTTTGCGCCCAAAGCCGTAGCCGGCGATATTGTCGCCACCCTGCGCCAGGGCAAATATTCGAAAGATGCGGCCATCATCGGCGAAGTTACAGCCGACCAGCCCGGCCGGGTCATCATGCGTACGGAAATCGGCGCGGAAACGCTGCTGCCGCCGCCAGGCGGTGAACTGCTGCCGCGCATCTGCTAAGGAGGAGGGAGAGCATGATTTACGAAAATGAAATTCATTCACCCCAGGTGCCGCGGTATCACGTCACACCAGACGGCGCCGAAGTCGCCATCAGCCAGGCGTCGTTTCCCAAGCCTTTCCACATCGGCCTGAAATATGCTTCGCCAGCCCGGGGCCATTGGACCATTGCCCATTCGCCCATGCTCATCCCTGGCTGCCACGAAGTCTACGTTTGCTGCGCCTGCTGCCTTCACGGCGTCGTCTTGTCGGCTGATGAAGTCCCGGACGGGGCCGGCCGCTTCTCTACCGTCACCTTGACGAACGAGAACCTGATAAAGGGCAACCTGGAAGAAATGATGATCGACGGCATTTCCCATATCATCGACGATATGCCCGAGCGGCCGAAGTGCATCGAAGGCTTTACCAGCTGTATGCAGCACTTCCTCAATATCGACCTGCGCGTCGTCTACGGGACGCTGCGCCAGAAATATCCCGACATCGATTTCATCGACGGCTATATGATTCCGACCCTGCAGCGGCGCTATACGCCGGACATCCTCGGCCGGCGCCAGCTCGTGCGGGCTGTCCAGCCCCTGCCGAAACAGAAGGCCGTCAATTATGTCGTCAATTACTATCCCGTCGACGAAGACAATGAATTGACGGCTATGCTCCGCCAGGGAGGCTATGCTATCCACGATTTCGCTGCCTGCCAGACTTATGAAGAATATAAGGCCATGGGTGAATCGGTGGCCAACATTTACTTCCTGGAAAATGCCGGTCCGGCAGCTCAGGATATGGGCAAGCGCCTGGACCAGCAGGCCCTGTACCTGCCCTATGCCTATGAGTACGGCCGGATGCGCCGCAACCTGCAAAAGGCGGCGGATGCCCTGGGCCTGACCATGCCCGATTGCGACGCCTATGAACAGGCTATCGAAGAAAAAGTCCAAACCCTGCGGGAACAAGTCGGTGATACGCACATCGCCATCGACTATACGGCGACGCCGCGGCCCTTGGAACTGGCTGCGTTCCTCTTGACCCACGGTTTCAACGTCTACGCCATTTATCTCGACGAAATGTCGCCTGATGAAAAGGAAACGTTCCAGTTCCTGCGGGAACAGTATCCGGACCTGTCCCTGCGTTCGACGTCGCATTTCAAGCGCCGCCTCCTGCCGCGTGACGACAGTAAGAAGTACGGGAAAGTCCTGGCCATCGGCCAGATGGCAGCCTATTTCACGGATACGAAGTATTTCGTCAATCTCGTTGAAAACGGCGGTTTCTATGGCTATACGGGCCTGTTGAAGATTTTAGATTTGATCGGCCAGGCCAATGCCGCCGAAAATCCCAAGATGCGGGATATCATTCAAATAAAAGCATGGGGGTGTCATGGTTGAAACAAGCACAACGCGTCTTATCGACGTATGCCGTCGACATGTTCGGCATTGCATCGTCGCTCTTTGAATTAGGCGGCCTCATCGTCATGCACGATGCTGACGGCTGTAATTCGACATACGATACGCACGATGAACCGCGGTGGTACGATACGCCGAGCATGGTCTACGTATCGGGCATCAATGAAATCGATACCATCCAGGGCAATGACCAGCGCCTCATCGACAATATCGCCGAAGCCGTAGAAGCGGCCCATCCCCGCTTTGTCGCCATCGGCGGCAGTCCCATGCCGAATGCCATCGGCACGGACTTCAAGGCCATCGAGCGCCTGGTAGCGGCCCGGACGGGCCTGCCGACGCTGGGCTTCCGGACCGACGGTATCCACAGTTACCTGCCCGGTGCCGGCGGCGCCTATGTCTGGCTGGCCAAGACCTTTTTGAAGGCGCCTCATCGCAAGCCGCAGAAACCGGCGAAACGGGTCAATCTCCTGGGCCTGACGCCGCTGGACTTTTCCGTCGTCGGCAATGCGACGACGCTCAAGCAAATCGTCACCGATGCCGGCTTTACCCTGCAGAGTTCGTGGTCCATGGGCGATACCCTGGACACGTTGGCCGAAGCGGCCAATGCCGACGTCAACGCTGTCCTGTCGTCGACGGCCTTCTACCTGGCCCAGTACATGCGCGATACCTACGGCATCCCTTATGTCGTCGGCATCCCCATGGGTGAAAAGGGGACGGCTGACTGGCTGGAAGCCTTGCGGAACTGCGATTCGTCGTATCTCACAGGCTTTACGGGACAGGAAAAGTACATCAAAGCCCAGTATGCCCTGGCCGACCTCAACGCCTGGAAGACGGAGCCGGTCTACGCCGATACGCCCTGTGACGTCCTGGTCATCGGCGAACCGGTCTACCTCTTGTCGATGAAGGCTATGCTCCAGCAGGAAATGGGCATTTCCGACGTCCGCATGCTCTGCCCCCTTGCCGATGCGCCGCGGTGGCTCCTGGAACAGGTCGAAGTGGCCAGCGTCGAAGATGTCATCCGTCAGGAATGCCGCAAAGCCCGCCGGGTCATTGCCGACCCGATTTACGCCCGGCTGCTGCCGGATGAAAAAGAAAAATTCATTTCCATGCCCCATGAAGCCTATTCGGGACGGCATTATCACGCCGATATGCCCATCTTCGTCGGGCCGTCCTTTTCGGCATGGCTGAAAAATAAATTGACGTGAGGAGGAAGTCTTATGAGAAAATTTGCAATTTATGGGAAAGGCGGCATCGGCAAGTCGACGACGGCAGCCAACGTGTCGGCCGCTCTGGCCATGATGGGGAAAAAAGTCGTCCAAGTCGGCTGTGACCCTAAGGCCGATTCGACGCTGAACCTCCTGCACGGCCATCCCGTCACGCCGGTCATGGACTACTATCGGGAACATACAGAAGGACCGGATTTCGACCATATCGGCCGGGAAGGCTTCGGCGGCGTCTTCTGCATCGAAACGGGCGGCCCTACGCCGGGCCTGGGCTGTGCCGGCCGGGGCATCATCGCCACTTTCGACCTCATGGACGAACAGGAAGTCTTCCAGAAGCTCCAGCCTGACGTCGTCTTATATGACGTCTTGGGCGACGTCGTCTGCGGCGGCTTCTCTGCGCCCATCCGCGATGGCTATGCCGATGAAATCTTCATCGTCACGTCCGGCGAAAAGATGGCCCTCTACGCAGCGGCTAATATCATCAAGGCCGTCGAAAACTTCAAGAGCCGCGGCTATGCCCAGGTCAAGGGCATCATCCTCAACCGGCGCAATGTCGATGATGAATACGAACTGGTCAAGGCCTTTGCCGATGAACACGGCCTGCCCATCGTAGCCGATATTCCCAGAAGCAAGGAAATCCAGTATTATGAAAATAAAGGCATGACCGTCGTCGAAGGCGACCCGGACCTGCCGGTCAGCCAGATTTATCGGGAGTTAGCTCAAAAGCTGCTCCAGGTTTAGGAAAGGAGCGATATCTATGGGGATGAATGATACGCCGTCAGGCGAACGGGTCCATATCGGCTTCTTTGGCCGCCGCAATGCCGGCAAATCGAGCGTCGTCAACGCCGTGACCGGCCAGGACCTGTCCATCGTGTCGGCGACGAAAGGGACGACGACGGACCCGGTCTATAAAGCCATGGAACTCCTGCCCTTAGGGCCAGTCGTCATCATCGATACGCCGGGTTTCGACGACGTCGGCGCCCTGGGTGAAGAACGGGTGCGGCGGACAAAACAGGTCCTCAACAAGACGGATATAGCCGTCATCATCATCGACGCTGCCGAAGGGCGGACGCCGGCCGATGACGAAGTCCTGAATCTCATCCGGGAAAAGAACCTGCCTTATCTCGTCGTCTATAATAAAGCCGATCTGCTGGAGCGGCCCGGACAGGCGCAGGACCATGAAATCTACGTCAGTGCCCTGAAAGGGGAGGGCATCCATGAACTGAAAGAACGCCTGGCCCGCCTGAAGCCCGTTGAGACAGCCGCGCCCATCGTCAGCGACCTCATCCAGGGCGGCGACTTCGTCGTCCTCGTCGTTCCCATCGACACGGCCGCGCCGAAAGGGCGCCTCATCCTGCCCCAGCAGCAGACAATCCGTGAAATCATCGACAACGACAGCGCCGCCATCGTCGTCAAAGAATATGAACTGCGCCATACCTTGGACTGCCTGGGCCAGAAACCGGCCTTGGTCATTACGGACAGCCAGGTCTTTGCCAAAGTCTCGGCCGACACGCCGCTGGATGTGCGCCTGACGTCGTTCTCCATCCTCATGGCCCGGCACAAGGGCCTGCTGGAAACGGCCGTCCGCGGCGTCACGGCCATCGAAAAACTGCACGACGGCGATACGGTCCTCATTGCTGAAGGCTGTACGCACCACCGCCAATGCGACGACATCGGCACGGTCAAGATTCCCCGCTGGCTGCGCAACTATACGCAGAAGGATATCCGCATCGAAACCGCCAGCGGCCGCGATTTCCCCGACGATTTATCGGGCTATGCCCTGGTCATCCACTGCGGCGGCTGTATGCTCAACGGGCGGGAAGTCCAGTACCGCATGAAATGCGCTGCCGACCAGCAGGTGCCGATTACCAATTACGGCATCGCCATCGCCTATATGCAGGGCATCTTGAAACGCAGCCTCAGCGTTTTCCCGTATTTGCAGTCGCTGGTGTAAAATAGTTTGTAGTTTGTAGTTTGTAGTTTGTAGTTTGTAGTTTGTAGTTTGTAGGGGCGATTACTTTGGGAGGGATTCGGATGGAACACACGCGTATCGAACGCGATGTACTAGGTGAAGTGGATTTGCCGGAAAATGCGATGTACGGTATCAACACGGCCAGGGCTTTGGAAAATTTCCCCTTAGGCCACAAGCGGACGGCTATGCCGCTCATCTATGCCATGGTGACGGTCAAGAAGGCCGCCGCCCTGACCTACGCCCGCCTGGGTGTGCGCGAAGACGGGATTTACCAGGCCATTGCCGCTGCCTGTGATGCCATCCTGGCCGGTCAGTACGACGACGCTTTTGTGACCGAGGCCCTGCAGGGCGGCGCCGGTACGTCGACGAACATGAACGTCAACGAAGTCATCGCCAACGCCGCCTTGGTCATATTGGGGAAAAAGCCGGGCCAATACGACGTCATCCATCCCCTGGATGACGTCAACCGCGGCCAGTCGACGAACGACGTCTATCCGACGGCCCTGCGCATTGCCGCCATCCGCCAGCTGCGGGAGCTGAGCAAGGCCTGTGCCGACTTGCAGGAAGCCTTCCAGCACAAAGAACAGGCCTATGAGAAGACATATAAACTGGGCCGGACAGAGCTCATGGATGCCGTCCCCATGACGGCAGGCGAAGAGTTCGGCGCCTATGCCCAGGCCCTGTCCCGTGACCGCTGGCGCCTCTATAAAATCGAGGAACGCCTGCGCATGGTCAACCTCGGCGGCACGGCTATCGGCACGGCCGATACGGCGTCGCGGCAGTACCGCTACGAAGTCATCGAACAGCTGCGCCAGCTGACGGGCATCGGCCTGGCCGCGGCAGAATATCCCGTCGACCTGACCCAGAACAACGACGTCTTCGTCGAAGTGTCGGGCCTGCTCAAGGCCTTGGCCGTCAATCTCATGAAAATCGCCAACGACTTGCGCCTCATGAATTCCGGCCCTCATGGCGGCATCGGCGAAATCCGCCTGCCTGCCCGTCAGCAGGGCAGTTCCATCATGCCGGGCAAGGTCAATCCGGTCATCCCGGAAATGGTCATGCAGTGCGCCATGAAAGTCATGGCTGACGACAGCGCCATTGCCATGGCCGCCGCTCACGGCGAATTTGAACTCAATGCCTTTGAACCGCTCATCGCCGACTGCCTGCTGGAAAGCCTGCAGCTCCTCATCCGGTCAGTGCGCATCTTCCAGACGGCCTGTGTCGAAGGACTGGAAGTCCGGGAAGACTCGTGCCGGCAGCACCTCCAGGCTTCGGCTGCCTTTGGCGCAGCCTATATCGGGGCCCTGGGATATGATACGGTGAGCCGCATCATCAAAGACCACGAACCGGACGAAGCCCATCGTATCTTAGAGGCTATGGTGAAAAAATAATTCTTTACGTGAAAGAGGCGTGTCATGTCGAACTTATCGTTGAAACTCGAACAGAAAGCGAAAATATTGCAGGTCCAGCGCCTGACCATCCATATGCTGGCCCTCAACGCCCAGGATCTGGCCGATTTTTTGCAGGAACAGGTGACGGACAATCCCTTGCTGGATATCCGCTATCACGATGTCCGGCCGGCCGGCGATAAGGGCGATAAGGCCATCGACAATCTCCGCAGCCGCAGTGATTCCCTGGAAGCCCGGCTCATGGCCCAGCTCCGCGTCCAGTCCCTGCCCAGGCCGCAGCTGATGGCGGCAGGCCTGGTCATCGGCTCCCTCGACGATAAGGGCTTTTTCCAGGGCGACCTGGCTTCCCTGGGCACGGCTTATCATCTCACTCCGGAAGACATGAAAAAAGGGCTGGAACTCGTCCAGTCCTTTGACCCGCCGGGCATTGCCGCCAGGGATCTGCGCGAAGCCCTGCTCATCCAGACCCGGCGCAGCCGCAAGGCCCCTGCCAAGACGGAAGCCCTGCTGGCGCAGCATTATGAAGACTTCCTCCAGGGGAAATGGCAGAAAATCCAGGCTTCCCTGGCCCTGTCTGAAGCGGGCCTGCAGGCTATCCGCGATTTCCTCAAGACCCTGTCCCTCCAGCCGGCCGGCCAGATTACCCAGGAAGAAGTCTATATCCGGCCGGACGTGGAGATTTATTGCGACGAGAAAGGCCAGCTGGCCCTGCGCTCGTTGGAAGAGATACCGGATGTCTATTTTCGCGATGACTTGTATGACCAGTACGCCGCCCAGGGCGACAAGGAGACCCTGGTCTATATCCGCAAAGCCCGCCGTGATTTCAATGACCTGGCCTCGGCCCTGGCCTATCGCCATCATTCCATCGAACAAGTCGTGACCTGCCTGATGAGCCACCAGAAAGACTATTTCTTGTACCATAAGCCCTTGCAGCCCTTTCGGCAGAAAGACATCGCCGAGGAGACGAAACTCAGCACGGCTACGGTCAGCCGCGTCTGCCGCCACCGCTACGTCCTCTTTGAAGGCCAGGTATATCCACTGCAGTCCTTTTTGGCTACGGCCTATGCCGTCGATAAAGAAGATGGGGCCAGCGTATCCGATAAAGCTATCATGCGGAAAATCGCGGATCTCGTCGAAAGCGAAGATAAGGACCACCCCTATTCGGACCAGGACTTGGCCGAATATTTTGCCTCTGCCCAGATTTCCGTAGCCCGACGGACGGTGACCAAGTTCCGGCAAAAATTGAACATCCCCAACAGCCGCATCCGGCGCCGCTGGAGGCCGTAAAGGCTAAGGCCTCATCTTATTGAAAATCGTCTGCCGCGATACGTTGAGCAATTTGGCTATATCCTTCTGGCTATAGCCTTTTTCTTGCAGTTCTTCAATGAGAATCTGCTGGATCGTCTTTTCCAGGCTCTTCATGTTCAGCTGGAGGGACGCCGTATCCAGCAGGGCGTTCTTTTGGGCCTCGTCCGGGATATCGAATAAGGTATCGTAGTCATCGTCCAGAGTATCGCCAAAAATATAATAGCGCAAGGCGACGCTGTGCAGCTCGCGGATATTGCCCCACCAGTCATGCTGGATGAGGGCTTTTTTTAATGACGCCTTGAGGGGCTGCCGGCGATGGGTGAAATTTTCCAGGAAGTAAGCGAAGAGGTAGAGGATGTCGTCAGGCCGTTCGTTCAGCGGCGGCAGGCTCAGGCGCAGGGTGTTGATGCGGAAGAACAGGTCGCGCCGGAAGCTGCCGGCCTGGACAGCGGCGATGATGTCGGCATTGCTGGCCGAGATGATGCGGATATCCAGGGGGATGACGTAGTCCGAACCGAGGCGCATGACCTGCTTCGTTTCCAGGACGCGCAGGAGCTTCGACTGGATGCTCGGCGCCATGCTGTTGATTTCATCGAGGAATATCGTCCCGTTGTGGGCCATTTCAAAGAGGCCGGCCTTGCCTTCTTTGCGGGCGCCCGTAAAGGACCCGCCAACATAGCCGAAGAGCTCGCTTTCCAGGAGGTCTGTCGGCAGGGCGGCGCAGTTGATGGCCACGAAAGGACCGTGACGGCGGTCGCTGGCATTGTGGATGCTCTGGGCAAAGAGTTCCTTCCCCGTGCCGCTCTCGCCCTGGATGAGGATGGGCGCGTTGTACCGGGCCATGACTTCGGCCTGGCGGATGACGTGCTTCATGCCTTCGTCGACGGTCTTGATGTCCTCGAAATGGTGCGTCGCCGTCAGTCCCGTCTTGGAGAGTTTGTAGCGGATATTCTTTTCCAGGCGCTGCAGTTCCGTCACGTCGCGGATAGTCAGGATGTATTGGGACCTACTGTCCATGAGGAAAAAGTCAGAATTGGCGATGAGCGTATACGGCGGCCGCTGGAGAATCGTCTCGTGGAAAGACGGGCTCGACCCTTCGGTCCAGTCGGGAAAGATGTCGCGCATGTTCTTCGTCGTCACCGGAATCCCCAGGAAGGACGCAGCCCGTTCATTGATGTGGGAAATGGCGCCGCCCTTGGCATAGAGGATGATGCCGTCTGTGACGTGGGATAAGATGGACGACATCATGGACAGCTGCTTATTGTCCTTCCTTTGAAAGACCAGGAGCTCCTGGGCGTAGAGCAGGACGGAGAGCATCGTCGATTCGCTGGGCCTGATGGAATAAATCGGCATGGGACTGGGATAGGCAATCTGGGGCAGCAGGGGACAGCCGACGATGGCCGTATCCGGCGTGACCGGAAGCTGACGGACCCGCGCTAACAGCTCTAAGTGCGTCTTATCCCGGCTGTAGCGGGGATAGAAGACGATTTTTTTGCGAAGCTCTTCCGGACAGGCATCTTTGTTGAACATGAAGTTCTCATTGAGCAGCAAGTGGATCTGCTTGTATTTCGGAGCAATAGAGCGCAGTGTATATAAGGCGTCGTTGGTCGAACTGAAAAGGCAGAGAATCGGCACGTTGTCGATGGCCTTGGTCAGTATCTGGTGGGAACCGCTGTTGGTGATGATGACTTTGGCGCCCTGGCGTATCAGGCCGCGGGCCTGGTCGATGAGATGGGGGAAGTCGATGATCGTGACTGTCGTCGTGATGTCATGGGCTTCCAGTTTATCTTTATAAATGTGCAGTATCGTATAGACAGACTGCTGCATCAACTCGTCAGCAATCAAAAAAGCGATGGTATCCATTTTCTTTCCTCCTCCGTTTCTCTTTCCATCATAAAGAAATACGAAATAAATGTAAAGAAGGTAAAAAGTATTTTACCTAATGAGCCTATCGTCGAAGGCCCTCTTCGGGAAAATGGCTTATATACCTCATGGAATGAATTGGCATGGATATTACATATAGATTAGTGAATAGATAATGAACCGATCGAACGATGGAGGAGGTATGGAGTATGAAAAAGTTATTGACCGGTGATGAAGCCATCGCCAGAGGCTTGTATGAAGCCGGCGTGTCCTTTGCTTCGGCTTATCCGGGAACACCGAGTACGGAAATTTTGGAAAATGTCGCGAAATATGATGATATGTATGCCGAATGGGCACCAAATGAAAAAGTGGCCATGGAAGCGGCCATCGGCGCCTCTATGTCCGGCGTCCGCTCTTTTGCAGCCATGAAGATGGTCGGCGTCAACGTCGCAGCCGACCCGCTGTTCACCTTTGCTTATTTAGGCATCAACGGCGGCTTTGCCTTCGTTTCAGCTGACGACCCGGGGATGCATTCATCCCAGAATGAACAGGATAACCGCAATTATGCCAAGTTTGCCAAAATCGCCATGTTCGAGCCGTCGGATTCGCAGGAATGTATCGACATGACCAAAGAAGCCTATAAAGTCAGCGAAACCTATGGCGTCCCGGTCATGATACGCATGACGACCCGCGTCTGCCATTCCAAGAGTCTCGTCGAAGAACAGGACCGCCAGGAAGTGCCGCCCGTCCTCTATCAGAAACAGCGGGAAAAAATGGATGCCGTACCGGCCATTTCCAAGAAACGCCGCTATGTCGTCGAAGAACGGGAAGAAAAATTGAAAGGTTATTCCGAAATCTGTCCCTTCAACGAAGTAGAGATGCATGATACGAAAATCGGCATCGTCGCCGCTGGGGCAGCCTATATGTATGCCAAAGAAGTCTTGGGCGACCAGGCTTCATATCTGAAGCTGGGATTTACCTATCCCCTGCCGATGCAGAAAATCAAAGCCTTTGCCGATAAGGTCGACGAACTCTACGTCATCGAAGAACTGGATCCCTTCATGGAAGAACAGATACGCCAGGCCGGGATTCCCTGCCACGGCAAGGATGTCATCCCCAAGATCGACGAGCTGAACCCCAATATCGTATCGGCCGGCGTCCTCAAGAAAGAGCAGCACGGCGTGGACGTCTCCGATTCCTGTTTCGTTCCCAGACCGCCTGATCTCTGTGCCGGCTGTCCGCACCGCGGTTTCTTCTATGAACTGGGCAAGCGGAAAGATACGGTCATGATCGGCGACATCGGCTGCTATGCCTTAGGCGGGTCGGCGCCGCTCAACGCCAAGGACCTGGCCGTCTGTATGGGCAGTGCTTTCTCCGTTGCTCACGGCTTCAGCCATGGCCTCCAGCTCAGTGATCAGAAGAAGCGGGTTGTCGCCTGCATGGGCGATTCGACGTTCTTCCATACGGGCATCAACTCCCTGACCGAAGTGGCCTACAACGGCTCCAACGCCATCTGCGTCATCCTGGACAACCGCATTACCGGCATGACCGGCCATCAGGACAACCCCGGGACGGGCTACAACATCAAAGGGGAACCGGCGACGCTCATCGATGTCGAAACGGTCGTCAAAGCCTTGGGTATCAAGAACGTCCGTACCGTCAATCCCCTGGACCTGAAGGCCATGAAAGAAACGTTGGACTGGGCCTTTGCCATCGAAGAGGAACCGTCGGTCATCATCACCAAGTGGCCCTGCGTCCTCAAGAAGTTCTCGAAAGAAGATAAAGCCCAGTTCAACCTCGACAAGACGCCTTGCGTCGTCGATAGGGATACGTGCATTGGCTGTAAGAAATGCCTTTCCACCGGCTGCCCGGCCCTGCGCTATGACAGTGAAAACAAGAAATCCAGTATTGCCCAGGCCGACTGCGTCGGCTGTACGGTCTGTATGCAGGTCTGCCCGGTTCAGGCCATTTCCAGAAAGGGGGATAAATAATATGTCAGATGTAACGAGTGTACTCTTCGTCGGTGTCGGCGGCCAGGGCACGATATTAGCCAGTAAGATCCTCACCATCGGCCTTATCGAACACGGGTACGATGTCAAGATGTCCGAAGTTCACGGCATGAGCCAGCGCGGCGGCAGCGTCAGCACGCAGGTCCGTTTCGGCAAAAAAGTCTATTCGCCCATCATCGGCGAAGACTCAGCGGATATCCTCGTTTCCTTTGAAGAAATGGAAGCCGCCCGCTATGCCCGCTTCCTCAAGAAAGGCGGCAAGATGGTCGTCAATACGACGCAGATCCCGTCCCTGCCCGTCCTTTCCGGAGCCTGCCAGTATCCCCAGGGCATCATTGCAGAACTGAAGAAACACGTCCCCGTCCGGGACCTCGATGCGACGAAAATCGCCACCGACCTGGGCAATCCCAAGAGTGCCAACGTCGTCCTCCTGGGCGCCCTCATCGAAGCCCTGGGCCTCCATGATATCGATTGGAAGAGCATCATTGCCAAAACAGTGAAACCAGCCTTTGTCGACATCAACTTAAAAGCCTTTGACGCCGGTATGGCTGCGGCCAGACAGTGAGGTGACCGGTCATGGACGTATATCAGGAATATAAAGGGAAATGCTGTACGGCTGACCAGGCCGTGCAGGTCGTCAAGGATGGCGATTGGGTCGATTATGGCATGAGCTGTGCTTATCCGACGGCCCTGGACAAGGCCCTGGCCCGGCGCCAGGGGGATTTGAAGGACATCAAGGTCCGCAATGCCATTTCCTGCCACCCTGTAGCTATTTTGGAAGCCGACCCGGAAAACGAGACCTTTACGTATAATCTCTGGCATTGTTCCGCTATCGACCGGAAATATCTCGATGCCGGCCGGGCCTACCATGAGCCGATGCTGTTCCGCGACTGCGGCTCCTATTATACGCGGGGCTTTGCGCCGGTTAACGTCGCCATGATCACCGTAGCTCCCATGGACAGGCACGGGAATTTTTCCTTTGGCCTGACCAATGGCTGTACCCAGGAAATGCTCGACGCGGCGGAAACGATCATCGTCGAAGTCAATCCCAACATGCCCGTCGTCTTTGGCATGGGCAGCGACCACATCCACGTTTCGAAAGTCCAGGCCATCGTCGAAAGCCAGGAAGCGGTCAGCCTGGCGCCGAATCGGGAACCGAGTGCCATCGACAAGCAGATCGCCGAGAATATTTTCCCCTACCTGCACGACGGCATTACCCTGCAGCTCGGTATCGGCGGCATGCCCAATGCCCTGGGTATCCTCATTGCCGAATCGGACTTGAAGGACTTAGGCATGCATACAGAGCTCATGAGCGACGGCTATCTCAACCTGTATAAGGCAGGCAAGATTACCAACGACAAAAAGCCTTTCCAGCGGGGGAAAGGCGTCTTCTCCATTTGTATGGGCTCGAAGGAACTCTATGAATTTTTGGACCACAATCAGGATGTCCTGTCAGCGCCTATGCATTACGTCAACAATCCGGAAACCATCCGCCAGCTCGATGATTTCATTTCCATCAACAGCTGTATCGCCGCCGACCTTTACGGCCAGGTCTGCTCCGAATCGGCCGGTACGCGGCACATCAGCGGGACTGGCGGCCAGTTGGACTTCGTGACCGGTGCCTATGCAGCCGACCACGGCAAAGCCTTCCTGGCCATGCCGTCGAGCCGGGTCGATAAGCAGGGCATCCGTCATTCCAATATCCTGTCTAGGTTCACCGCCGGCGACATCATCACGACGCCGCGGACCCAGGCGCCGTACATGGTCACCGAATACGGCGTAGCCAACCTGTCTGGGCTGGCTACTTGGCAAAGGGCCGAAGCGCTGATTAACATCGCTCATCCCGATGTGCGCGAAGACCTGATCAAAGCTGCTGAAGCCCAGCACATCTGGCGGCGGAGCAACAAATGCTAGAAAGTGTCAGGATATTGAACCTCTCCCGCTTATAGAAGCGAGAGATTCTTGAGAAGTTTGATACATGGACTAACGCCTGACAGCCTATTCCAAAGGAGTTAGCTGTCAGGATATCCTTATTCTCAAAGGGCTGTCCAAAAGCCCCTTACACAGTCCCTCGAAATCGAAGTTCTGCTTACTTGAGTAGATACACATTTTGCACTTCTTTTCTACCCGTCGCGATTCGCCTATGGCGTCGTGCTGCGGCAAGGGGGAGTGCTCCTCCGAAAACGGCTCAAAGACCGTTGGTTGAAAATACTTTTTTGTTCTCGCAGAAGTTCTAACTGCTATTAATATTATACCACAAGCTCGCCATTCATCCACCACCTAAGAGGTGGGGACGGTGTCAACATATTGTGGGAATTTTTATGAATGAGAAGAAGGACCTCGGTATAAGTGTTACATAACATGCTGATAACCACCATTTTCTATGAGTCGCATCCATTCACCTGTCGAGGTGGATTCACGACCTGGCATATGAGCTGCTTTGTCAGGGATGTATGTACAATACGGCAGTTTTCGACGGCTCCATTCTTTCTTCAATATTTCTTGATTGACTTCGGGTTTCGTCGTCTGTCTATGTGCTGTGAATTGTTTCCGCGCATAGGCTTCCAGATTACCGCCATTCGCTATATAGGTGCGCATCCGGGCGATTTGTTCGGCTCCGAGGAGACTCCATCCCATACACCGGGAGCTCAGCCGGTCAGACAGTATATGGCTTACGTGTCCTTCCGTACTGCTAGCAGCATCTGGCTGGGTCAAGGCTTTATGGGGACAGAGCTTTCCATCCAGAAAAAGTACGCCGTCCGAGGAGCTTTCGGCGTCCTTGGCAGACGGGCACTTTCGTTTCATAGACATTGATCAGCTTCATCTCTTTCGCATGACCTTTTTGCATCGCTACATGGTCCTCGTCGGCTTCCACATACACCTTGTGAATCCCTGGTTTCGCTGCTGGCATCACCTCCGCCTGATTGGGAATCGTCCCTAATTTACGAATAGGCTGTAAAACACTTTGCCCACTCAAACGGGCCGGGGGCGTAAGCGCAACGGACTTACGATAACTGACATCCGCAGAACGTGTGACTAAACGAGCTCGGCAAAATGGCTCAATATGCGTAGACTTATCCAATCCCAGCCATTCATCTGACAGGTAATGATAGAAAGAATCCGTCTTGTCCTGATAATATGTCCGGGTAAAGGTAACCTCTCCCCAAAGGGTCGTCAATGTCCGTGAGCGATGGGCTTTGACCTGATAGCGATGTTCCGGCTTGCTGGCGGCATAGATAGCTTCATCCGCTTGTTCCAAGATGGCTTTTAACACCTCACCTCCTGTTTGGTTCACCAATTGTTCCAACTTCTGGCTCAACTGAACCAGGGATACTTCTTGGGATAAGATATTTTGAAGAGATTCATTAAAAAAATGTACCCAAATATTGGCAATTTGTTGTATACTAAACATGAGAAGGACTCCTTTCGTATTGGTTTGCTCTAAACTTATTATACAACAAGGAGTTCCTTCTCTTTTTATATTTTCTTTAATGCATTAAAGTTTCCCCACAATTATTTTACACTATCGAGCACCAGCGGGATGTATATCATGTACACCGCAAGGTGAAAGAACGGCTGCATTTTGCTGCACCGGAGGTACAAGAAGGAATCCGGCAGAGTATCTGGAACCATGATAAAACGAGTCTAGCGCTCTGGCTGGATACAGCTGAATCGGAGGCAGAAGGAAACGATGAATTACAAGACGTGGAACGGTTACGAAAGTATTTAACGCGAAACTGGACGTATGTAGAGCCACTGAATCAGTGGCAGATGCCGGAGAAAGTCCATCTGATACAGCCCGGAGCGTGTGAGGCGGGCCATCGTATATACAGCTATCGCATGAAACATCAGGGACGGTGCTGGAGCCAGGAAGGGGCGGAAGCCATGGTACAGCTCATCACAGCCATGAAAAACGAAGAATGGGATGCCGTGTATGGCCAATGGGGACGTACAGCCTACAAGCCCATCAGCCAGCGATTTAAGAACATCATGAGGAAAGTGATGAAACGGGTCCCTATGCAGCCTCACAAGGGCGTGCATCAAGGAAGTATAGGAACGTACAGCTCAGCAAGCAGTCCGTTAGGAAAGCTGGCAAAAAGGCTGCAAATGGCACATATTTTGTAAAAATGTGGAAATAAGACCCCGCTTATTACCTAGGTCTAAAGGAAAGACCGGAAACTTCTTGACACTAACTCTTTTCATTATGTGTATTGACGCAACAGACAAACCTGTATATGATGATGGTATCTAAAGGAGGAATGCAATATGGCTTTTACAGAAGAACAGAAACTGACAGATCATCTGCAGCACTTTATTACCTGTTAGACCATTTCTAATGAAGATTTGGATAAAGTGGACTGGCGGGAATTTACCAAGCTTCATGCCCTGCTGGAAGCCTACTATCCTGTTATATATAAACTGTTTGAAGTCATTCCGGTTGGCCGGGCGGACCTGCTGTTTCATTATGATTCGGGCCATCCGGAAAAAACGCCGCTCGTACTCAGCGCCCATCAGGACGTAGTCGAACCGGGAGCCCTGGAACTCAGGAAGAAAGAACCTTTTTCCGGCGCTTATGAAGATGGCATCATCTGGGGACGGGGTACGACAGACTGCAAACACCTCTTCCTGGCAGAAATGGAAGCCGTGGAAGCCGCCTTTTCCGATGGATTCCGTCCTTCCTATGACCTCTATATTGCACTGGGATACAGTGAAGAAATTTATACCATCAGCGGGGAAGACGGCGGACGGCTTCTCAAGGAAGCACTGGCGGCACGGGGCGTTCATCAGATCGTTCTCTTTGACGAAGGCGGCAGTGTGACGACCGACGATAAGGGGCACCGCATTGCCCACGTCGGTCTGGGAGATAAGTCGCAGATTGTCTACGAACTCTATAAAGACGGGACAGGCGGCCATTCCAGTGTACCGGGACTGCATACGGATATGGGAGCTCTGGCCCGCTGCATCGTGGCACTGGAAGATCATCCCCGTCCGTATAAACTGACGGATTTATCCCGGGGTCGGCTGAAAGGTATGGCTAAACTGGAAACGGGGGATAAACAGCGGATTTTCAGTGACCCCGACCGGTACTGGGATGAAGTGTGTGAACTGGCCCGTCAGGATGCCCGCCTCGATGCGCTACTCCATACGACGATATGTGTGACCATGGCCCAGGGAGCCCAGCAGCCTAACGTCATCCCGGCACACGTAAGCGCTACCATCAGTGCCCGCGTACTTCCCGGGGAAACAGGGGACGAAATTCTGGCGTATATCCAGCAGCACCTCACCGGTGGCATTCAGGTCCGCCGCGTATCCGGCATCGACCCGGTCAACGCAGACACCCCGGACAGTGAAGAATTCCGTCTGGTCGAACAGACTATTCACGACGTATACGGTGATGACGTCATCGTCATGCCGGAACTGATGCTGTTTGCGACAGATTCCCGCTATTACAAGGACATTGCCAGGCACATCTTCCTCTTCAGCGGCTATGAACAGGACGATACGTGGGGGCCCATGCACGGTGTCAACGAACGCATTCCTGCGGCCACACTTCCGGGATCTCGTAATTTCTTCCGCAGACTGATGGAAAATTACAATGCATAACAGAATAAGCCTAAAAAAATGGTTTATGGAGTATTTTGTTCCATAAGCCAGTTTTTTTACTTATACGAAAGATAGCATGTTGTATTGCTTCATGCGGCGGATATCCTCTTTGGAAATCATCAGAGATTTGATGAGGTCGTCTGTTTCCGGGAGAATTTTTTTTGAAATAAGCATTTTGGTAGCGACGGGCATTAATGGTCGGGAAGAAACGCCGAATCCCATGGCCCATTTGGTGGGAGCATCTAAAAACGACGCGAGGATACGGATAATATATTTTTCTATATAGGTATCCTGATTCTGGAATTCCATAGTGGTCAGGGCGTCGTAATGGGATATTGTTCCTGTATAAGTGTTTTCACAATTCTGATATTCATCATAATTCTTTATATTCATGTACATGATGGCTGGAAATATATGCTGATTTTCCGGAAATACATTGATAATCGTGCGGTTCAGATGGTTATTACGGCCATCATACATATATATGTACATGTGATTCAGATTTTTGAAGAAATTGGGAACGGTTACAGTTTCTGTTGGGACATTTTCCGGTGGCATGTATAATAACTGCTCGAGGCGGACCTGTAATACCTGTGCAATATCGAACAGGGTATCCAAATCCAAAGAAATTTTACCGCTTTCATATTTGGAAACTGTTGCTTTGCTCTTACAGATGCGATCCGCCAGTTCCTGGACGGTCAGCTTATTCTTTTTCCGGAATGTACGGATTGCCTTACCCGTATTTTCTGTTACCAGAGACATGAAATCACCTCTGATGTCATTATACACGTTTTTTTGTTTCTTTAAAATATTCAAAATAAAAAAAACAATTGAAAAAACATGTCTTCTGATGAAATTGGAAGATGATTGGCTCTTATGTTTCGCCTAAAGAAACACAGTGACTATGTTTATGTCTTTAAACGAAACATAGGGGCTTTTGCCAGTGGACATCGGAACTGATATAGTATAAGCATAAACAGAGCGCTCTTACCTATAATAATTATAATTCTGAATAATCACATATTTGTAGAAAAGAGGAATACTGATGACGTACGATTTTGATGAAATCATTGACAGAAAACATACAAATGCGCTTAATACGGATGGATTCCGTGGTTATATTTTTGGAGACACGGAAGGTAAAATGAAATTTCCCTTTAAGGATGATGAATTTGTCCGCATGTGGGTAGCCGACATGGAATTTGCCATGTGCCCTGATGTTATCCAGGCCATCAAGGACCGGGCTGATAAGCGGATTATTGGATACAGCCAGGTATTTGAACCGGATTTTTATGAAGCATACAACGCGTGGAATCAGAAAATGTATGGCTGGACGTATCCAAAAGAAGAAATCTGCTTCTCTTTGGGGATTATTCCTGCTTTATATATGCTTGTCGATCTGTTGTTGGGGGACCACGATTATGCCATTATTAATACACCGGCATACGGATATTTCCAGCACCCGATTGATGAACGGCATAAACACGCTATCCACAATAAGCTGAAATATGATGCCCAGGGAAATTGGACCATCGATTTTGATGCATTAGAAAAAGACGCCTCCAATCCGTTTGCCAAACTTCTTATCTGGTGCAATCCACAGAATCCGACGGGACGGGTCTGGACAGAAGAAGAACTCCGCAAGGTAGCGGCTATTGTAGAAAAACATAATCTTTGGATTATCAGTGACGAAATCCATTGCGATCTCCTGCGCCAGGGCGTTAAACATATCCCCATGGCTAAGATTATGCCAGAATATAAAAAACTGATTACCTGCACCTCTGTATCCAAAGCATTCAATATGGCGGGGATGATGTTTGCCGAAATTATTATCCGCGATGAAGAATTACGTAAACTTTATATCAGTGAAACCAACACGTACGCTATGAATCTGAATCCCCTTTCTATTGCCGCTCATACGGCCGCTTATGCTAAAGGCCATGATTGGCTGGATCAGCTTAAAACATACCTTGATGGCAATTTTAAACTGGTCAAGGAAACCTTTGCCAGGGAACTTCCGGATATTACGTTCCAGATTCCCCAGGCGACGTATCTGGCATGGGTCAACATGAATCCGTATCTTGGCGATGTGGAAGATATTCCTGATTTCATGGCTAATAAAGCAGGGGTTCTCCTGGAAGGAGGAGATGCACTCTTTGTCGATAATGCAAAAGGCTATATCCGCCTTAATCTGGCTATGCCGCGGGTTATCGTTGACAAAGGCCTGCAGCGTATCGTAAAGGCCGTTAAAGCCCATCAGGCTAAATAAGGGGTGGCCTACTATGGAGAATGCTACAAAACGTATAGGAATGGCTTCGGGCAGTACCCATTGGGAAAAAGCGGGTATGACTCAGGAAGAATGGAAGAAGGCCGTAAAATTCGATAGTACAGACTGGGGCTGGGTAATTATGAGTATTGGCATGGCTATCGGTTCGGGCATTGTCTTCCTGCCGGTACAGGTCGGTCTAGTAGGTCTCTGGGTATTTCTCGCTTCGGCAGTCATCAGCTACCCAATCATGTATGGTTTCCAGCGGCTGTACATTAACACCTTGGCTAGCTCGCCGAAGTGTGAAGATTATGCCAGTGTCATCAGTGGCTATCTGGGAAAAAACTGGGGATTCTTCTTGGGGATTATTTACTTCATCATGATTATTATGGGAGTCATGATGTACTCTACGGCTATCACGAATGACAGTGCTTCCTTTTTGTACAGTTTTGGAGTAACGGATACTATTTTATCTGAAAATCCTCTGTATGGACTGGTCATCATTGTATTATTGGTCGCAGTCGCTTCCCGTGGGGAACAAATCCTTTTTAAAGTATCGACTGGTATGGTACTGACGAAATTAATCGTTATAGCCATATTGGGAGCTGTCATGATTCCCTATTGGAATCTGGCAAATGTAGGTGCATTTCCTAATTGGGGATATTTTATCAAAGAAACGATTGTCATGCTGCCTTTTACGCTATGTTCTATCCTGTTTATCCAGAGCATTAGTCCTATGGTCATTTCTTACAGGACGCACAATTGCAATATTGAAGTGGCATGGTATAAGTCCGTACGGGCTATGAATATTGCCTTTGCCGTATTGTTTATCACGGTATTTTTCTATGCTATTTCCTTCAACCTGGCTATGGGCCATGATCAGGCTGTAGAAGCAGCGGCTAATAATATTTCCTCACTGGCTATGGCAGCCCGGGGAATGGAAGGCAATACGTTGAAAATACTCAGCCTGATATTGAACATTTTTGCTATTACGACTGCTTTCTTCGGTGTTTTTCTGGGGTTCCGTGAAGCCTGTCAGGGAATTGCCATGAATATTCTGAGACGGATGATGCCGGAAGGGCTGATTAATAAAAAGACGGTCTCAATCGGAATCCTGATTTTTGCCGTTCTATTTTCCTGGGGTTCCAATGTATTGAACTTCCCTGTTTTGTCCCTGTTATCGTTCTTTGGGCCAATCGTAGGGATAATCGGCTGCCTCATACCGGCATATCTTGTTCACCGGGTAATGTTTTTACATCAGTATAAAGGAATCATGCTGAATTGTATTGTCCTTATGGGATTGTTACTTCTGGTTTCTCCGTTTTTACGTTTATTATAATTGTGATGAGGAGTGTTGTATCATGTCTATACGTATTATTTCTACGGTAAAAGCACCTGGTGCAGTTGGACCGTATTCCCAGGCTGTAAAAGCCGGTGATTTTCTCTTTGCATCCGGCCAGCTGGGTATTAATCCGGCAACGGGAAAACTGCCGGATGGGGCTGCTGCCCAGGCAGAGCAGAGCCTGAAAAATGTGGGTGCTATCTTACAAGATGCTGGCGTTTCTTATGATGATGTGGTAAAAACGACAGTCTATCTTTCGAATATGAATGATTTTGGTGCTGTTAATGCCGTATATGCCAGTTTCTTTAAGAAAACGCTGCCTGCTCGGTCTTGTGTGGAAATCGGCAAACTCCCCATGAATGGCGATGTAGAGGTAGAAGTAGTTGCTTACTGCAAGTAAATCATGCTCTGCGCTTAGATGAATGCCCCCCCCTTCTTCCCTGGAAAAGGAACAATGGTTCCTTTTTCAGGGATTTTTTTGGCGCCGAATAGGCATGATTACCCCCCCAGTTCAACTGGGGGTAAGTAAAATTTCTTAAAGTAAAAAAAGAACCTCTTCTGAATAATGTAGATGGTCTGGCAACCACTACATTATTCAGAAGAGAGGTTCATGTCAATGAATGACGTAAAAAGTTTATCACATAGCAAATGGCGATGCAAGTATCATATTGTATTTGCGCCTAAGTACCGTAGACAAATTATTTATGGACAAATAAAAGAAGATATAGGAAAGATATTAAGGTCACTTGGGTGTGTCAAGAGTTTTGTGTAAATCGATTCAA
>OGWX01000143.1_pt1 | contig 49345 bp, 38 predicted proteins | sample 1576151 | NCBI WGS metagenome assembly OGWX01 (sample SAMEA3541591, study PRJEB24748) | human gut metagenome | biome: human gut; feature: human-associated habitat; material: faeces | place: China | collected 2012
TAAGGACTTCGGTGATTTTACTCTATACTCTAATCCCGCAAGTACTGCTTTATTTATTTTTGCAAAGTCCATAAGAAATTTGGTGATCTCAAACTCTGTAGACAGATAATCCGCATAAAATACTCTTTCTTCAAAAGAAAGTTTATGAAAAAATTCAATATCCTCTTCTGTCCATGATTCTTCAATTTCTTTATTAAGATAGATCTTCTCTGAATTTTCAGCAGACAGAACACACTTGAGCTCTATCGAATCAATGCAAAAAAGACTGGTATTGTCACCCGACTCATGAGTAAGACTTCTGAGAATCTTATTAAAATTATTGATAATTATATTGACTTTTCTTTCAATCAGTGCATATGCTGAATCCGATCCACCTGCTTCTATCACAAGTTTACCATCTTTAACAGAAATGCTTCTTACGACATTTCTTTCAACAAATCCAACAATCTCTTCAGAATTATATTTATCAAAATCCTCATAATCCAAATCAGGATTTATATTTTTCAATTCTGCAAGCTGATTTCCAACCACAAGAACTGCTGCCAGATCCTTCAATCTGACAGTATTTTTATTGTCTAATACCAAAATTTCTTCCAGCTGATTTATATCATCGCTGTTTCCGCCAATAAAATACAGCATACTGGTTATGGCATATTTATGTTTCTCTGACGGAAATTCAAATATATCTCCATATTCTTCTATCAGACACGCACTGAACAAAACATGATATTTGCTCATGATCTGCAGGAATGTAAGCGATTGAGTCTGCTTTTGAATTCCCAGTCTGTTTATATATCTGTTCATGATTTCCTGATTTAAACCAAATCCGGTATGCGCAAACAGGGCTGCCAGCAAAAGACAGTAACACTCATCTTCATTCAAGCCTTCCAGTTTCTTTCTGTCCATTATTAAATCGCAAAATTCTGCAATATCTATAAAATGCATAATAGAATAATCAGAAATATTGGGATATATCTTTTTATATTTTTCCAGCATTCTCTGGACAACTGTACAGTTGTCCCTGTAATTCTCATATAATTTTTTTGATTTTTTAAGTAAATTTTCCGAACACTTGTTAACTATCATTTGAATGATCCTTCCTCAATTTGCACTGCTTATTTCTACTATTATACTCAAAAACAGCAGCCTTGTATATAGCTGCTGTTTCCAAAACTTCAGTAAAATTACATTTTCGCCCTTACCATAAAAAGCCAAAAGCTTCCGATGCATACCTGAGGAAAGACTCACTATCTTTCCCCTCTTTTTCTTAATTTCATGCGTATCCATTTAAGTAGCTGAATAATCGGAAAACTTGCAAACGCAAATTTTCAAACTTAAATTACTCCCCTTTATTAGACCTAATCGTATAACAGAATCGGTACCTCTGTCAAGATTTTTGAAATTATATTTAAAGTGTAAAAAGATATAGTCGCCATTTTCTTTCTTGCCTTTTCCCTTCCCTATGGTCTATAATAGAAAGTACTTGTCTAAGATACGAAATTGCTGATAAAGGAGCATTCTATATGAACAAAAAGGAAATTGCCGAAATTAAAAAACTGTTTACCCCATCCCACTGTGCGATCACGCGAATCTGCGGATGCTATGTGGATGCGGAAAAGAATATTAAGACAAAATTAAAAGAAGCGTTTCTCTCTCTCGAAGAGGAAGAAATGTTTAAGTATTTTAAGATTTTTAAAAGCACCCTCTCCGGTACCATCGGAAAGAATCTGCTGAATATGGAGTTCCCGCTCTCCCAGGAAAGTGAGGGCGGCACACAGGAGTTTCTCTTAAAACTCCGCAACAGTGAGCTGAAGGACGAAGCGCTGATTGATGAATTTTATGAAAAGGTGATGGCGGATTATCTCTATCCGGAAAACTACTATATTATTCTGATCCATGGTGCATACGATGTACCGGGACGCGCTTCTGATAATCTGGATATGGACGATGCTTCCGATTACGTCTATGAATTTATCCTCTGCAGCATCTGCCCGGTAAAACTCGACAAACCGGGTCTCTGCTACAATGTGTCCCACAATACGATTGAAAACCGCGTGCAGGACTGGGTGGTCGGCGCACCGGAAAACGGTTTTCTCTTCCCGGCCTTCACAGACCGCAACACGGATATCCACAATCTGCTGTATTTCACGAAAAACGCAGAGATGGATCAGCCGGACTTTCTCGACCACTTCCTGGGCTGTCAGGCGCCGCTTTCCGCGAAATCTCAGAAAGAAACGTTTCAGTCTATTATAGAAGAAACTCTCGATTCCGCCTGTGATTTTTCTACTGTTATGACCATTCAGGAGAACTTAAATACCATGATTGAAGAGCGGAAAGACGATCCGGAACCGGTGGTGCTCGATAAACACGAGGTAAAACGTCTGCTCGCCAGCAGCGGCGTACCGAATGAACAGCTTGACGAGTTCGACGAGAAGTACGAATCCATTGCGGATGAGAAAGCAAGCTTCGTTGCCTCGAACGTGGCCAGTACACGGAACTACGAGATCCGCACCCCGGATGTTATCATCAAAGTCAGCCCGGAAAAGGCCCAGCTCATCGAAACCCGTACGATCGACGGAACACCGTATATTCTGATCGAGGCAGCCGATGAAGTGGAAATCAACGGAATTCTTTTAAAACCGTCACGGCCATCCGATGCGGATGATACCGAATTTTAACAGCCAAATGACAGCGAGTCTTTCTCATTGTCCGAAAAAAAAAGCGGCAGTCCCAGACAAAAGGGCTGCCGCTTTTTCTTCCTTTTATTTATGCTTAGCAGAGTGCTTTTCCAAGTGCAATGCATGCTGCCTCAGCTTCATCATCTGGCGCGTCTGCGCAGATCACGCTGTCGCATACCAGCTCGGCGCCATCATTTTTGCAGCTTTCTTCCCAGGTGCGCATCCACTCGCCGTCTCCCCATCCATAGGAACCGAACAGAGCGATTTTCTTTCCGGAGAGTTTGGATTCACATGCGGAGAACATTGGCTCGAACTCGGTATCTTCCAGCTCTTCTGCCCCCATAGCCGGGCATCCGAAAGCGATTGCATCGTATGCATCTACATCATCCGCAGAGAAATCTGCGCAAGTCAGAACAGAAACTTCTGCGCCTGCCTCTTTTGCTCCCTCTGCTACTTTCTGTGCCATCATTTCTGTGTTGCCGGTTCCACTCCAATAAACTACTGCTACTTTGCTCATGTTTCAAATCCTTCTTTCTTTATTTTCTGATTCCGGGGGATTTTTCGTTCCCCGATCCTACTGCCCTTTTTATGGTATGCAGGATTTTATGTTAAACAGCTACGGTGAGCTGTAAAACGCTTCTTCCCTGCTTCCAGAGACGCAGATACACGTTTCTGCATTTCTGATAGCGCTGAAATGTTTTCTGTGTTTCGCACTCATTGCAATAGACCTTCCAGCATCCCTTGCATTTATAATTGTGGCCTTTGTTCTCAATAAAACCGATCACATCACCGAGCGGATAGTTGAGAAACACACCGATCTCATGCGGAAATCCTTCTTTACACTCTGCTACCCGGGTTTTCAGGCGATTCAGTGCATAGGCAATGTCTGTATTTTCATATCCATAGGATTTTAAAAACGCTGCATTCTCCGGATTTTCCAGCTCCTTCTGGAGAAGCCCTTCACGGTACACATAGACCAGTGCTCTCGTCTCATGCTCCCGCAATACAAAGATGTGAATTCCTTTTGGTTCCAGACAGGCACTCCAGTATGAAATCTGATCTTCCAGTTCTTCTTTGGATGAAAATGTCATATTACATAAATTTGCGGCTTTGATGGAAGCCAGCGTTGCCGAACAGTGTTCGATCAGAAATCTCTCAATCATGCCTTTTACGTCTCCTTCTTACATTGCTGCTGCGCAGTGCTCATCTAATACCGAGCGAAGTGCAGTGGCACTGCTGGTATGGATTCTTGCGATCGGAATATTGTTTTTCTTTGCTTCCTGGGAAGCAGTGATGACCATTTTGTGGGATACGGTGTTGGTAAAGAGAATCATCAGATCCGGATTCCCAATTTTTTTCTTAACGGAGCCATGCTCTTTCGGGAACACCTTTGCTTTACATCCATAGTCTTTACAGATATCTGTATATTGACACACCATTCTTTCATTTCCACCGATAATTACGACACTCATCTTCTCTACCTGCCTTTCTGTTGTTATCTTATGCTACTTGAAATTAGTTTATTCTAACTCCTGTGTTTTAAGAAAGAATCCCTCTACCGGGATCCCGTATGATTTTTGGTTTTATCCGTTGTACTTTAGTTAGCTACATCTAACTGTTGGGTATATCATACCGTTTTTGTCGGATTTTGTCAAGGATATCCTGCAAATTTTTCCGGCTTTTCTTGAGAAAATTGTATCATTTTCTTTTTCACATCACGCTGGTGAAAGAATATTCGCAATGGAAGCAGAGACTTTCCCTGCTTTTGTTAAAAAGCCGCTGGAATCTTAAGAAGAAGACTCCGGCGGCTTTCCCGTTGCTATTCTGTTCTGTTTTTTATACCGGCTCGTCCAGCAGGTTACCCATACTCTTTAAGCCAATGTAAAGAGTAGATGTATTGTGAAGCAGTGCGGAAGTGGTTGGCTGTAAAATACCGCCCACGCCGAGCAGAATCAGTCCGGCATTGAACGTAACGATAAAGCGGTAATTCTTATGAATCCGTTTCATCAGACGGTTGCTCAGCATACGAAGCACCAGAATTTCTGCCAGATCGTCTGCGGCAACGGTGATATCCGCGATCTCACGCGCAATCTCTGCGCCCTCGCTGATGGCGATTCCAACGTCTGCGGCAGAAAGTGCCGGTGAATCGTTAATACCGTCACCGATCATAATGACTTTACGTCCCTCTGCTTTTTCTTTCTCCACAAAGTTTGCCTTATCCTCCGGCAGTACCTCAGCATAGTACTCGTCCACGCCGACCTTCTTCGCGATCGCTTTTGCCGTGCGCTCGCTGTCTCCGGTCATCATGACGATCTTTTTCAGACCTGCTTTTTTCAGCTGACGGATAATTTCGGCCGCCTCCGGACGAAGCGGATCCTCAATGCAGATAACTGCTGCAAGTACACCTTCTAAGGCAAGATAGAGATGAGAATACTCCTCCGGCAGATGACGGAACTTCTCTTCCATTCCTTCCAGAATGATACTGTTCTCATCCTCAAATACGAAGTGATAACTTCCAATAATCGCTTTTTCGCCATTGATCGTTGTAGAAATACCGTGTGCAACGATATATTCTACTTTGGAGTGCATCTCCTCGTGATCCAGATGTTTCTCTTTTGCCGCGTCTACTACGGCTTTTGCCATGGAATGCGGAAAATGCTCTTCCAGGCAGGCTGCGATGCGCAGAAGCTCATCCGGGCTCTTTGTTTCGCTGAAGGATACCACCTCTGCTACGGTCGGCTGCGCTTTTGTCAGTGTTCCGGTCTTATCGAAAACGATCGTATCCGCTTCCGCCACAGCCTCCAGGAATTTACCGCCCTTTACGGTGATCTTGTGCTGGTTTGCCTCGCGGATTGCAGAGAGAACGGAAATCGGCATGGCAAGTTTTAACGCACAGGAGAAGTCTACCATCAGAATAGAGAGTGCTTTCGTTGCATTTCTGGTCAGAAGATACGTCAACGCCGTTCCGCCAAGGGAATACGGTACAAGACGGTCTGCCAGATGCTCTGCCTTGCTCTCCAGTCCGGATTTCAGTTTCTCGGACTCTTCGATCATCGCGGTAATCTTCTCGTAACGGCTGGATCCGCCGGTCTGCTTCACAAGAATGGTAAGCTCGCCCTCCTCAAGAACCGTTCCCGCATAGACAACGGAACCTAAGGTACGGCGTACCGGAACAGATTCTCCGGTCAGAGAAGCCTGGTTTACCATACCCTCGCCGTTGGATACCTCGCCGTCGAATGGAATCAGATTTCCCATATGTACGACAATCTCGTCGCCCGCAACAATTTTTTCAGACGGAACGAGAATTTCCTGGCCGTCTTTTTTCAGCCATACCTTTCCGACGTTCAGCGACATGCTGCGTGCCAGATCTCCGACGGATTTTTTATGCGTCCATTCCTCAAGCAGCTCTCCTACGCCGAGCAGGAACATGACAGAGCCTGCGGTTCCATAGTCGCCGCGGAGCATCGAAACACCGATTGCGGTTGCATCAAGAACCGGAACTTCGATCTTTCCCTGTGCCAGTGTCTGGATTCCTTTCCAGATATATTTTACGGAAACAACCGTAGTATAGATGGCACGGATCGGTGCCGGAAGAAGCCATTTTCTTCCAAAGTGGTAAATCACTTTGCTGATCAGCTTTTCCTGATATTCGTTGTTTAACGCTCTGCCGGAGCTCTCAAGCAGTCCGGTCGGCAGCTCTACTTCCTCGTAGTGGAAGAGCTGTATCATCCGAATCACAGCGGCTCGTTCTCCCTCGTAACAGATCACGGCATCGCCGGTTCTGTCATATACCTTCGCGAAAGATACCTGGTTCTGATTCTGCAGATAGTACAGCAGTGTCTCTGCCTGTACGGAGGACATGCGCTTCTGTGCCAGATGGATTCGGATTCTGCCTCTGCTTTCGTGTTTAATATAAAATTTCAAATCTTATGCCTCCTAGAAAAACACCTGCAGAGAATTCTGCAGGCGTTTTGTTTTTTCCGTATGAATACGACGTAAATCAGATGTTGCTGTGTACAGCTTATGCCTCAACCGTATCCTCTGCTTCTGCTTCAACAGCTTCCTCTGCTGTCTCTTCAGCTACATCCTCTACTGCCTCTTCTGCTGCTTCACGCTCTTCGTTGATCTGTTTTGCGTCAGCATAGATGTCCTCCGCATTCTCCTGGATGGTCGTTACCGTATCCATAACAACTTTCTTTGCACGAAGAACAGCTGCGGTGCAGTTGGTGTAAAGTTTTTTCGCATCCTTGCTGGACAGTGCTTTGATACCTGCTGTTCCGAATAATACTCCTGCTGCGAAAAGTCCTGGATGTTTTAAATCTTTGATTGTCATATTACATTTCCTCCTGTTATTAAAATAAATTTTTTCTGAATTTTACATTTTCCCCCGCTGTGGTTCACAGTATAGCACTCACCTGCTCGGTTAGACAATACGTACAGTTCTTTTTGATAATTATTTTCATTAAAACAGGGAAAACGGAAGGAATTTTCACCCGTTTTCCCCGTTTTTCAGCCTTCCACCGCTGAAACAATCACATTTTCAATATCCTGATTCTGAATATAGCCCTTTGCCTTCAGTCCGGATTTCATCACGTCCATCCACATCTCTCCGCTTAAGCGGCAGATGGTATGATCGCTCAGTTCTACGGTACAGCCCTGATCTTTGAAGCATTCTTCTCCACAGGCAATCTTGTAAAAATTTTTGCGGCTGATTGCACCGATGCTCTCCAGTGTATTCACCATGCGATACACCGTAGCAGGCCCGATGCTGCTGTCTTTCTGCAGAGCTTTATAGTAAATTTCTTTACAGCAGGAGCACTCCTCTTCCAGGATAATATCGAGCAGAATCCGTCTCTGTCTGGTTATTCTGCATCCCTGTTCCCGGAGCTTCTGAATAATCAGTTCTCGCTTCATCTGTGTTCTGTGATAATTTCTGGCTTCATGCTTTGTCTGTTCCTGCGGCATACGTTCTACCTCCTGATGATGATTCCTGTCCTGTCAGTCGCAATGTCCCTTGCACTGCCCGCAGTTACCACCACAGCTTCCCTTGCCGCTTTTTTTATCTTTAATCATACTGCGTACTGCAAGTCCTACCAGACCAACAACGACTACAAGTGTGATAAAAGTTCCCATAGAAACAACTCCTTTCTTTTCAAAAGAGTCCGCATCCTGCAGCGGATGCCGGATACGGACTCTTCATCAGATACATGTTCTCTATCTGTCACAGCAATTATTTGCTGAACATTTTGTTGGTGGAAACGCTCAGAGTTGCGCTCTCTTTGTAAGGTCTTACCAGCAGATATACAAATCCGATGATGAGCAGAACAGCAACTACCGTTCCGATTCCAAAACCGCCGCCGATGAACAGGTTACCGATCTGATAGATGCACAGGGATACAACATAGGCAAGCAGTGTCTGATATCCGATTGCAGTAAAAAACCATTTGGTATTGTTCATCTCACGTTTGATTGCACCCATTGCTGCGAAGCACGGTGCGCACAGAAGGTTGAATACCAGGAAGGAATAAGCTGCTACCGTAGATAAGCTTCCTGCGAGCTGTCCCCAGATCTCGGCACCGTCTTCTGCAACTTCACCAAAGCCGAACAGGATACCAAAGGTACCAACAACGTTCTCTTTTGCGATCAGTCCGGAAACAGCTGCAACAGCCATCTTCCAGTCGCCCCATCCAAGAGGTGCAAACAGAGGAGCGATCACGCTTCCGATGGAAGCCAGGATACTGTCATTTAACTGCTCAGCTTCCAGCATTCCGAAGGATCCGTCAACCCATCCGAAGTTCATCAGGAACCACAGAACGATGGTAGACATCAGGATGATCGTACCGGCTTTTTTGATGAAAGACCAGCCACGCTCCCACATGCTGCGGAGAACGTTGCTTACCGTCGGCCAGTGGTAAGCCGGAAGCTCCATAACAAACGGAGCCGGATCGCCAGCGAACAGTTTTGTTTTTTTCAGGATGATACCGGAGCAGATGATTGCTGCGATACCAACGAAGTAAGCACTTGGTGCAACCCAGGAAGCTCCATTAAACAGGGCGCCTGCGATCAGGGCGATGATTGGAAGTTTTGCTCCACAAGGTACAAACGTTGTTGTCATGATGGTCATTTTACGGTCACGGTCATTCTCGATGGTACGGGAAGCCATGATACCAGGAACACCACAACCACTTCCGATCAGCATCGGAATGAAGGATTTTCCGGAAAGTCCAAATTTACGGAAGATACGATCCATGATGAATGCAACACGCGCCATGTAACCGCAGGACTCCAGAAATGCCAGGAACAGGAACAGTACCAGCATCTGCGGTACGAATCCAAGTACGGCACCAACACCGGCAACAATACCATCCAGGATCAGACCCTGCAGCCAGTCAGCGCAGTGGATCGCGTTCAGCAGATTTTCAATGGCCGGCGGAATGATCTCTCCAAAGAGTACATCGTTGGTCCAGTCCGTTACAAAAGTACCTACTGTTGTGACAGATACATAATATACAACCCACATAACAACTGCAAAGATCGGAAGTGCCAGCCAGCGGTTGGTTACGATCCGGTCGATCTTATCCGATGTTGTCATGGCGTTTTTCTTGTTCTTTGTGACACAGTCACCGATGATGCTGGAAATATAAACGTAACGCTCGTTTGTAATAATACTCTCGGTATCGTCATCAAATTTGTCTTCCAGCTGTTTGATCTCGGCAGATACATCCGGAACGGATTTCATCTGCTCTGTGATCTTATCATCTTTCTCCAGAAGTTTGATTGCAAAGAAGCGTTTCTGCTCATTTACAATATCACTTCCGAGTTTGCTCTCAACGGTGCGGATGACTGCCTCCACATCCTTGTCAAACTCATGAACCGGTACAGCAGCACCTTTTTTCTGTGCAATCTGCACTGCTTTATCAGCAGCTTCTTTGATTCCGGTTCCTTTCAGAGCAGAGATGGTTACAACTTCACAGCCCAGCTTTTTCGCCAGTTTGTCGATATGTATTTTGTCTCCGTTCTTCTCAACAATATCCATCATGTTGACAGCCATGATCACCGGAATACCAAGTTCCATGATCTGTGTGGACAGATACAGGTTACGCTCAATGTTGGTACCATCTACGATGTTCAGGATCGCATCTGGTCTTTCATTAATCAGGTAATTTCTGGCTACCACTTCCTCCAGTGTATACGGAGATAAAGAATAGATACCCGGAAGGTCCATGATGGTGACATCTTTGTGGCCTTTGAGCTTTCCTTCTTTTTTCTCGACGGTTACACCTGGCCAGTTTCCTACGAACTGGTTGGAGCCTGTCAGTGCATTGAACAATGTTGTCTTACCGCAGTTCGGGTTTCCTGCGAGTGCAATCTTAATTGCCATTTTTTCCATGCCCCTCTTTCTTTGATTTTTACTGATTTTAATAACTTCACAAGCCTTACCAATATTGGCCACAGCTTGCTTTTGTTAGCATTCGCTAACAAGCAGGCAAAAAAAATTTACTCTACTTCAATCATTTCGGCATCTGCTTTTCTTAAGGATAATTCGTATCCTCTGACGGTTACTTCGACCGGATCGCCGAGCGGAGCAACTTTGCGCACGAATACGTCAACACCCTTGGTGATTCCCATATCCATGATTCTTCTTTTGACCGGACCGGAACCGTTGAGTTTTACAACTTTAACGGTTTCTCCTACGGAAGTCTCTTTTAAAGTCTTCATCTTCTCTCCTTCTTTCCTATCAAATCAGGATTTTGGCTGCCATATCTTTTCCAACGGCTACCCTGGAATCTTTCACATTCACGATGAGATTGCCGTCGATTTCCGATACGACTGTCACGTTTCCGCCAACGACGAAGCCAAGATTTTCAAGAAATCTTCTGGTCTCTTCTTTTCCGCCAACTTTTCTGATTGTGTAACATTCGCCTGGATTTGCCATCGTTAAAGGCATAGTCAATTACCTCCTGTGTATGATAATGAGTTTCATCTCTATTTCAGTTGTTAGTATATGCTAACGTACGTTAGATGTCAACTGCTTTTTTACTATTTTTTTGTATTTTTTTCTGAAATTTACTCCGTTACTGAGAAAAAGCCTTCGTTAAGAGCCCTGTTTTTTTGAAAAATAAGGCAGAACAGAGAAATTTCGTATCTCCCTGTTCTGCCCTTTTTGCTTTCCATTTCTTTTTAGAAACGGTACATCATCTTATGCCATTTTGCACCGCCATGCGTCGAGTCGGAAAGTTCGATATATTCGTATCCGATCCTTTTGTAGAATGGAATCATATGATCCTTGCATGTAAGAACAACGGCTTTTTTGTCACGCTCTCCTGCGCTTTTTACCATATGACGCATCAGTGCTTCTCCAATGCCCTGTTTCTGGAACTTCGGATTGACGTCCAGTCCGAAAATCATCTGATAATCGCCGTCCGGGTTGTGCAGCGTGGCGTCATGGTAGAGTGCATCCGCCAGATAATCGGTATCCGCACAGCAGCCATTGCAGAAGCCTGCGATTTCGCCATCTTCAGTTTCCGCTACAAAAAAGCTGTTTTTGCAGGTTTTGTACCGCTCCATGAAGTCTTCATAACCTGCCGCCTCGGCAGCCGGGAAACATAGCGCCTCCACCTCGGCTACCTTTTTCAGATCTTCCTCTTTTACCGGACGGATCGTATACTTTACTTTTTGTTTTAAATAGGGCTTCAGTCCCGCAACGACTTCTTCCACCGTTCCATCCACGAACGGATTCTTCAGTCCGGCCAGCTCCAGCAGTGCAAAATATCCTTTGCTTCCGCCTGCCTGGCAGAGACGGTAATAATCGCCCCACGCCTTTTCCGGCTCTTTTTTGAAACGCTCAAAGAACTGGAAAGCACAGATCTGTGCCAGCGCATAATCAATATAATAGAACGGGTTCACAAAGATATGCTGCTTCTGCATCCAGAAACCGCCCTCCTCGAGGAACTTGTGGCCGTCATAATTTCTCCATGGCATATAGGTCAGCTCTAACTGATGCCAGATCGCACGGCGCTCCTTGGCCGTCATGCCGATATTTTCAAATACCTTATGCTGGAACTCATCCACACATACCATGTACGGAATCACTTCCAGCGCGCTCATCAGGTGCGCATAACGGTAATCATCTGCTTTCTCTCCAAAGAATGCATTCATCCAGGGGTATGCGAAATGCTCCATTGTCATCGAGTGAATCTCCGCCACCTCGCTTGTCGGGAATACCATATCCATAAACGGAATCTGTTTTGCCGCCGTATACGCCTCGAATGCATGGCCCGCCTCATGAGTCAGAACATCAACGTCCGCGCTCGTACCATTAAAGTTGGAGAAGATGAACGGCGCCTTGAACGTATTCAGAAATGTGCAGTAACCGCCTGTCTGTTTTCCCGGCTTCGTCTCCAGGTCAAACAGCTCATGCTCCACCATAAAGTCAAAGAACTCACCCGTCTCTTTCGACAGCTCATGGTACATCTTCTGCGCCTTCGCAACCAGTTCCTCCGTCGTTCCTTCCGGAACCGCGTTTCCTTCCGGGAAAATCAGCTCCTCATCGTAATAATGCAGCCTGTCCACTCCAAGCCGTTTCTCCTGCTCCTTCCGAAGCTCCAGGCAGAGCGGTACAATCTTCTCCTTCACCTGCGCACGGAACCTTGCAACATCCTCCGCCGTATAATCGTATCTTCCATAGCTCAGGTAAATAAATTCAATGTAAGAAGAAAATCCCAGCTTCTTCGCAATTTTATCGCGCAGCGGAACCATCTTGTCATACAGCGCATCCAGCTCCCCGGAAATCTCTTCATACAAATCTCCCCATGCCGTCATCGCCTCTTTCCGCATCTGGCGGTCCGTACTCTGCATCGCCTTCAGAAGTCCATAAAAATTACACGTTTCGCCCTTAAATTTCGTCGAAGCATTCGCCGTAATTTTACTGTACTGCTGCGTCAGATTCGCCTCTTCGATCAGATCCTCCACGATACAGTCGTCCGCTAATTTTTGGCCAACCTCCATATTCTTCACAAAGAATTCCCCAAACTCCTCTGCAAACTCTTTGATAAACGGAGACTCCAGAATCACCTTCTCTGCCTTTTGTATCAGCAGATGGATCGCCGGAATCGTCTCATTCCAGAACTGAACCTCTCCTTCATAAAACGAATCTCTGGTGTCCACCGTATATCTTACCTGCGCCACTTCCGCCATTGTCGCCCAGGCATCCTCGCGCGTTTTTTCTTCCATAAAAAGTCCGCGCAGCTCCTCATATGATTTTGCCTCTTTGAGCGCCTTCGTATACGCTCTTACTTTTTCCTGCTCTGCCTCCATGTCCGGCCTTACGTATTCAATTTCCGAAAACTTTTTCATCTTCTCTTACCTCCTTCTATTCCAGAACGCCCAGATTTTTCAACTCATGATAAACCCGGGACGCCGGCAGTCCCATCACATTATAATAGTCTCCCTGGATTCCTTTCACAAACTTTGTCCCAAACACCGTCTGAATTCCGTATCCTCCAGCCTTATCCGACCACACAGGAGCCTCCCCCTCTTTCTCAAGAGCAAGATACCCGTTTATCTCCTCCTCTGTCATCGCATAAAACTCTACATCTGTACGGTCACAGAACGATACCACACGCTTTGCGTCCCCCTCTGTTACCGCAATCGTAACTCCAGTATACACCTGATGCACCCTTCCCTGCAACTGCTGCATCATGCTTCTGGCATGTTCTATCCCTTTCGGCTTGCCAAGGATCTCCCCTTCAAAAGCCACAACCGTATCCGCCCCGATCACAACGGCATCCCCTTCGGTAATCTCCGCAACATCCAGACATTTCAGCCGTGAAAGCTCCTCCACAACCTTCTCCGGTTCCGCAGACGTCACAACTTCTTCCGCCCCTGAAGCCTGAACCTTACACCGTATTCCCAACATCTCCATCAACTCTCTTCTTCTGGGTGACCCCGAAGCCAATATCACTTTCATCCTGCTGTCTCCTTTATTTTTTCTTTCATGACATGCATTTTTTTCACACCATGCAGCGGTCCGCGGGAATGTGCGGCTTGCGCCAGATGGCCGGATAAAATAAGTACGCCGGGAACAAACACAATCCACTCGTGTCCGTTCCCGGCGTACTTATTTTATCCAGATGCCTGAATTTCCGTCTTATGCAAAGCAAAACGATAAGCCGGGTTATGTCGTGTGTAATCATCTATCCAATGGAACTGTCGCCAGTCCCCTTAAGCGACCCACCTGAAAACATGACGGGCAGCCATATACGTTTTCTATTCGGTCTTGCTTCGGATGGGGTTTACATGGCTTTCTCTGTTACCAGAGAAACGGTAGTCTCTTACACTGCCTTTCCACCCTTACCAGAAAAAACCTGGCGGTATCTCTCTGTTGCACTATCCCTGGAGTCGCCTCCGCCGGACGTTATCCGGCATCCTGCCCTGCGAAGCCCGGACTTTCCTCACCTGGCCCCTTTCGGTCCTGCCAGCCGCGATTACATATCTTACTTTGTCAAAAACGGAACATCAGACAGTTAATAATCATATCACAAACTTTCTCTGTTGTCCATCCCCCAAATCACAGATCCCGCAAAGCAGCCTCTCATACATCAAAGCAGCTTCCCCCCACAAACTCCCGCAGAATCGAATTCTTGGGAATATCCTCAATCGGCACTCCGACAAAATAATCCAAAAACTTCAGCAGCCGCTTTGCCTCCTGGTATTCCGGCTCTCCCTCCTCAATCTGGAACAAAAGCGGCTCCGCATACAGCTTCAGCACCGAAAGCTCATACACCAGCGCTGAATTGAACATCACATCCGCCTTCTCCTGATTCGGGAAAATATTACGATCTTCCCCGCGGCGCACCGACGGCCACATCGCAATCGTCTCCTTCGCCGACGTCGCCCGTGTCCGGCTGTCACGCACCATACGCCGGATCAGCCGGCCATCCGTCGTCGGAATCCGGTTGTGCTCATCCACATTAATCTGCGTCAGCGCACTGATATAAATCCGGAATTTACTTTCCGAAGGAAGCGACCACGTCAGTTTTTCATTCAGCCCGTGAATCCCCTCCAGCACCAGCACATCGGTCTCCTTCATCTGAATAAAATTCCCCTTGTACTCGCGCTTGCCCGTCTTAAAATTAAAATACGGCAGTTCCACACGCTCTCCGTTCAAAAGTGCTGTCATATCCCGATTCAAAAGCTCGATATCCAGTGCTTCCAGGCATTCAAAATCATAATCGCCGTTTTCATCCCGCGGCGTATCTACCCGGTTCACATAGTAATTATCAAGGCTGATCGGATGCGGCGTCAGACCATGCGCTGAAAGCTGGATGGAAAGCCGGTTGCAGAACGTTGTCTTTCCGGAGGAAGACGGCCCCGCAATCAGCACAAATTTAACCTGCTTTCTTTCCGCAATCTGCTCCGCAATCTTCGCAATCTTCTGCTCCTGCAGCGCCTCCGCAATCAGCATCATCTGCTGAATATTGCCCTTCGTGATGCGTTCATTTAAGTCGGCAACCGTGGAAATTCCCATCTGCTCACCCCAGCGCTCCGATTCCCGCTGCACCTGGAACACCTTCGGGGAGAGATTCGCCGCCGGCACCGTCTCCGGCGCCTTTTTCTCCGGCATCTGCAGCACAAAGCCGTCATCGTATAAATAGAGATCAAAATACTTCAGATAACTCGTATCATACGTCATAAATCCATAATAATAGTCTTCAAAATCCCCGAGACTGTACAGATTCACACGGGAGACACGGCGGTAACGGAACAAGCGGTCTTTATCCGTCATGCCATGCAGCCGGAACCGTTCTCTCGCCTCGTGCGTATCGACACTCCGCTTATAAATCGGCACCGCCTTTTCCACCTGTTCATGCATATACGCTTTTACTTCGTCCAAAAACTCCTGATTCAGCGTGATATCGCCGTCCACCGTGTAGAAAAAGCCCGAACCCGCCGAAAAATGCAGCATCACATGGCGGATCTTATCGTAGCCTCCCACATGATACACCGCTTTTACCAGCAGAAGAGAAAGACTCCTCTGATACGTTTTATGTCCGATCTCATCCTTCGTCGTCACAAATTCCAGTTCACAGTCTTTTTTCAGCTGCTTGTGCAGCTCCCTCAGCCGTCCGTCCACCTTCACCAGGACAATCGGAGCATCCATCGTTTTCTCAAAATCTTTTGCAATCTCATAATAAGAGCAATTTTCCGGATATTCATATTTCTTTCCATCAATTGTTACCTGAATCACTTGTAATTCCTCCTTTTTGCAAAACTTTCTGAAAATTCAGAAGTAAAAACGAAGGCGCGCCCGAAAATTATAAAACCTGAAATTTTCAGACACGCCTCCTCATGATAAAACGCTGTCGTTACATCGTATGGAACCGCGCAAGCGCAGATTCCAGTATTGCCTCTTTTTCTTTTAATTCACAAAGCCTCTGTGTCGCCTTCTCCCCCGGATTGCCAGAGAGCTGGCCGATCAGCATTCTGTTCTGGTTCTGCTGCTTCTGCAGATATTCCAACAGCACCGGATTCTGGTTTTCCAGAAGACGTGGTCCATAGAAAAGCTCCTCCGCCTTCAGATCTTCCTTTTCCCCATGCACTGCCCGCAGAATCGGATAGTATTTTCCATCCTCCTCCACGAAATTCTCCTGTGCAAGGTAAAATCCGTGCTCCAGCAGCCATGCGCGCACGCGGTCGATATCTGACTGCGGCTCCAGAATCAGCTCACCAAAGCCGGACAGCAGCGGCTCACCCTCACTTAAAATCCTTACGGTGAGCCCGCCGCCCATGCCCGCGATGAGGAGAGAATCCCCCTCCCCCGCCTGCAGGGCATGAAGGCCATCGGAAAGCCGTGTTTCTATGTAGTCCCCCATGTTATACTGCGTGATATGCTCCCTGGCCCGTTCTAACGGTCCGCGGTTCACATCCATGGCGATTGCGGAGGAAATCTTCTTCTGTTCCAGCAGCGCAATCGGCACATAGCCGTGATCTGTTCCCACATCGACCAGGCAGCCGCCCGGGGTGACAAACTCCGCTACCGCGGAAAGTCTTTTTGATAACTGCATGTCTTTTCTCCTGACTGAAAACTTAGTCCAGATAATCTTTGAGTTTTCTGGAACGACTCGGATGGCGGAGCTTTCGAAGCGCTTTCGCCTCAATCTGACGGATACGCTCTCTTGTAACGTTGAACTCTTTACCAACCTCTTCGAGGGTTCTCGCACGGCCATCGTCAAGTCCGAAACGGAGACGCAGAACCTTCTGCTCACGGTCGGTCAGTGTGCTTAAGACATCCTCCAGCTGCTCTTTCAGCATGGTGAATGCTGCCGCGTCTGCCGGTACCGGCACATTGTCGTCCTGGATGAAGTCACCGAGGTGGCTGTCCTCTTCCTCACCGATTGGTGTCTCGAGTGAAACCGGTTCCTGGGAGATTTTCAGGATCTCACGCACACGCTCTACAGACATGTGCATCTCCTCTGCGATCTCTTCCGGAGTAGGTTCGCGGCCTAACTCCTGCAGTAACTGACGGGAAACGCGGATCAGCTTGTTGATGGTCTCTACCATATGAACCGGAATACGGATCGTTCTCGCCTGGTCTGCAATCGCTCTTGTGATTGCCTGGCGGATCCACCATGTTGCATAGGTGGAGAATTTGTATCCCTTGCGGTAATCGAATTTTTCAACCGCTTTGATGAGGCCTAAGTTACCTTCCTGAATCAGATCCAGGAACAGCATGCCGCGGCCGACATAACGTTTTGCAATGGAAACAACGAGACGAAGGTTGGCCTCTGCCAGACGTTTTTTCGCATCCTCATCGCCCTCTTCCATTCTCTGTGCCAGCTTGATCTCTTCCTCTGCGGAAAGAAGCGGCACTTTACCGATCTCTTTTAAGTACATGCGGACCGGGTCCTCAATGCTGATGCCTTCCGGAACGGAAAGGTCGATGTTTTCCATATCGATCTCTTCTTCCTCGGAAAGGTCGATGTCATCGTCGTCCAGAAGGAGAAGATCGCGGTCTGCCGCATTTGGATCCTCGGTCATATCGGAGAGGCGCAGTACGTCGATACCGCTTGCCTCCAGGTATTCAAATACCTTCTCCATCTGCTCCGCGTCCAGCGGCATATCGCGGAAAAAGTCGTTGATTTCCTGATATTCCAGGACGCTCTTTTTCTTTTTGCCGTATGCTACCAGCTCTTTTAATTTTTCCATAAATTTTGCTTTATCGAACTCCATTGACTGTCCATCCTTCCATAGCTTGTATATATTCTGTCCCTGCCCTGCGAAATTAAACACGCAGAACAGAAGATTCCAGGGTTTTTCTTTGGTATCCAGGCCTCCTTAAAAAGCGAAATCCGGAAGTTCCCCTGCTTTCCACCGCTCCAGGCTCTTTTTGTCCGCCATCAGCTTCTGCAGCGCCGCCATATCGGTCACATTCATATGTGCCGACTGATACGCAATGCTGTTTTCTTTCATATTGCAGATCACATCATGCAGCGCGCGCCGTTTTTCCTCCTCTGTCTCCAGCGGGATTCTGGCATTAAAAAGGCCTGCAACTTCTTTCTGCTCCTCGGAATCAACAAACTGATTCAAAAGCTTTGCCGGATTCACCCCGCCCTCGTGATACTGCAGCACAATCATCTCTGCAATCTGGCGGTAAAGAGGTGTGGTAAAATCCTCCGGCGTAATATATTTTTCCAGTTTTCCAATGAGCGCCGGATAAGAGGTCATCCATGTCAGCATCAGCTTCTGTGCTTTTTCGACACCGCCCTCTTTCTCTTTTTTGTTTGCGGCTGTATTCCGCGGCTTGACACGCTCCGTCCTTCCGGCTCCTGATAGTGCCATCTGACCGACCTGCTTTCGCAGTACTTCGACGGCAATCCCGTATTTTCCTGCCACTGCCTCAAGATAACTGTTCCGCTCGATCTCATCCTCGATTGCAACGAGACGACGCACCGCCTCATGCAGGAAATCGGATTTGCCCTGCGGGTCGGCAAGGTCGAAATCGCGTTCCTTCATGCGGATCTCATACAAAACGCTGTTCTCCGCCTCTTCCAGACGTTTTTCGAACGCTTCGCAGCCCTCGTGCTGGATAAACTCATCCGGGTCCTTATACGGTCTCAAATTGACGACACGCGTTGTAAGACCAACCCCTTTGAGCATCGGAATCGCACGAAGCGCCGCTTTGACGCCTGCCTCATCGCTGTCATAGATCACAAGAACCTCGTCGGTATACCGTTTCATCAGCCCCGCCTGCAGCGATGTGAGTGCTGTTCCAAGAGAAGCTACCGCGTTATTGAATCCTGCCTGGTGCATGGAGATGACGTCCATATAGCCCTCGCAGATAATCAGATTTTTTCTCCGTGAAGAGCGCGCCAGATGCAGCCCGTAGAGATTGCGGCTCTTATCGAAAATCTTTGTCTCCGGCGAATTCAGGTATTTCGGCTTTCCATCCCCCATCACACGGCCTCCGAAGCCGATGACACGGCTGTTGGCATCCATGATCGGGTAAATGACACGGTTCCAGAACTTGTCCTGCATGCCATGCACCTCGTCCGCCAGAAAAAGGCCCGACTGACGCAGGATTTCATCGTCATACCCTTTTTCTTTTAAGAAACGGTACAGCAGGCTTCCATACTTATCTGAATAGCCAAGGCCGAATTTTCGAATCGTATCATCCGAAAGGCCGCGCCCCTTCAGGTAATCGTAGCCCTGTTTTCCGCGTTCGGTGTGGAGCTGGTAATAATAGAATTTCGCCGCCTGTTTGTTGATTTCCAGCAGCGTGTTCTTTAAATCCGCCTGCTCCTTTGCTTCTTTCGAATACTCCATCTGCGGAAGCTCCACCCCGGCCCGGTCCGCCAGAAATTTCAAAGCTTCCACAAACGTAAAGTTTTCATATTCCATCAAAAACGTAAAGACATTTCCTCCGGCTCCGCATCCGAAGCAGTAATACATCTGCTTTCCTGGGCTGACGGAAAAGGAAGGGGACTTCTCATTGTGGAAAGGGCAGAGCCCGAAGTAAGAGCTTCCTCTTCTTGTCAGCTTTACGTAGCCGGATATCACATCTACGATGTCATTTTTCATACGAATCTCTTCCACTAAATCATCGGAATATCGCATTTTTTCCTCCCTGTATCTAATAAACCGCCCAGGCTTTCGGCACGAACAGCTCCTCGTATTTGTGCATGGAATACTGATCGGTCATACCGGCAATGTAATCGCATACTACCTGTGTCTTGTCCTCGCCGCACCCGATCAGATTCCGGTACTCGCGGGACATCTGTTCCGGGTGCTCCTGGTAGTAGGTGTAGAGGGAAATCAGCATCTTTTTTGCCTTCTCCTCCTCTTTTTTCGCCTCCGGGTTGCGGTAGACGTTCGCGAACATCAACTCCCGCAGCATGCGCATGCCCTCGGCAATCTCCGCCGACTGGCGCACATACTCCGTTCCGCGGCTCTGCTCCACAATGTCGTGGATCAGCGTATTGAGCCGCTCGCGGCATGTATCGCCAAGGACGACGCGGATCGTAATCGGGATGTCATCCTCGCTTAAAATGCCGGCACGGATGGCATCGTCCATATCGTGGTGGATGTAGGCGATCTTGTCGCAGAGACGCACAACCTGTCCCTCCAGGGTCGACGGCTTTCCCGCCGTGCGGTGGTTCAGAATTCCATCCCGCACTTCCCAGGTCAGGTTCAGGCCCTGTCCTTCCTTTTCTAGAACCTCCACGACACGGACGCTCTGTTCCGCGTGGCGGAAGCCCCCGGGATGCACCGCATTGAGCGCCGCTTCCCCGGAATGGCCAAACGGCGTGTGTCCGAGATCGTGGCCAAGCGCAATGGCTTCGGTCAGATCCTCATTCAGATTCAGCGCCCGCGCAATCGTGCGGGCAATCTGGGACACCTCGAGTGTGTGCGTCAGGCGGGTCCGGTAATGATCGCCCTGCGCAGCGAGAAACACCTGTGTTTTGTCTTTCATCCTGCGAAAGGCTTTGGAGTGGAGAATCCGGTCCCGGTCTCTCTGGTAGACGGTGCGGATGTCACACTCCGGTTCATATCGGTCCCTTCCTCTGGAATTCCGGCTGTGCGCCGCATAAGGACTCAGCTCCTGAAATTCCCGTTCTTCAAACGATTCTCTCAAGTTCAAACGAAGACCACCTCTTTCCCGGTAATATGCCTGTAACAGTTCTTTTCATTGTCCTCCTATTTCCTATATTCGGTGCCCGATTCCGATTTCCTTTTTTATTTTTCAAATTTTTCAAATTTTTTCAAAAAAAGTGTTGACGGCTTACAACTCTGGTGCTATAATACATCTTGTCGTCAGCGAGATGACAAAAACTTAAAGAACATGCGGAAGTGCTGGAATTGGCAGACAGGCCAGACTAAGGATCTGGTGGTCATTGCGATCGTGTGGGTTCAAGTCCCATCTTCCGCAGTAAGATAAGACCAAGAGTACAGAACAAAGTATTCTTGGTCTTTTTACATTTAGAAAAGAGCTTTCCTAATATATAAAACCGTTCTGCTTGGAAAATAATATTGAAAAAGAAAAAAAGAAGAAAATTAAAAAAATAAAAAGGAAAGAGAAGAGTTTTGTCGAATATATATAATAGAGTATTCTTTAAACATTAAGCGGAGGCACTCATGTACTACTCAGAAGAACTGATAGAAGAAGTAAGATCAAGGAATGATATTGTAGATGTGATTTCCGGATATGTCCGGCTGCAGAAGAAAGGCAGCTCTTATTTTGGATTATGTCCGTTCCATAATGAGAAATCACCGTCTTTTTCTGTGAGCAGACAGAAGCAGATGTATTACTGCTTTGGATGTGGGGCAGGAGGGAATGTTTTTACATTTCTTATGGAATATGAGAATTTTTCTTTTGTAGAAGCAGTGAAGTTTCTTGCGGACAGAGCAGGAATCGAACTTCCGGAGATGGAATACTCGAAAGAAGCGAAGGAAAAAGCAGATTTAAAGTCTACGATTCTTGAGATGAATAAGCTGGCTGCAAAGTATTTCTACGTACAGTTGAAGTCAGAGCGTGGAAGTCAGGCCTACAGTTATCTTAAGAACCGTGAACTCTCAGATGAGACGATCACAGCGTTTGGACTGGGATTTTCGAACAAATACAGTGATGATCTGTATAAGTATCTGAGAGAGAAGGGATACAGTGAAGACCTGATTCGACAGGCCGGACTGATCAACACGGATGAACGTCAGGGTGTGTACGACAAGTTTTGGAATCGTGTGATGTTTCCAATTATGGATGTCAATAACCGTGTGATCGGATTTGGTGGCCGTGTGATGGGAGATGGGAAACCGAAATATCTGAATTCACCGGAGACAGTCGTTTTTGATAAGAGCCGGAATCTTTATGGTCTGAACCGTGCCAGAACATCAAGAAAGCCATACTTTCTTCTTTGTGAAGGATATATGGATGTGATCTCTCTCCATCAGTCCGGATTTACGAATGCGGTAGCTTCACTGGGAACTGCATTGACAGCAGGGCATGCAGCTTTGATCAAGCGTTATGTCCAGGAAGTTTATCTGACTTATGACAGTGATGAAGCCGGTACAAGAGCAGCGCTTCGCGCAGTGCCGATCTTGCGGGAGGCCGGGATTTCTGCTAAAGTTGTAAGGATGGATCCATATAAAGATCCGGATGAATTCATTAAGAACCTTGGAGCAGAAGAGTATGAGAAGCGGATCCATGCGGCGCGTAATGGATTCATGTTCAGCCTGGAGATGCTGGAGAAACAATATGATATGAATTCTCCGGAAGGCAAGACGGATTTCTTCAAGGAAGTGTCGAGGAGACTGCTTGAATTCGAAGATGAGCTGGAGCGTAACAACTATATTGAAGCTGTTGCAACAGCATACCGGGTCAGCCGGGAAAGTCTGGAGAAGATGGTCGCAAAGATGGCTGTGAATGCCGGAATGGCGAGACCGGTCGCAAGGCCGAAACGGGCAGAGGGATCTGAGAAGAAGCAAAAGGAAGACGGAATCCTTACTTCACAGAAAGCATTGTTGACCTGGATGATCGATGATGACAGGCTCTTTGATCAGATCAGTCAGTACATAAGCCCGGGTGATTTTACAGAAAGTCTGTATCGGACGGTTGCAGAACTTTTATATGAGCAGAGAAAGCAGGGAACCTTGAATCCTGCGAAGATCCTGAATCATTTCACAGAGGAAGAAGATCACAGAGAAGCAGCCTCTTTGTTTAACACAAGAATCAAAGAGCTGAAGACAAAGGAAGAAAGAGAACAGGCTTTACAAGAGACAATCCTGCGGGTGAAGAGTTATAGCATTGAGCATCAGACAATGAATCTCGACCCGACAGATATGCGTGGGTTACAGCATTTGATGGAAGAAAAACGGAAGCTGGAGAACCTGAAGAATTTGAATATTACAATTCAATAAGGATAAAATAAAACAAGACAGGCTGCGGATGCGCGCAGCGAAGGAAGGAAGAACACATGGACGATATTACACAGAAATTTCTTGATAGATTGAAAGACCTGGTTGCACTTGGTAAAAAGAAAAAGAGCATACTGGATGTCCAGGAGATCAATGATTTTTTCAATGATATGGAACTCAATGCAGATCAGATGGAGAAGGTATTTGATTATCTTGAGGCAAATAACATTGATGTGCTGCGCATTAGCGGAGATACACCGGATGAGGTGGATGTAGATCTGGATGACATTATCATATCTGAGGAAGACGACGTGGATATGGAGAATATCGACCTGTCAGTTCCGGAAGGCGTGAGTATTGAAGATCCGGTCCGTATGTATTTAAAAGAGATCGGTAAGGTACCTCTTCTGAGTGCAGAACGTGAGATTGAGCTTGCACAGAGAATGGAAGAAGGCGATGAGGAAGCCAAGAAAGAGCTTGCAGAAGCGAACTTAAGACTTGTAGTCAGCATTGCAAAGAGATATGTTGGAAGAGGTATGTTATTCCTTGATCTGATCCAGGAGGGTAACCTTGGTCTGATCAAAGCAGTTGAAAAGTTTGATTATCATAAGGGATATAAGTTCAGTACTTATGCTACATGGTGGATCCGTCAGGCAATCACAAGAGCGATTGCGGATCAGGCAAGAACAATCCGTATCCCGGTTCATATGGTTGAGACGATTAACAAGCTGATCCGTGTATCCAGACAGCTTCTTCAGGAACTGGGAAGAGAACCGCTTCCGGAAGAGATTGCCAAGGAGATGGATATGCCGGTAGAACGTGTACGTGAGATCCTGAAGATTTCACAGGAACCGGTTTCTCTTGAGACACCGATCGGTGAAGAGGAAGACAGCCACCTTGGAGACTTTATCCAGGATGATAATGTACCGGTTCCGGCAGAGGCAGCTGCACAGACACTTCTGAAAGAGCAGCTGGATGAAGTACTGGATACATTGACAGAGAGAGAGCAGAAAGTCCTCCGTCTTCGTTTCGGAATGAATGACGGAAGAGCACGTACACTTGAAGAGGTTGGACGAGAGTTTGATGTAACAAGAGAGCGTATCCGTCAGATTGAGGCGAAAGCACTCCGTAAGCTCCGTCACCCAAGCAGAAGCAGAAAACTGAGGGATTATCTGGATTAATGATGGAATTATCGAAAAGATTACAGGCGGTCGCAGATCTTGTGACCGCCGATTATAAATTAGCGGACATTGGAACGGATCATGCATATATTCCGATTTGTCTGATACAGCAGAAGAAGATTGCAGAAGCAGTTGCACTTGATGTCAATGAAGGACCACTGCAGCGAGCAGAGGAACATATCCGCGAGAATGGACTTGAAGCAGAGATAGAGACGAGACTTTCCAATGGATTTCAGGCATTACAGCCGGGAGAAGTCCGGTCTGCGGTCATCGCAGGAATGGGCGGAGGACTTGTGATCCGGATCCTGACAGAAGGAGAGGAAGTGGTGCGAAAGCTTGAGGAGTGTATCCTTCAGCCACAGTCAGAGATTGAGAAAGTGCGGGCATTTCTTCTTGAGAAGGGATATGAATTTCTGGAAGAAGATATGGTCTGTGAAGATGGAAAATATTATCCTATGATGAAGGTAAGACCACCGGTGGCTGAGACAGCAGGCGAAGATACAGAAGTAAAGTGCTGGGATACGGTTCAGTTAAAATATGGAAAGCTTTTGCTGGAGAAACAACATCCGGTACTCAGAGAGTATCTGGAAAGAGAGATACGCATTTATCAAAGTATTTTAGAAGGATTGAAAGCGAAAGATTCTGACCGGATCCGTCAGAGAAAAGAAGAATTGGAACAGGAACTTGTAGAAGCAGAGAAAGGGATGAAATATTATGCAGTGTAAAGAGATTATACAGGTAATAGAGGCAACATTCCCGCGAACAGCAGCTTTGGGATTTGACAATGTAGGACTGCTTGCAGGACGTTCAGAGAAAGAGGTGTCCAGAATTTATCTGGCACTGGATGCAACAGATGTTGTGATCGACCGTGCGATCAAGGAAGGTGCGGACATGCTGATCACACATCACCCGCTTTTATTCTCAGCAGTAAAGAAAGTGACGGATGAAGATTTTATTACAAGAAGAATTGTGAAGCTGATTCAGAATGACATTTCCTATTATGCAATGCATACGAATTATGATGTGCTTGGTATGGCAGAACTGTCCGGAAAGATCATGGATCTTCAGAATGGGGAAGTGTTAGATGTTACCTATACAGATGAAGAAGGGAATCCGGAAGGAATCGGAAGAATCGGTAATCTGGAGAAAGATATGACATTGGAAGAGTGCTGTGTCTATGTGAAACACAGACTTGAACTTGGAAGTCTGAAAGTATTTGGAGATATGCAGAAGAAGGTACATCGTCTTGCAATTTCTCCGGGATCAGGAAAGAGCTCGATTGCAGTTGCTCTCGAGAAGGGGGCAGATGTTCTTGTAACAGGAGATATCGGTCATCATGATGGAATTGATGCAGTAGAGCAGGGGCTTGCAGTGATTGATGCAGGACATTATGGCACAGAATATATTTTTATTGAAGATATGAAGCAGTTCTTCGAGAAGAAGCTTCCGGTGCTGGATGTACTTACAGATCCGATCGAACATCCATTCCAGATCATATAATCAGAAGTGAACGCATAATAATGTTCAGCATGGCAGTTGTGAACGGAAAGCAGTTTACAAAGACAGTGGAGGTGGCCAAGAGTTGGAAAGTCAGAAATGTAAGGTTACGATAAGCGGAAGAGAGTATCTTTATGAGAAAGGGACGTCGTATCAGGAGATCGCGAAGGATTTTCAGGAAGAGTATAAACATCAGATTGCACTTGTGATGCTGGATGGACATCGTCTGCAGGAACTTAGAAAACAGGTTTCCGGAGACTGTACGCTACAATTTGTTACTACACAGGATACAGCAGGATATGACACATATCGGAGAAGTGTCTGCTTTCTTTTTATTAAGGCAGTACATGATGTGATTGGCCATGAGTGTCCGCAGCAGGTGCGGGTAAGGATTCATTTTTCATTAGGTGCAGGATTTTACTGTACGGTGGAAGGAATCGATCATGTGGGAATGGAATTCCAATGGAAAGTTGAAGAACGCATGTATGAACTTGTACAGCAGAGACTTCCGATCACAAAAGAGTTGATCCATACAGAAGAGGCAGTGGAATTATTCCATCGATATGGAATGTTTGATAAAGAACGCCTGTTCCGGTATCGGAGAAGTTCCCACGTGAATCTGTATGCCATGAATGAATTCCGTGACTATTATTATGGTTATATGATGCCGGATACAGGAGATTTGAAGTATTTTGCATTGTATCTGTATCAGGGCGGAATCGTACTTCAGATGCCGCTGAAAGACGAACCGGAGAAAGTGCCTTTATTTGCGCCAAAGGATAAGCTGTTTCGTGTACTCAGTGAGTCTGTGAGATGGGGAGACCAGCAGGGGATTGATACCGTCGGTGCGCTCAATGACATGATCACGCAGGATGATATGCGTGAGATTGTTCTTGTGCAGGAGGCATTCCAGGAGCGCAAGATCGGAGAGATCGCAAAGCAGATCGCAGATCGCCCGGGGGTAAAGTTTGTTTTGATCGCGGGACCTTCCTCTTCCGGCAAGACAACATTTTCACATCGCTTATCCATTCAGCTCAGAGTGAACGGGCTTCATCCACATCCGATTTCTGTAGATAATTATTTCGTAGATCGGGAGAAAACACCGAAAGACGAGGATGGAAATTATAATTTCGAATGCATTGAAGCAATCGACGTGGAAAAGTTCAATGAGGACATGAGCAATCTGCTGGCAGGCGAGGAAGTCTATCTTCCGGTTTTTGACTTTAAGACCGGTAAGCGGAATTTTGAAACAAAGCCAAAGAAACTCGGTGAAAATGATATCCTTGTAATCGAAGGAATCCATTGTCTGAATCCGAAGCTGACAGAACAGTTATGTGATGACCGGAAATTCAGGATCTATATCAGTGCATTAACACAGCTGAATATTGATGAGCATAACCGGATTCCGTCTACAGACGGACGTTTGATCCGAAGGCTTGTCAGGGATGCAAGAACAAGAGGGGCATCGGCGACGAAGACCATCTCAATGTGGCCGTCAGTGAGAAGAGGAGAAGAGAAGAATATTTTCCCATATCAGGAATATGCAGATGTGATGTTTAACTCTTCCCTGATCTATGAACTGGCAGTGTTGAAACAGTATGTGGAGCCGTTGCTTCTTGGCGTAAGCAAAGACTCTCCGGAATATGTTGAAGCAAAGCGATTGTTGAAATTCCTGGATTATTTCGTAGGAATCGGAAATGACAATGTGCCAACGAATTCACTTTTGAGAGAATTTATTGGCGGTGGATGTTTCCATGTCTAATGCAATAGAAAGATAGAAGAAAGAGGATACATAGAAAACTTGTATGTGACAAGAATTTCTATGTATCCTCTTTACATTAAGATACCTCTTTGTTGATCATATCCTGCAATAAGCAGAAATATACAATATCTAATCCTAAAATCGAGAGAACCAGGTAGAGAATAGAAGAATTCCCCTGTATTCCTCTGATGCGGTCACAGCGTTCTCCCATCTTATAAGCCCAGTAAATACCATAGATTCCACAGGTGATCAAAGAAAATAGGAATACCATGCCTCCGCTTGTTGCCTGAGGCTCTCCGGCCAGCTGATTCACCTCATCATTCAGCTTGATCATCCAGTAGATACTGTAGATGCCGCAGGTGAGAAAAGAAAAAACAATTGCAAGTACAAGATTACGTGGCATAATGCCTGCAGTTGCCCCGTTCCGGTAATAATTGTTCTGATTATAGTTGTTCTGGTATGCATTCTGGTAATATGCATTCTGCTGGAACTGGCTATCCTGCTGTTTTTGATTCTCCTGTGTATGAGCATTATCATTAGGAGCAGGAAGCGGAGCACCACATTCCTGACAGAAAGAAGCACTGTCTTCGCAGAGTGAATTACATTTTGGACAGATTTTCATAGAAGATTCTCCTTTGCATGAATTAGTTCGAAAAATGTCAGAAGTTGACAAGATCCTTCTGAAAAGTATCGTAGCATAAAAAGATACAAGTTACAAGAAATGTAGCCAAGTTTTAGGATATCTTAAGATATTCGATAGAAATAAACCTGGATATGCATAATATTCTTCCTTTTTCTTTCAAAAAGTTTGTGGTAGAATAGTAATGTTTCTGAAAACAAAACATGAGGAGATGAAAGTATGCCAGTATTTGACTTTAACAGTGCACCGGAAGATAAGAAAGAAGTTCAGTGTACTTATACAACATTTTGTTCCAACGAAGACCATGCAACACCGGAGTGTCCGATTCTTGTTCTGGATAATCAGAACCGGAAGTGGAACCATCATTCCTGCGGTGTGTTTACCAATCAGAATAAGCAGACCGCATTTGAGTTTGATGAAAGGGACGGAACATGCAGCGCAGATATCCTGAAAGTGGATGCACGTTTTGTCAGTCTTTTAAAATGGCTTGGAGAAAATCACATTAATGTACGTCTTTCCGGAGAAAATAAGCCGGATGGTTATGCCGTTTACAGAATCCGTGAGATCGCATTTGGAGGCGGAACAAAATTATCTGCTGAGGACGGCTTCCTTCAGTTTATGATCGAGCGGCTGTTTGCAAGTGATGCGCCAAAAGAAGAGATTAACGATGACGAGCAGGAAGAGTCCGGAGATGACATGAAGCTTACAAGTATTCAGAGTATTACAGACTTTATGACGTGCGCAGGACGTACACTTCCGGATAACATTCGTCTGTGGGCAAGAAGAAATCTTGCAGTTGCACGTTCTCACGAGGTCTCTCAGGAAGAGCGCCGTCATGCACAGAGAGCACTATCTATTATGATGAATATTCAGTGGAAGAGTAATTACTTTGAAGCAATCGATCCGGATGAAGCGAGAAGAATTCTGGATGAAGAGCTGTATGGAATGGAGAAAGTAAAGCAGAGAATCATAGAGACAATCATTCAGATCAACCGTACACACACACTTCCGGCGTACGGACTTTTGCTTGTCGGACCGGCAGGAACAGGTAAATCCCAGATTGCTTATGCCGTTGCAAGAATCCTTAAACTTCCTTGGACAACACTGGACATGAGTTCCATTAACGATCCGGAACAGCTGACAGGAAGTTCAAGAATCTATTCGAACGCAAAGCCAGGTATTATCATGGAAGCATTCTCCATGGCAGGGGAATCCAATCTGGTATTCATTATTAATGAGCTGGATAAGGCGGCATCCGGAAAGGGAAACGGAAACCCGGCAGATGTTTTGCTTACACTGCTGGACAACCTTGGATTTACAGACAATTACATGGAGTGTATGATCCCTACCGTTGGTGTATATCCAATCGCTACAGCGAATGACAAGGATCAGATCAGTGCACCGCTCATGTCCCGTTTCGCTGTCATTGATATCCCGGATTATACACCGGAAGAGAAGAAAGTAATCTTCTCCAAATTCGCACTTCCGAAGGTGCTGAAACGCATGAGCCTGAAGGCAGAAGAGTGCATTATGACAGATGAGGCACTCAATGAAGTGATTGAACTGTACTCCAATACATCAGGAATCCGAGATTTGGAACAGGCAGCAGAACACATCGCAGCGAATGCGCTGTATCAGATAGAAGTGAACCATGTGGAGAAAGTTGAATTTGATGCAGAGATGGTAAGAGAACTGCTTGGATAGAGTTGGGTTTCGCCATCAATCTGAAAAAAATGAGCTCTGGAAAGTTTCGGCTTTCCAAAGCTCATTTTTGAATTCCTACTGTCTATAGTACTGCAGGAACTCCCCAATCTTACCAACCGCCTCTTTCAGCACTTCAATACGCGGCAGATAAACCACACGGAAATGATCCGGCTGATGCCAGTTAAATCCACTTCCCTGAACGATCAGGATCTTCTTGTCACGAAGCAGATCAAGAGCAAATTTCTCATCATTCACAATATTGAATTTCTTCGTATCAATCTTCGGGAACATATAAAATGCAGCCTGCGGTTTTACTGCGCTGATTCCCGGAATATCCGTCAGAGCCTTGTAAACATATTCACGCTGCTCGTAAATACGTCCACCCGGAACAATATAATCATTTACACTCTGGTGTCCGCCGAGAGCTGTCTGTACAATGGACTGTGCCGGAACGTTAGAGCAAAGACGCATGTTGGAAAGCATCTTGATTCCTTCGATATAGTCTCTTGCAATATTTTTATTTCCACTTAAGATCATCCATCCGATACGGAATCCGGCGATCATATGGGACTTGGACAGTCCGCTGAATGTCACGCAGAACAGATCCGGTGCGAGAGAAGCAATAGAAACATGCTCTTTTCCATCCATAACAAGACGGTCATAAATCTCATCAGAGAAAATGATCAGCTGGTGTTCTCTTGCGAGGTCTACAATCTGCTGCAGTACTTCCTTCGGATAAAGAGCACCGGTCGGATTGTTTGGATTGATGATAACGATCGCTTTTGTACGGTCATTGATCTTCTTACGCATATCCTCGATATCCGGATACCAGTCAGACTGCTCATCACAGATATAGTGTACAGGCTTTCCACCGGCAAGTGTAGCACAAGCTGTCCAGAGCGGATAATCCGGAGACGGGATAAGAATCTCATCCCCTGTATCCAAAAGAGCAGACATCGTAAGATTGATCAGTTCACTGACACCATTTCCTGTGTAAATATCGCTCATCGTTACATTCGGCAGATGCTTTAACTGGGCATACTGCATGATCGCTTTTCGTGCAGAGAACAGACCGGCAGAAGCAGAGTAGCCTTCGCAGTCAGAAAGCTGACGGCTCATGTCATAGATCACCTCATCCGGTGTACGGAAGCCAAACGGAGCCGGATTTCCGATATTAAGCTTCAGTACATGAGTTCCCATCTCTTCCATTCTGGCAGCCTCATCAACAACCGGACCTCTCACATCATATAATACATTATTTAACTTGGATGATTTCTTGAATTCTCTCACTTTCATACCTCCTGAATTATCTGCGGATGTCTGTATCTTATCAACATCTGACAGTGTGGAATCATTATCATTATTATTGTTTAACCAGTCAGGATCAACCTGCAGGGCATCTGCCAGAAAATGTAAGATGTCGGTACGCGGGATTGTCTTCCCACTGACATACTGGCTGACATGACTTTTCCCAAGCTTAATCCCTTTCTGCTGGGCAAGACGAACAAGATCAACCTGCTTCAGGCCTTGTTCGTTCATAGCGGCTTTTAATCTGTCTGCAAAGGTTTCCATAAAGCTCCTTTCTGGGGTTATCCTTCCGGAGGTCAGACCCCATTAATAAAGTATTAACAAAATACAAAGTTCAATTTAAAATCTGCTTCAATAAGAAAATCTCTAAAAGTTCAATTTAAAAGTTCAAAACTTTAGTCAGAGTATACCACGATAAATGAAAAAGTTCAATAAAAAAATTACTGTTATAGAAAATCCGCAAAATCACGGTATCATTAAGAAAATATGATATACTAAAAGTGTTTATTACAGTAAAACACAAAGTACACAGAACGAAGGGAAACAGGGAAATGATTCTTGAAAATGAAAAAATAAAACAGGCATTGGAATATATAAAGGAAGAAGATCCGGCGACGACTCAGGACACGCTCAATATGTGTCAGATCCCGGCACCTTCTTATAAGGAAGAGAAAAAAGCGGAGTATATCCGGGATCGGTTCCGGGAGATCGGGCTTAGGGATGTCAGGATTGACGCTGTTGGAAATGTGCTTGGGATCTGGCCGGGAACCGGTGAAGGACCAAATGTAATGCTTGCGGCGCACACAGACACAGTATTTCCGGAAGGGACAGATTTGACGATAAGAAAAGAAGGGAATCGTTATTATTGTCCCGGCATTAATGACGACACACATGCAGTGGCAGAGATGATCACAGTGGCGAAAGCAATGATCCATGCAGATCTTCACACAAAAGGGAACTTGATCTTCTGTGCAAATGTGTGTGAAGAGGGACTTGGAGATCTAAGGGGCGTGAAGTATTTGTTTGGATATGACAACAAAGCTTCAGAAGAATGTCCACAGGTAGATGCATTTGTCTCGATTGATAACCAGTATACGGGCGGGGTGATCTATACGGCAACAGGAAGTCACCGTTATGAGGTGACATTTACCGGAAGAGGCGGTCACAGTTTCCAGAACTTTGGCATTCCTAATCCAATCCATGCAATGGGACGAGCCATCGCACAGATCGCAGAATTCCAGGTTCCGGATGAGCCGAAGACAACATTTAACGTAGGTGTGATCCAGGGAGGTACTTCTGTAAATACAATTTCAGGTTCTGCATCCATGCTGGTAGACCTCCGTTCGGACAGCGAAGAAGAGCTGAATCGATTGGACAAAGAACTTCATAAAGTGATCGAACAGGAAGCGCAAGAAGAAAATGCAAGATGGGATGCTTCAAAGCCGCAGATCAAAGTACAGATCGAAGAACGCGGTGTGAGACCGGCAGGGGCACAGCCAAAGGACTGTGCGATCGTGAAAGCGGCATTCCGGGCGGCAGAACTGCTGGGGGTTGAACCGGAGTATCGGTATGAGAGCAGTACGGATGCGAATATCCCGATCAGTATGGGAATCCCGGCAATCACTGTTGGAAGAGGTGGAGAGGAAGATGGAATCCATACCCTTCAGGAATGGTATGAGCCAAAGGAAGCATGGCTTGGACCACAGAGAGATTTGCTTCTGATGATTCTGCTTGCCGGAGCAGAAGGAGTCTGTGAGCCGGCTATAGAAAAAAGATAAAAAATCTTAAGAAAATATCAATGTCTTTTCATGCACATTTCCTGTATACTGATGGTATGAGAGAATATTTTGTGCAGATTGTACCGGATGTCCCGGAGATTTTATCTTTTGCACAAAAAGAAGTAAAAATAAAACAAAGCAGGAGGGCAAAAGATGCGGGGAATCAGAAAGCAGTCATCCGACACACAGAGCTCCAGTCAGCCGAAAGAAAAAAGAAGATTGGATACAAAACAGAAAAAAGGAATGTTGATCGGCGGAGGTATCTTCCTTGTGGCAGTGATCGCCCTGATTCTTGTGAAGAATCTGACAGGTGGAGGTGGAGCAGATGGAGAGAATGTTCTTTATGCGGATTCCGTCGGAATGATCACAGGGACAGGACTTGGGACACAGAACCGTTTTACAGGAGTGGTTGAAGCACAGGATACGTTGAAACTGACACTGGCAGACAACCAGAAGGTAAAACAGATCTTTGTTGAAAAAGGGCAGGAAGTAGAGCCTGGAACAAAGTTGTTTGAATACGATACAGAAGAGCTTGCCATGACATTAGATCAGGGAAAACTGGAGCTTGAGAAGATCACGAACAACATCAGCAGCCTGAATTCACAGATCGCGACACTTACAACGGAGAAGAAGAGTGCGCCGGCTAGCGAACAGCTGTCCTATACGACACAGATCCAGGAACTTCAGATGGAGATCAAGCAGGAAGAGTACAATTATAAAGTAAAAGAGCTGGAAGTAAACCGTACACAGAAGAGCCTGGAACAGTCTACAGTAACTTCTACAGTTGCCGGAATTGTACAGGAGATCAACGAACAGCAGGGAACAGATCCTTCTACAGGAGAGTCCAAACCGTTTATGAGTATCCTTTCTACAGGAAAATACAGAATCAAAGGAAAGATCAGCGAGCAGAACATCGGAGATCTGACACCGGGCACACAGGTGACGATCCGCTCCAGAGTGAATGAAGATGAGATCTGGACAGGTACAGTAGATAACGTAGACACAGAGAAGCCGGAGAACAGTTCCCAGGATTCTATGAGTTATGGTTCTGAGAACAGCGATAATCAGGCAACAAAGTATCCATTCTATGTCACATTGGATACAGTGGATGGATTGATGCTCGGACAGCATGTCTATATCGAGACAAGTACTTCACTGGAAGCAGACAAGATGTGGCTGATGCGTGACTACATTGTAGACGCAGATTCAGATCATCCATATGTATGGGTAGCAGGAGATAATGACAAGCTGGAGAAGCGTTCTGTTACACTCGGAGAGACGAACGAAGATATGGGAACCTGTGAGATCGTAGACGGACTGAAAGCTTCTGATTACATTGTATGGCCAAGCGAGGAGTGCAAAAAAGGTGCAGCTGTTGTGAAGAACGATTCAGGTACATCAGGCAGTACTTCAGGCAGTACTTCAGATATGTCAGGAGCCGAGGGCGGTTACGAAGAACCTGTAGAAGAGAATGCAATGCAGGAAGGAGTTCCGGGAACGGAGGAGAGTGCGGATGAATAAAAAGAAAATAATCAAGATCGGCATTCCTGTGGCAGCAGGCTGCATCGTTCTTGCACTTGGAATCGGTTTCGCAGTGAAGAACAGCGGAAAGGCTGTTAAAGTAGCTCCTGTCAGCAGTGTGAATTCCGGTGGCTGGTACGATGATAGCGGGATTGCAAGTTACGGAACCGTCACAACGAACCAAAAGCAGGACATTTACGTGGATGATACTATGCCGATCACACAGGTTTACGTGAAAGCCGGGGATACGGTGAAAGTCGGAGACCGTCTTGTGGCATACGACACGACACTTTCTTCCCTGGAGCTTGAGATGAAAGAAATGCAGATTCAGGGGATTGACCTGAACATTCAGAACCTGCAGAAAGAGATCACCCAGCTCAAGGGGACAAAGACCGCGAAGGCAGATACAGGGGCATCCGTCGTGCAGACAAGCGCAGATGGAGAACAACAGCCAACTGTACAGAAGATGAGTGCTGTAAAGACAACCGTTCTTAATACATCAAAAGAGGATGAGAATAAAAAACCGGATGGTGATACCTCGAAGGATGATACGACAAAAGACGACAACACAAAAGATGATACTTCAAAAGACGATGCTTCGAAAGATGATAATACAAAAGACGATAACAAAAAAGACGATGTACCATCTTCCGCAGTCGAGCGTCCATTCCCTGAAGCATTAAAGGGAAAAGAGGTTTACAGTGAGATCACATTAGATTCTGTTCCTTATAATAAAGAAGATGCAGACGGAACAATGGAAAAACCGTATCGTTATCTTTGCGCACCGGGGGCAGCCGTAAATGCACCGTTTATGCTCAAAGTATTAAAAGAGGGTCAAGTGTGTGCCTTTGATGTAGTAGATAACGCAGAAGCGCCGACAAAATTCTTATCCTGTTGGATCCTCGATGGAAAAACAGGACAGGTAGTCATACCGGATCCACAACCAACTCCAGACCCGGAGCCGACTCCAAATCCAGAGCCAACTCCGGAACCAGAGCCAACTCCGGAACCAGAACCAACTCCGGAACCGGATATTTCAGAAGATCCGGTTATCCCAGACACCCCGGACCTCCCGTCAAAGGAAGAAGTGACGAAGCAAATCAAGGAGAAAGAGCAGAAGATCAAAGATCTGGATCTTTCCAGGAGATCCGCTGAACTGGAACTGAAAAAGCTGAAGAAAAAGGTCGGGGACGGCGTGATCAAAAGTACGGTAGAAGGTGTAGTCAAAGAAGCGACTGACGAAGCGTCTGCAAAGAATGAGAACAAACCAGTTGTCAGCGTTGTCGGAGAAGAAGGTTTCTATGTGACCGGAAGAGTCGGAGAGACAATGCTTGATCAGATCAAAGAAGGAATGACTGCGACTGTAATGTCCTGGCAGTCGGGAGAATCCTACGAAGCGACAGTTACAGGTGTTGGCAACTCACCGGTAAGCGATTATTCCACAGGAGAGAACCAGAATCAGTCCTTCTATCCGTTCACGCTCGTGATCCACGGAGACGCAAATCTCTCGAATGGTGAGTCTGTGAATCTGTCGATGAATGGAATTGCAGCAGGTAGTGATGGATCGATCTATCTTGAAAAAATGTTTGTCCGCGAGGAAGGAAACCGCTATTATGTCTACAAGCGGGGCGATAATGGCAGATTAACAAAACAGTATGTAGAGGTTGGCAAAAATATGTACAATTCACTGGAGATCACCTCCGGCCTCACAATGGACGACCTGATCGCGTTCCCTTACGGCAGAGATGTCAAAGAAGGCGCAAAGACACAGGAAGCAGATACCCTGTACGACTATTATTAAGAAGACTGAACAGTATCAAAATGAAAGAGAGTGAGGTGCCATTATGTTAGAAGACATCAGACTGGCGTTTCAGGGAATCTGGAATCATAAATTAAGATCTGCGCTCACAATGCTCGGAATCATCATAGGAATCGGTTCCATTATAGCAATTGTGTCCACAATCAAAGGAACGAATGAACAGATTAAGAAGAATCTGGTCGGTGCAGGAAATGACGCGGTAAATGTACAGCTCTATCAGGGTGACTGGCCGATCGATCTGCAGTATCAGTCACTCCCGGACGGAGTGCCGGAGATCTCAGACGAGACACTGCAGGAGATCGTTGAACTCCCGGAAGTGGAGACAGCGTCTTTATATCATACAAGAAATGAATACGACGCAGTTTACCGCGGCGCAAAGTCATTAAGTAACAGCGTGATTCTTGGAATTGACAGAAATTATCTGGATGTTTACGGATATCAGGTAACCAAAGGAAGAGGATTAACAGACAAAGATTATTCCGAAGGACGAAAAGTAGCCTTGATAGATAAGACAACAGCGGCAAGTTTATTCGACAATGCAGATGTGATCGGAAGAACGATCGAGATTAAAGGAGAGCCTTTTGTTGTCGTTGGAATGGTTGCAAAGAAAGCAGAGTCCCAGCCGGTGATCAACTCAATGGAAGATTACTACCGCTACATGTCAGATGACCAGAGTGGAAAGATCATTATTCCGGATCAAGTATGGCCGGTCATTTACCAGTATGACGAACCGCAGAACCTTGTCGTGCGTGCAAAAAGTACAGATGATATGACAGCGGCAGGAGAGAAAGCCGCAGATATTTTAAATGCTATGCTGACAGTTTCAGATGATACCGTAAAATACAAAGGAGAAGATCTGTTAGAGCAGGCAACACAGATCCAGGAAATCAGCAACTCGACAAATCAGCAGCTGATCTGGATCGCCAGCATTTCCCTGTTAGTTGGTGGAATCGGAGTTATGAATATCATGCTCGTGTCGGTTACAGAACGTACTGGCGAGATTGGATTAAAGAAGGCACTCGGAGCGAGAAAACGCAGAATTCTGACACAGTTCCTGACAGAGGCAGCGGTACTGACACTGCTTGGAGGAATTATAGGTGTTCTTGGAGGAATCGCACTTGCGTACATTATATCCAAAGTCTCAGCAGTTCCGGTGGCAATCAGCGGAGTTTCGATTGTGATCGCAGTGCTGTTTTCTACACTGATCGGCATTATTTTCGGATTGATCCCGTCCGTGAAAGCAGCGAATATGAATCCAATCGAGGCACTGCGACATGAATAAAAAAACAGTGGAAAAAGAAAATACTTGTTTCAATTTCCTTCCATATCTGTTATAGTATGTGTTAATTAAAAGAGTCAGGAGAATCTGAGTGATCGGATTCTCCGTCTTTCTATGCAAAGAGAAAATAGCAATTATTAAAAGGAAAAGAGAAAAGGGGCATGTAGATTTGAGCGGCAGTACATTCGAAGGAAAGAAAAAGACAGAGAACGGAACAAAGAGGCTGATCTTCACAGCAGTATCTATCTTGCTGGAGATTGTCTTCCTTCTCTTTCTGTTCACAAAGGTAAGTGAATACGCAACTATTATTGACTGGGCAACAAGAATCGTGGCAATCTTTCTTGTGCTTGGACTTTACAGCATGGATAAGACTTCATCGATGAAAATGCCATGGATCATACTGATGCTTGCATTCCCGATTCTTGGTGTGAGTCTGTATCTTCTCGTAGGTCTGAACGGAAGCACAAAGAAGATGCGGGCGAGATATGAAGAGATTGATAAAAAACTGCTCCCATATCTTCCGGATAACAGACAGATTCTCGAATGGATGAAAAAAGAGAGTCCGCAGGCGGGGGCAATCGCTTCTTATCTGACGAATTACTCTTGTTACCCGGTTTATCAGAACACAGATGTTACCTATTATGATGAGGCGATCAAAGGGCTGGATGCACAGCTGGAGGATCTCTCAAAGGCAGAAAAGTTCATCTTTATGGAGTATCATGCCATCGAAGACGAAGAGGCATGGCAGAGGATTCAGACGGTACTTGAAGACCGTGTGAAAGCAGGCGTAGAAGTCCGTATCTTCTATGATGATATGGGATCGATCTGGTTTGTAAACATGGATTTTGCAACAAAACTGAAATCTTTAGGAATCAAATGCCGTGTATTTAACCCGATTCTGCCGGGACTGAATATGTTCCTGAACAATCGCGATCACCGGAAGATTACTGTGATTGACGGAAAGGTTGCTTACACAGGTGGATACAATCTGGCGAATGAGTATTTCAACATCACACATCCGTATGGAATCTGGAAAGATACCGGGATCCGTATGGAAGGAGATGCGGTCAAGTCTATGACAGTAGCATTTCTGGAAATGTGGAATGCAGCCGGAAATGTAAAGTCAAAAGAACTTGTACCGGAGAAATATGTGATCCACTATGCATACAAAGCACAACAGCGTGGTTATGTCCAGCCATATGCAGACAGTCCGCTCGATGGTGAGCAGGTAGGCGAGGAAGTATATATCAGTATGGCGAATAAAGCGGAGAAATACTGCTGGTTTATCACTCCGTATCTGATCATCACAGACGAGATGACACATGCACTCACACTGGCAGCAAAGCGTGGCGTTGATGTGCGTATCATAACACCGGGTATCCCGGACAAGAAGATGGTTTACAGTGTGACCCGTTCCTTCTATCATAATCTGGTTAAGCATGGAGTCCGTATCTATGAGTGGACACCGGGATTCTGTCATGCGAAGATGAGTGTGGCAGATGATAAAATGGCGACCTGCGGAACGATCAATCTCGATTACCGCAGCCTGTACCATCACTTTGAGAATGGATGCTTCCTGGCAGATTGCGACGCAGTGCTGGAGATCCGGGATGATCTGATCCGCACGATGGGAGAAAGCAGAGAAGTGACCGAGCAGTATAAAGAAGGAAGAAGTGCGGGCTTAAGACTCGGACAGCTGATCTTACGTCTGTTTGCGGAGCTGCTCTGATAATATCGTTTGTGGGTTGAATTTGCACGGGATTGATTGTATAATGAACTTGATTGTTGAGAAATTAACAATAGTTTTTTTATGAAATGGATGGTCTGCCGGTCAGAAGATACTGAACCCGACAGCCGGATATGAACTTTATTTTATGAAGGAGGAATCAACGATGATTACCTGGAACAATTTGGATAAGCTTACTTCTTATCAGGAACTTGAGAAGACAGAAAGTGTAGACCTCGCAGCAGTGATGGCCGGAGAGAACGGAGCAGAGCGTGTGAAGAACTACAGCGTTCCGATGGCAGAAGGATTAGCATACAATTATGCAGCAAAGAAAGTGGATGACACAGTTCTCTCAGCTCTTGAGAAACTGGCAGAAGAAGCACAGTTGACAGAGAAGTTCGAAGCACTTTACAACGGAGAAGTTGTGAACACAGGAGAGAAGCGTCTCGTACTTCACCATATGACACGCGGACAGCTCGGAGATGCTGTTGAGGCTGACGGTGTTGACAAGCGTACTTTCTATGTAGAGCAGCAGAAGAAGATTGCTGAGTTCGCGAACAAAGTACATGCAGGTGAGATTACAAACGGTGCCGGAGAGAAGTTTACAACAGTTGTTCAGATCGGTATCGGCGGAAGTGACCTCGGTCCTCGCGCAATGTACCTTGCACTTGAGAACTGGGCAAAGAAGAATGATACATTCAAGATGGAAGCAAAGTTCATCAGCAACGTTGACCCGGATGATGCGGCAGCAGTTCTGAATTCTGTAGATGTTGCTCATTCTATCTTCGTACTTGTATCCAAGTCAGGAACAACACTTGAGACTCTGACAAATGAGTCCTTTGTTAAGGATGCTCTTAAGAACGCAGGACTTGATGCATCCAAGCATATGATCGCAGTAACAAGTGAGACTTCACCACTTGCAAAGAGTGATGATTACCTTGCAGCCTTCTTCATGGATGATTATATCGGAGGACGTTTCTCATCCACATCAGCAGTTGGTGGAGCAGTACTTTCCCTCGCATTCGGACCGGAAGTATTCGCACAGTTCCTTGACGGAGCAGCAGCTGAGGATAAACTGTCCCTCAATAAGAATATCAAAGAGAACCCGGAGATGCTCGATGCATTGATCGGTGTATATGAGAGAAATGTACTCGGATACCCAAGCGCAGCAGTACTTCCATACTCCCAGGCACTGAGCCGTTTCCCTGCACATCTGCAGCAGCTGGATATGGAGTCTAACGGAAAATCCGTAAACCGCTTTGGTGAGCCGGTTGATTATGTAACAGGACCGGTTATTTTCGGAGAGCCTGGAACAAACGGACAGCACTCCTTCTATCAGCTTCTTCACCAGGGAACAGATATTGTGCCGCTTCAGTTCGTAGGATTCAAGAACAGCCAGATCGGTACAGATGTTGTGATCCAGGACAGCACAAGCCAGCAGAAACTCTGCGCGAACGTAGCTGCTCAGATCGTAGCATTTGCATGTGGTAAAGAAGACGAGAACCGTAACAAGAACTTCGAAGGCGGACGTCCTTCAAGCATCATTATCGGAGAGCAGTTAACACCAGCATCTCTCGGAGCACTGCTTGCTCACTTCGAGAACAAGATCATGTTCCAGGGATTCCTGTGGAATGTAAACAGCTTCGATCAGGAAGGTGTTCAGCTCGGTAAAGTCCTTGCAAAACGCGTACTTGCACATGAGACAGACGGAGCTCTGAAAGTATTCAGTGATCTTCTGAACATCTAATAGAATTATATAAGTAAAAAGTATAGGAATCGTGCTGTCGGCGGAGAGTTCTGCTGACAGCACGATTTTTTAAGGAAAGGATTTTGTAAAAGAGGGAGGAAGCAAATGAAAAAGCGAAGGATCAAAGGAATTCAGATGATTCCATATGGACTTCTGGCCGGAGTTATGACAGAAGATTCAATAGAAGAGAGGCAAAGAGAAGTCCGCCTGACAGAGATTTCATCCGAAGGATTCCGCATCCGGCTTTGCAGGAGAGGGAAAGCAGAGGAGAACATTTATCCGAAAGCATTCAAGATCTGCTTCTATCAGATGGATCAGGCAGAGTATCGGGAGATTGAAATTCGTCATTTTCAGATAGAGTCAGGGGAACAGACAGAATTCTATCAAGCCTATGATATTTTCACAGTTCAGGAAGATTATAAAGAAGCCTTTCAGAAGCTCTGTGTCGAATACAGCCGATACATTTCGGTCAAGCTGGAAGAGGATGATGCACATCTGGCGCAAGAAACGACCGGTTATCCCGCGCAGGAAGAAGAGGAACATTTCAAGAATGAAACAGAACAAAATAAAGCGTGGTTTCAGAATGCGGAGATCTTCCGAAATCTGCCGGCAGAATTAGCAGTAGAACTGGATCAGCCGAAACTATACAAACAATATCTGACCAGACCGATTGAACGGTTCATGAAAGAATACTGGCAGCAGCATGGAATCAAAGATGCGCAGATCCTGGGAAGACAACCGGACCGGTTGTATATCGGCAACCAATTCTGTCCACATCTATTTCCGAAAGAAGAACAGTTCTTTGCACTTCTTGAGAAAGCAGATAAAGAACGGATAGAAGTGACCGTTTCCTTTTCCTTTATTCGGGAAGACAGGCTTGCACAGACAGAACAGCTGTTAACACGCCTGGATGAGTGGTGTGAACAACAGGAGACTTCCGGGGCGGAGAAGAAACGACTTGAGGTTGTAGTCAATGATTGGGGACTGGCACATCTTGTGAAGCGGACAGAACATCTGATCCCGTGTCTTGGGACGCTCTTAAATAAGCGGAAGAAAGATCCAAGAATGTCCTACAAGATGGGAGATAAGACGCTGTTGGAACAGAATAATCTGAATGCAGGATTTTATCGCACCTATCTGGAAGAAAGCTTTGGAATCAGCTGTTATGAGTGGGAAAGCTGCGGCTATACACAGGAAATACCGAAAAAGATGCAGAACCATCTCCATGTGCCGTTCTATCAGACAAATACGTCGAGCTATTGTACACTTTGCGCTGTACTGGAACACGGTGAACGTGGAAAACAAAGGGAGAGACAGGAATGTCCGGCACCGTGTCTGGAACATAGCTTCTTCTATCCAAAGCATTTATATATGAAGGGAAAATACAACAGTCTGTTCGCATTGGATAAACATCTGCTGGATGAACCGGAGCAGTTGAAGAGAGAACTCGGAATAAAATGGAACCGTCTTGTGGTCAATCTATTGTGAAATGTGAAAAACAGAAGGATGATGGAAGAATGGAGACACAGAAAAGAAAACAGAATGAAAAAGAAAAAGCAGAGCGAAGGATGAAAATCGTTGCAGGACTTGGCTCTGTGGATGAATATATTCCATATGTCCAGGCAGGAGCAGACGAGTTGTTCTGCGGATATGTGCCATATAACTGGACAAAAAAATACGGAACCGTACTTCCACTGAACCGCAGGGAAGTGCTGGCTTATAATGTGCAGCTCGGTTCTTTCAGCGAATTAGAAATCCTCTCAGCAATGATCCGGAAGTACAGAAAGCCGGTGCATATCGCGATGAATTCCCTCTATTATATTCCAGAACAATATGAAGAGATTGCAGACATTGTGAAACAGTGTATGAAAATCGGATTCGACAGCTTCATCCTTGCCAATCCGGCATTGATTTTGTACTTGAGACAGAAAGGCATATCCTGTAAGATCCATCTCAGCGGTGAAGCCGGAGAAATGAACCGGGAGGCAATCAAAGTTTTCCAGAAAATGGGAATCGACAGGGTAATCTTTCACAGGAAAAATACAGTTGCATCGATGCGGCAGATGATAGAAGCTGTAAATGCAGAAAAACTGGAATTCGAGGCCTTTGCATTGAACGAATTGTGTCAGTTCACAGGAGCATTCTGCAATTCCCTTCACTGTGACGAGATGGGCTATCTGTGCAGGACGACTTACTGGGGAGATGCTGAGATGGAAGAGCGTATGGAACGAGTGATAAAAAGAACATTGGAGATAGAAGAGCAACAAGAACAACAATATCTCTGCGGGAAGAGTGGATGTGCTCTGTGTGCGCTGCCACAGCTGGAGGCGGCAGGGATTACCCATCTGAAACTGGTTGGACGAGGAAATTATGTGGAAGATATGATCCGGGATATTCGGAATCTGAAGGCTGCGCTGGGGGTTCTGGAGGAGAATCAAAGAGAAGAAAAAGAGACAGGGAGATATATCGATCAATTGAATAAGAAAATCTTTGATGGTCAGCCGTGTGGAAATAATTGTATTTATAATCCGGGGCAGTTTCTTTGAGGTGTATGGGGAAAAAGAGAAAAGTTCAGAATAGAAAAAGAAAGCGTATTTCGTGGAGTAGATTACTCTACGAAATACGCTTTTTCTTTGAATTGTTTCAAATCTTAGTATAATTATCATGTATAGTCTACTCTTTTCAAACATTTCTGTCAATGTATATACATTCATTTCATAAATTTATACAATCTCTTAGCAAAAAAAATCGAAAAATAGACACTTTCATCATTTTAATTTCCTTTTTTGAATGGATTTTTATCTATTCGCCGTCAAATTTATGGTCAATTGTCAGTCAATTTACAAGCTATCAGATCAGAAAATCAAAAATAATTATCTTACTTTATCTAAGTCACTTCGTACTTTTATAATCACATGTATTTAAAAATCAATCGTAATTACAATTTTACAGCATTTATTTACCGTCAAATTTTTGGTCAGATATCTGGAATCCCTTGATTTTCAAGGTTTTCCATAAAATTTCGTAGAGTAATCTACTCTACGAAATTTTTTCGAAAAGGATGAAGGTCTATGGGAAGAAAACCAAAAGATCTGTCAGGCCAAAAGTTCGGCATGCTGACAGTTAAGGATATGACAAAAAAAAGAGATGGTAGGGGTTCAGTCTATTGGCATTGTGTATGTGACTGTGGGAATGAAGTTGATGTACCAGCGGCAAGACTTATACAAGGAACATGTCATAGTTGTGGCTGCTTACAGAAAAAAAATCGTCAAAAAATTGCACAAAGACGACATCTTGTGGACGGAACCTGTGTTGAGGTGCTGGAAAAGAGAAAAAGTAGAAGAGACAACATGAGTGGCTTCAGAGGTGTATTTAAGCTGAAGGATTGCGATAAGTATCGCGTGGACATAGGCTTCAAAGGAAAACGTTATTATGTTGGACTCTTTGACAATTATGACGAAGCGGTACAAGCAAGACTCGCAGCGGAGAATCTGATTCACAATGGATTTATTCAGAAATGGAAGGAATGGAATGAAAAGGAAGAAGAAAATCCAGAGTGGGGGAAAAGGCATCCACTTGTGTTTGATGTACGGAAAGAGAATGGGAAAATTACAATAAAAGTTTAATTATTATATAACGCGGAGGGGAACATGAGGATAGCAATGTTAGGACACAAAAGAGTTCCATCAAGAGAAGGCGGAATAGAAATTGTGGTTGAAGAATTGTGTGAAAGAATGGTCACACTAGGATATGATGTGACATGTTTTAATAGAAAGGGAAAACATGTTTCAGGAGGCAAGATAGAAAGAATAAATAAATATAAAGGCATAAAAATTAAAGAAGTGTTTACTATAGATAAAAAGGGTCTTGCTGCTATGTCATCATCCTTTTTTGCTTGTATAAAAGCAGGAGTTGGTAAATATGATATAGTTCATATTCATGCAGAAGGTCCAGCATTTTTTGCATTTATACCCAAGTGGTTTGGAAAAAAAGTCGTGGTTACTATTCATGGACTAGATTGGGAAAGAGCTAAATGGGGGAGATTTGCCTCCTGGTACATTAAGACAGGAGAAAAAAATGCTGTTCGATTTGCGGATGAAATTGTGGTTTTAAGTCAAGGGGTGAAAGAATATTTTTTAAAAGAATATGGAAGAAAAACGCAATTTATATCTAATGGGGTTAACGCACCAACTATAGTAGAGGCAGATGAGATAAAACACTTTGGATTAGAAAAGAACAATTATATACTTTATCTAGGGCGAATAGTACCTGAAAAAGGGGAGCATTATCTAATAGAAGCATTTAAAAGGATAGATACTGATAAAAAATTGGTAATTGCAGGTGGAAGCTCTGATACGTCAACCTATATGAATAGGCTAAAAAAAATGGCATCTGAGGATGAAAGAATTATTTTTACAGGATTTGTACAAGGTAAGATGTTGGAAGAACTTTATTCCAATGCATTAATTTATTGTTTACCCTCAGATCTTGAAGGAATGCCACTTTCATTATTAGAGGCAATGTCTTATGGAAATTGTTGTTTGACTTCAAATATATCAGAATGTGCAGAAGTAGTTGAAGATAAGGCAGTTACTTTCGAAAAAGGCAATGTGAATGATTTGAAGAAAAAAATAGAACGGTTGTTAAGTCATGAAGAGGAAATTAAAAAGTATAAGAAGCAAGCAGCAGATTTTATCTGTACTAAATATAATTGGGATAATGTAGTTGAAGAGACAATAAAAGTATACAAGGGAGAAAAAGAAAATGGCTAAAGAAAAGAAATTAAATGGAACAGTAATCGTAACATATCGTTGTAATGCAAGATGCTCTATGTGTAATAGATACAAGGCACCTTCAAAACCCGAAGAAGAACTTACAATAGATACTATAAAAAAATTACCTAAAATGTATTTTACTAATATTACTGGAGGAGAACCTTTTATTAGAACGGATTTAAAAGATATTGTACGTGAATTGTATAAAAAATCAGATCGTATTGTAATATCTACAAATGGATTCTTTACAGATCGTATTGTTGAGTTGGCTAAAGAATTTCCACAAATTGGTATTCGCATTTCTATAGAAGGTCTTGAACAAACTAATAATGAGATTAGAGGGCTAAACGATGGTTACAACAGAGGATATACAACTCTGAAAAAACTAAGAGAGATGGGGATGAAAGATGTAGGATTTGGAATGACAGTTCAAGATAAGAATGCACCTGATTTAGTTCCGTTATATAAAATATCTGATGAAATGGGAATGGAGTTCGCAACAGCTTCATTACATAATAGTTTTTATTTTGTAGAAGCTAAAAATATTATTCATGACCGTCCGATGGTAGCTGAAAATTTTGAAAAATTAATTAATGAATTATTAAAATCTAAAAGTCCAAAAAAATGGTTTAGAGCGTATTTTAATCATGGACTAATAAACTATATTTATGGTCAAAAAAGATTACTTCCTTGTGATATGTCTTTTGACACATTTTTTATTGATCCATATGGTGATGTTATGCCATGCAATGGGACAAAAGATAAGGAAGTTATGGGGAATTTGAATACTCAAACATGGGATGAGCTATGGAATTCAACAGAAGCTGAAATAGTTAGAAAAAAAGTGAGACACTGCAATCGAGATTGTTGGATGATAGGATCGGTTTCGCCTGCGATGCACAAGTATATTTGGAAACCAGCGTGGTGGGTTTTTGTTCATAAAATTAAAAGTGCTTTTGGTGGTAGATATTCAATGTATGAAAATAAAGTTGTTCGAGATTTAAGAGATGGAAAAGTAACAAGCGAAGAATTAGATAAATGTAGTACATGTGATGTGAACTGTATTGTTAATAACGGATTAAGTGAAGAAAGCAAAGCACAATTAAAAGTCAAAACGGGTGAAGAAATTGTTGATGCAGATATTGCTGCACAAATGGAGGGAAAATGATGAAAAAAGCATTGATTGTTTCGAATTCTTCAGGATTGGTTACTCTATTTTTAAAGAATGATGTTGAATTATTAAAAGAAAATGGATTTCAAATTGATGTTGCTTGCAATACGAAATATCCAGATTCTAATACTGAAAATTTTTTTGAAAAGTATTGTAATAAAGTATTTGATATATCCTTTCCTATTCGTAATTTGGATTTAAAGGAAATTTTAAAATCCTATATTGCATTAAAAGAAATTATAAAAAAAGGTAATTACAGTTTAGTTCATTGCCATAGTACAATAGCAGCAGTTTTAGCTAGACAATGTGCGAAAAAGTATAGAAAAAAAGGGTTGAAAGTGATATATACATCACATGGATTTCCATTTTATGATGGCAATAACGGAAAAAAAGCAAGAGTGTTTAAAAAGATTGAGAAATTTTATTCTAAATATACGGATGCTATTCTTACAATATGTAATGAAGATTACCAAAATGCGAGTAAGATGAATTGCGACATAGTTAAAATGATGCATGGAGTAGGAGTAGATGTTACACGTTTTACTAATTCGCATATAGAACGTAATGAATATAGAAAAAAATTAGGTTTCAATGCAACAGATAAAGTAATACTGTCAATTGGTGAATTAAATACAAATAAAAATCATCAAATTGTTATTAAAGCAATTAGCAAAATAAAAGATGTGAGTATTTTGTATGCAATTTGTGGAAGAGAAGTTACTGAAAAAGGGAAAAAGGAAGAGCTACAAAATCTTGCAAATCAATTAAATGTTAGAATTAGCTTTTTAGGATTTAGAAAAGATATTCCAGAAATATGTCAATGTGCTGATATAGGTGCATTACCTTCCTTTAAAGAAGGATTAGGATTATCGGGAATTGAAATGCTTGCATCAGGAATTCCAGTTGTAGGGGCATCGCGCCAAGGGATAAAAGATTATGTAATCGATGGAAAGACGGGGTATTTGGCGAATCCAGAAAGTGAAGACGCATTTGCAGATGCAATAAAAAAATGTTTTGATTTAATGAAGAAGTCGGAAACAAAGCAAAGATGTATAATTAAAGCAAAAGAGTTTAATACTTGTCAATCTCGAGAAGTAATAGATTCGATATATCGTGAGGTAGGAGTATATTAAATGAGAGTATTGCATATTTCCATTGATACTGCAATGGGAGGAATCGAAACATTTCTTTTGAATGTTTATCGACTTATAGATAAAGAAAAAGTTCAATTTGATTTTATTGAATATGGCGAAGTAGAGAGAGATTTTGATTACAAATATAAAGAATTAGGTGCAAAAATTTATAAATTACCAGATAGAAAAAAACATCCTTTAAAAGCCAAGAAAGAGTTGTCCAAGATATTAAAAGAAAATGATTATCAAGTGGTTCACTTGCATAAGAATTCATTATCTGATATAGGTGCAATTAGAGTTTGTGAAAAAATGAAAGTTCCGACAATTGTAGTTCATTCACATAATTCTAGTAGAGATAATAAAATAATTGTTTTTCTTCATCGAATTAATCGAAAATTACTAAAATTTGATGATATTATTAAATTTTCTTGTTCAGATACAGCAGCTAATTGGTTGTTTGGAGATACTAAAGGTGTACAGTATGTAAAAAATGGGATAGACACCTCAAAGTTTGATTATAATTTAGAAGTTAGAAAAAGGATTAGAGAAAAAATAAAGGTAAAAGATTGCGTGGTATTAGGAAGTTTAGGACGTGTGACTGAGCAAAAGAACCCTCTTTTGTTGTTAGATATTGTTAAAGATTTAAATATACCTAATGTGAAATTATTGATAGTTGGTGATGGGGAATTGTTGGAAGATGTCAAAACAAAAACTACGGAGTATGGGATAGATGATAAAGTGATTTTTACCGGAGCAGTTTCCAATCCAGAAGATTATTATCAAGCAATGGATATTTATCTTATGCCATCATATTATGAAGGTTTTCCTATATCTGCTATTGAAGCTCAGTGCGCTGGTTTACCAGTTATTCTTTCAAAAAGAATAACATCAGAGGCAGATATTACTGATAAAGTATACTGGGCTGATATAGTGAGTACACATGAATGGTGCTTGAATATAAAAAAAATAATAGAAAGTAAACAAGAACGCAATTCGAATAAAACGATGTTGGTGGAAAAGGGATTTGATATGCAATCAACAGTTGAACAATTACAAAATTTTTATTTGAATAGAGAACAGAAATATGAGTAAATCAGAAAAAATACGAGATAGCAATTTCGAATTGCTGAGAATAATATGTATGTTGCTTATAATTGCAGGACATTTAACAAAGCAATCAGGAATTTTATTACAGAGTAAGTATTACAGATTTTATT
>OGWX01000154.1_pt1 | contig 48308 bp, 39 predicted proteins | sample 1576151 | NCBI WGS metagenome assembly OGWX01 (sample SAMEA3541591, study PRJEB24748) | human gut metagenome | biome: human gut; feature: human-associated habitat; material: faeces | place: China | collected 2012
TCGACATCGTGCTGTGCAAAAGCCAGAGCCGCTTCACCCGCGAGATGGAGCTGGTGGAAAAATACGAAGCGGCCATGGAGGACGATTTCAATACGGCCGACGCCGTATCCGCAGTCTTCGAGCTGGTAAAGCTCAGCAACTCCACTGCATCTGCGGAAAGCACCAGCGCATATGTGGGCTGGATGAAGGAGACCATTGAACGGCTCTGCGGCGTTCTTGGGATCATCACAGAGAAAAAGGAAGAGATCCTGGATTCTGAGATCGAGGATATGATCGCCCAGAGGCAGGCTGCCAGAAAGGCAAAGGATTTTGCCCTGGCCGACCAGATCCGCGGAAAGCTCCTGGATATGGGGATCATCCTGGAGGATACCAGAGAGGGAGTAAAATGGAAACGGGCGTAAACTCTTTTTCCCGGTTTAAGGAAGCGTTCCGGCTGAAGGAGGCGGACGCTTCCCAGTATTCGCCGCTGGTGCTGGCCTATATCGGAGATGCGGTCTATGAGATCATGATCCGCACCAAGGTGGTCAACGACGGCAACGTCCAGGTGAACAAGCTCCATAAGCATACGGCGGGGCTTGTGAAGGCGTCGGCCCAGATGGAGCTTCTGCTGGCTGTGTGGGAGGAGCTGACCGAAGAGGAAAAGACGGTCTGCCGCCGGGGGAGGAACGCCAAATCCGGCTCCATGGCTAAAAATGCCACCATGAAGGAATACCGCATGGCCACAGGCTTTGAGGCCCTGGTGGGATATCTTTATCTGGCGGAGCGGTTTGACCGGCTCACAGAGGTGGTGAGCCTGGGACTTGAAAAAATCGGAGAACTGAAAGAGGAAGACGGAAGATGAGATATGAAGAACTGACCATAGAAGGCCGCAACGCGGTCCTGGAGGCATTCCGGGCAGGAAAGCCCATTGACCGCCTGTTTATCCTGGACGGATGCCAGGACGGGCCTGTAAAGAGCATTTTGCGGGAAGCAAAAAAACACGATACCATCATCACCTTTGTGCCCAAAGAGCGGCTGGACCAGATGTCTGACACGGGCCACCACCAGGGGGTCATCGCTTATGGAGCAGCCTATGAATATGCAGAGGTGGAGGATATGCTCAACAATATGCTTCTGCGCTCAATCGTTGCTAACACAGCGATCAACAAAGCTTTTTGAAAGGAACGATGATTATGGAATACACGGACGAAATCGTGAAGAAAATGCGCCGGGAAGCCTACGAAGAAGGTTATGAGGCAGCAATGGAGAAGCTTCGTCTGGCCATTCGTCTGGCAAAGATGGGCGAGGCGGATTGTAAAATCGTCGATAAGACCGGACTCCCGCCGTATATTATTCACGCTATGCTTGATAGGGGCTAATATCCGCTGATTGCGCCGACCTGACATGCGCGCACACAGCATTCGCATCCCACGCACAGCCGGGGCAGACGCAGAAACGCTGGATGTACACCGTACACATTGAGCAGTTCGAGTTCAAATGCGATGCAGTCATGTGGACAGGCGCGGATGCATGCTCCGCATCCCATGCAAGTATGAGCATCAAAAAAGACAAACTGCTTCATGGCTGTACCTGCTTAAAGGCAGCATAATCGGCGGCGCGGGTATCTGCATAGCTGGAAAGCGCGTTTTTCAAGCAGAGCACGGCGAGAACAGCCTGATAAAACAGCGCGTCATCCATTTCGACATGGAGCATATCGGCAATGTCGGTAGGCGCAAGCAGATCTAGTGCCATAACCGGTTTCCCTTTGGCCAAGGCACAAAGCGCAGCGGTACAGGCGCAAAGTGCGTCGTCAGCCTGCTCCCCCCGGCGGTAGCCGATAGCGGAAACGATGTCGCGGCAGGTTTCAAAAGCGAGGGTCAGCAATGGGCTTTTGTCATTTCCGGTCAGTTCACCGAGCGCACGCGGACTTGTTGGAAAATTCTGCCACTGGGCATCGTGAGCCCAAGAAAAAAGACTTTCAAAAGAAGTGTGCATGTTGTGTTTACCTCATTTCAAACAAATTAGGTCATTTGACCTACCACCATTATACAAAGTATGTTGAGAAAGTCAAGACCATGTGGAGGACAAGACAATGGATTATCTTAAGATTGAGCAGATTGAAGTCAAAGCGCACAAGATTGCCAAGTGCATACCGTGGAGCGAAAACTGTTTTGGGTGCAACGAAGCACTTCCAGGCGGACTGGGCGTCCGTGCCTATGTGACGGAGGATGATTATGTAGTCGGGCTGTGCACAACCCGCCCGGAACACACGGGTTTTCCGGGCGTGACGCATGGAGGTATTCTTTCCACCTATTTTGACGAGGTGCTTTGGCATGCGACGCGCGTACAGAATCCGGGTACGGTTGCCATGACGGTCGAGATGACGGTGCATTACATGAAGCCGGTTCATCCGGGGGAAAACCTTCGCATTGTTGGTATGCCCGCAAAAATTCAGGGACGTCATGTTTATGTAGATGGATATATGCTCCTGCCGGATGACAGTGTTGCTTGTACAGCGCGATGCCATTATGTGGTCGTCCGCGAGGAAAACAGCCTGAATGAAGAAGAAAACAGCCGCATTAGGCATGAACAGGGTAAAAAAGTGAAGAGCCTGATATTTTAAGGAGGAGCAGTATGGAAGAAAATAAAAATATGGCCGATGATCTGGCTGATGGTGCCTTGCTTCTTCTGCTTCTTTTTCTCTGCTTTATCTGCCATCGACTTCCTCGCTTGACGGTTCGGTTACACACACTGGGACGATAGTCTATCAGGAACCATGCCATTTATGGTGCGACTGCGCTATTCTACTCCGCCTATCTCGTATGCAGCGGGCGTCCGTCCGCTTTCAGCAACGCCTCACCGAGCGTCTCGCTGAACGTGGGATGCGGGTGGATGAGCCGTGCCGCATCGGCAAGCGGGACACGGTTGCCGACCAACTGTTCGGCTTCCGCTATCAAATCACTGGCGATTGGGCTGACGATGTGCACGCCCAACACCACCTGCATATCAGGATTGTTCGCAAACGCACCGCTGACGACGGTCATCGATCCGCCTTCACCGCTCATCAGCATACGCGCGTTGGACAGCATCGGGTATGCCGTCTCCTTCGGCTCGACCACGTCTTCGCGCGCTTTTGCCTGGTCGAGCGTCAATCCGACGCTTGCTGCTTCGGGGAAAGAGAACACCACCTGTGGCACGGTGTCGTCAAGCACGGGTTTTGGATCGGCTCCGGCGATTTTCTCAGCGATGGTGATGCCTTGTTCAAAAGCGCGGTGGGCCAGCGCATGACCTGGAGTGATGTCTCCCAGCGCCCACACGCCATCAAGGTTCGTCCGTCCGTATCCGTCGACGGTCACGTATCCTCGTTCGTCGAGCTTCAGGCCGCTGGAGCGGAACCAGTCGGCGTCGGTATTGGGCACACGTCCGATGGCGGCAAGCACCACTTCGCCGTAAGCGGTGCGGTCCTCATCGGAATCGCCCTGCCGATAGTGCACAGTGGCCCCTAGGTTCGCGCCAGTGTCGACACGGTCCACCGCGGTGCGTGCGATCACGTTCACTCCCCTGCGTTTCAGCTCACGTGTCAGCGTCATCGAAGCACGGCGTTCCCATGTGGACAGCACGCGGTCCCTACGAATCAGCAGTGTCACTTCGCAACCGGCGGCATTCCACAGCGACGCGAATTCCAATGCCACCGCACCCGCACCGATAATCACCGCGCTGGAGGGCAAGGTATTCAGCTCCAACGCCTGGGTGGAATCGATCAGCGCGCCGGCGAACGGATTTCCAGGCAACGCAAGCGGACGCGATCCGGTTGCCAACACGACGTCGTCGGCATCGATCGCAAGTTCCGTTTCAACCGGTTCGAACACGCCGGCTTCCACGGACCGCGATACCTGCGTCTCCCCCTCAGCCGGCGTGACACGTACTGTATGCGCGTTCTGCAATGCCGCGCAACCGCGGAATACGGTGACGCCGCGATGCGCCAGCAGGCCCGTCAGCCCTTTCGTCATCGTTTCCACGGTGGAGACGCGGAAATCACGCAATCTGCCGAAATCGATGCTCTGCAGCGTGGCGTTGATGCCCATGCGTTCGGCGTTATGGATGGTTTCGACGCTATGCACGGCGGTCAACAATGCCTTCGATGGGATGCATCCGCGGTTGAGGCATGTGCCACCGAGCGTACCGTCACGTTCGATCAACGCCACCGATTTGCCGAGCTCCGCAGCACGCAGTGCCGTAGAGTAACCGCCGGGGCCGGCTCCGATGATAGCGATGTCGAAATGCTGTTGAACCATATTGAATCCCAATTCGTTCCTCATTGATTCGTTTGCACGCACGTGAAGTGAGCTTTTGTTCGATGCGAGCAATCGTTTTCCATGGTAATGGAAAAGCCGTCAGTTGTTCGCTGACGGCTTGAAAAATCACCGGCGGTTCTCGATACCGATCACTCCGGCCAGTGTCCACGCTTCGGGTAACGAGGCTTCGGAAGCCTCCAACGGCGAATCTGGATGGCACGGCTCCACGCATAGGAACCGGAACGCATGCCCTTGGCCACGGACTGCTCACCGAATTTCTCGATGAGCTTCTTCTTGAGCTTGTGCCACATGACCGCCACGTCGATAATCACGGCGAACAAGTAGACATACATGATCAGCATGAGCGGCAACGCCAATGCAGGCCACTTGTAGGTGACGACCATGGATCCGATCAGGATTATGAACGCGACCGGGATGAAGAACTCGCCCAGATTGAAGCGGGCATCGACGTAGTCACGGATGTAGATGCGCCACGGCAGACGTTCCGACTTCGGCATGTGGTTGATGTCGCCACTTTGCATGGCATCGTATTCGGCGTTCTCACGTTCGCGGATGCGGGCCTTGGCCGCCTTACGGCTGGCGTTGCGATCCTTGGGGACCAGCGGACGGAGATTCTGCGCCTGGGCGTCCTTGCGCTTCGGGGTCGGACGGCCCTTGCCGGAGGTCGGCTGTGCAGCCTTGCTCTCGACGTTCTCCTGCGCCGGTTCTTCCTTCTTGGTAAACAAACTCATGCCTATAGAGCGTAAGGTGACGTATCGACGCTCGATGCCGCCCGCGGTGCCGTCTGCGTTGCGGTTCAAGCTGCGATTCAAGCTGCGATTCAAGCTGCGGTCGGACGGTCTGCGAAGAACGGATACAATGGACATTCGTCACACGATATTCAATCCGCGTAATACACGCGCATATATAGGGAGCATCAAGGATTATGACAGCTTTAGGAGCCGAAGAGATTCGCACGCGCGTCGAATCTGATTTCAGCCGCATCGTCGACGTGTTGAACCAGAAGATCGCCTTGCAGTCGATTTCCGCGAAGGGCATCACCGCGGACCATATGAAGCGTTCCGCGCAATTCGTGGCTGATCTGCTGCGCGAGGTTGGTGTCGATACGAAGGTAGTGCAGTCGCACAATCCCGACGGCACGCCGGGCGCTTGGGAGGTCATCGGTTCCAAGAATGTCAGCGAGGACGCGCCGACGGTGCTGCTGTATGCGCATCACGATGTGCAGCCGGTTCCGGATCCGAACGTGTGGAACACCGACCCGTTCGTCGGCACTGAAATCGACACGCGTCTGTATGGTCGCGGAGCCGCGGATGATGGTGGCGGAATCGCCATCCATTCCGGCGCGCTGAAGGCGTTGGGCGATGATTTGAAGGTGAACATCAAGGTGTTCATCGAAGGTGAGGAGGAGATGGGTTCTCCGAGCTTCATTCCGTTCATCGAAGAGCACCGGGACGAGTTCGCTTCCGATGTGATCATTGTGGCCGATTCGGGCAACTGGTCCGCTGAGATTCCGTCGCTGACCACGTCGCTGCGTGGCAACACCGATATTGATGTGCATGTCAAGGCGTTGGAACATCCGGTGCATTCCGGCCAGTATGGCGGCCCGATTCTTGACGCGAACACGCTGGCTGCGATGTTGATTTCCTCCATGTACGACGCCAATGGCGATTTGGCCGTGCCGGGCGTTGCGTCCGAGGAACCGGTTGGCGGCCTGCAGCGTGATATGGACGAGGCGACTGTGCGTGCCGACGCGGGCATCGTCGAATCGTATCGTCTTGCCGGCACCGGTTCGCTCGCCGCGCGTCTGTGGACGAAGCCCAGCGTCACCGTCATTGGGTTCGACGCGCATCCGGTGGAAGGATCCTTCAACGTCATCTCTCCTGAAACCACGTTCCGTCTGAGCTTGCGCACCGCGCCGAACCAGCGCCCGGAAGAGGCCCAGGAGGCGTTGGCCAAGTTCATGGTGGAGCATGCGCCGTTCGGTGCCGAAGTGTGGGTCGACAAGCTCGACAACGGCATGGGCTGGGCCATGGATCCGAACGCTGAGGCCACCAAGGACGCCATGGACGCCATGGAGGAAGCGTTCGGTGTGGCTCCGGTCAACAAGGGCGAGGGTGGTTCCATCCCGTTCATTCCGGAATTGCAGCGCATCTTCCCGAAGGCGCAGGTGCTGGTCACCGGTCCGGAGGATCCGAAGGCCAACGCGCATAGCCCGAACGAGTCCATCAGTCTGCCGGCGTTGAAGAACAACGTCATCACCGAAGCGTTGCTGCTGGATAAGCTCGCCAAGTAAGAAGCCGTGTAAGGCTTGCCGAAATAGGATAAAGCTCTCTGTCATACGATTCCGATTGGAACGTATGACAGAGAGCTTTTTCATTTAGCTGCCGATTGGGGAATCATCATCCATTAGTTGGACACGTTGCTGAACGCCCAATGCCAGTAGCCGGTGTAGTATGCGGTGGCCAACGCGATTGCCGGCACCGCGATGCAGATGGCGTAGAACAGCCAGTCGACCGCATGCAGTTTCGATTCGCGCGCTTGGCTTCGTGGCGCGTCGGATCCGAATCCGCGCGCTTCCATGGCGGTGGCGAGTTTCGTTCCACGTCGGATGGATACGACGAGCAGGCTGAATGCCTGCGAGAAGACGCGTTTGATGGTGCTGCCGTCGCCGAGGCCACGCGAGCGGCGTGACTGGCCGAGTGCACGCCAATCGTCCTGCAGCAGCGTGAACATGCGCATGCCGGCAAGGCCGCCGTATACGAAACGTTGCGGCAGGCGCAGAATCTGCACGAGTCCGTCGGCCAGATCGGTCGGGTCGAGTCCCAAAGCCAGAATCACACCCGGCACGGCGATTGCGGCGACACGTAGGAATGTGGCCAACGCCAGATAGAGCGATCCTTGGGAGATGACGATGATGCCGCCCAGATTGGCCAGCACCGTGCCGGATGTCTTGCCGTACAACGCCACGGAAACGAAGCTGCCTGTGGCCGCTATCCATACCGGCCATGTCTTGCGCAAGACCGTCCAAGGAGCCACTCCGCCGATCCATAACAATAGCATCTCCAAACCAAACGCCACGGATGCCGAAACGACATCGAGGGTGAAGAACATCGGAATGCACAGGATCAACGCACCGATGAAACGGCTTACCGGGTTGATTTTCGCCACGAACCATGACGGTGACGCCGGCTTCGTTTCGTTACGACGTTCCTTGTGTGGCACCACGGTAATGGTTTCGAGCTTTTCATTGCCGTCGCGCCCACTGTTTTTGTTGGTTTCGAGCATGTCACTCCCCCTCTCTGACCAAAATACGGCGTGCGCCCAGCGCTTCGATGAGCGGCTCATCGTGCGTAATCATGATGACCGCGCAACCTTGGTCGCGCGCACCGGCGATCAATTGGACCATGCTGGTCCACGTGGTGAAATCCTGTCCGAATGTCGGCTCGTCCATGACCAGCACTTTTGGCGCGGCAGCCAGCATGGACGCCACGGACAGTCTTCTTTTCTCACCGCCCGATAGGGTGAATGGATTCGCTTTGGCGAAGCGGGAAAGATTCAGGCGTTCCAACAGCCTGTCGGCGATGGAATACGCCTCCTCGTCGGTTTTGCCCATGGATTTGGGGCCGATGGCCACCTCGTCTCGCACGGTGGATGCGGCGAACTGGTGTTCCGGCTCTTGGAACACCATGCCGATGCGTCCCAGCAAGTCGCGGCTTTTCCATGTGATCACATTGTTTTCGCGATGGGGAGGTACCAGATCGTCCGCCATGCATACACGTCCTGCTATCGGTTTGAGCAGTCCTGCGAGAGTGAGTCCGAGTGTGGATTTGCCCACGCCGTTTCTGCCGGTCAACGCGGTCACCTCACCGGAATGGAATTCGAGGTCGATATGCTCGCCGAGCGGGAAATCATAGCCGAAGCTCAGATCCCGCGTGTAAAGCACGACGTCCTGCGGTTGCCGGATTTGTTCCGGTTTGGGCACGTGGCTTTCGATGGTGCGGCCCGGCACCCACGCACCGCCGTCGGCAAGCACCTGACCCATGTGGCCGAACACTTCGTCTGGAGTGCCGTCGGCGATTACGCCGCCGACGTTCGAATCGGCTTCGGGTTTGCCCAGCACGATGACGCGGTCGACCAGGTCGAGCCACACGTCGATATGATGTTCCACCACAACCAACGTCTCATGGGTTTGTTCGAGGACGTGGCGGACAGCGTCGTGCACTTCCTTGACACCGTCCGGGTCAAGGTTGGCGGTCGGTTCGTCAAGCAGCAGCAGGCCAGGGTGCATGGCCAGCACGCCCGCCAAGGCGAGGCGCTGACGTTGCCCGCCGGAAAGTCCTCGTGTGGAGCGGTCGAACGCCATGTAGTCGAGCCCGACGATGTCAAGGGCGGCTCGTGCCCGGTTCCAGATTTCATCTTTCGGCAGGTTCAGGTTCTCGCAGCCGAATGCGGTGTCGTCTCCGGCACGTTCGAGAATCGTCTGCGAGTCCGGGTCCTGAAGCACCAACCCGCAACGTCCGCGCGCTTGTCTGGCGTCGACGCCGTCGATGAGCAGCTCGCCTTCCTGCTCGCCTTCGTCATCTCCACCGAGCACGCCAGCCAAACCGGACATCAGGGTTGATTTGCCTGCGCCGGAAGCGCCAAGCAACAGTACCCGCTCCCCCGGTTTGATGTCGAAGTCGACGTGTCGTAGCGCGAAATCCTTACGTGAGGCGTGTCTCCATCCCCAATCATGTGCGGTCACGCCGGCCGCTGTTGTGTTCTGAACGTCAGTGGTCATTCGTCGTTCTTTCTTCTGATTGTCATGCTGTTGTTTCGTATGCCGTTGTCATGCGATGCGCCATCACAAGAAAATCCCGCACCACCTTGATGTGATGCGGGATTTGCTTGCATCGGACAATCAGACCAGTTCCTGCGTACGACCGGATTCGAAGCGGTCGAGCACGCCGGTCTTGGCGATGGCCACCTGCAGGAGGTACATCACCGCGCCGGCGAGCACCGCGCCGGAAATGGCGGAGGCGATCAGGTAGATGCTGACGCGTAGCGCGCTCCAAGCCGGATTGGTAAGCCAGTAGTACAGGCCGCAGCCGACGCCTGCAAGTGCGCCGGAGATCGTGGTGGACAGCAGGTCCCACTTCTTATAGGCGAAGATGGCAAGACCGATTTCGGCGCCGAGGCCCTGCACGATGCCGACGATCAGCGAGCCGCCGACGCCCCACTGGTTGCCCATGGTGAGTTCGAGCGCGGCCGCGAGGGTTTCCGCGAACAGTGCGGCTCCAGGCTTGCGCACGATGATGGCGGCCAGAGGGCCTGCGAACAGCCAGAAAGCGTTAAGCAGGCCTTCGAAGCCTGGAGTCACCGCCTCGAAGAGGGCCAACGGCGCGGTGCAGACGATGTCCCAGCCCCAGAAGATCACGCCGGATGCGACGGCGATGATGGCTGCGACGACGATATCGACCACGCGCCACTTGTTGTTGTGTTTGCGAACTGCGGAAGACTGGTTTTCTTCAGTCATGGGATATGTGCCTTTCTCTTTTCGTCAAGGCACGGGAAATAGAGAGACGTCCGTGCGCCGGCATTACCCGGTATACGTTCATACGGTTGAAGCGGTTGCTTCCTCTCAGCCATTCGGCCCCCGTGTCTGCGCCTGATATTACACAGGACCCACGATTTACGTCGGTTTTGTCTCATAACGGATTCCGTATTCCGTGGCTGAGTCGCATTCCGATGTGTTGTTTTGGAGGAACGCTCCAACCGTATGGTGATTTTATTGAGGCAGTCTCATCAGCGATTCGGCAAGATTCTTGAATGTTTCTCCGATACCGTCCGACCGCAACGCGCCCTCTTTGGTTAGGACTGCGGGCCGGCCTGCTTCGCCGGTTTCGCGCAGTTCAGGCTCCAATGGGAGTTGTGCGAGCAGTGGCACTTCATAGCCGAGGCTGTGGGTCAGCTGTTCGGATACGCGTGCGCCGCCACCTTCGCCGAAGATACGTAGCTTCTCGCCTTTGTGCTCGTAGTAGCTCATGTTCTCCACGACGCCGCGAACTTTCATCGGCACCTGCAATGCCACCAGGCCGGATCGTACCGCGATGTCGGAGGCGGATGGCTGCGGTGTGGTGACCACCACCAGTTCGGCGTTCGGCAGTGCCTGTGCCACGGAAATCGCCATGTCGCCGGTGCCGGGCGCCAGGTCGAGCAACAATACGTCCGGCTCGCCCCACCATACGTCGGATAGGAATTGTTCCAAGGAGCGTTGCAGTCTTGGACCACGCCATAGGATGGCTCTGTCCGCGCCGGCGAACATGCCGATGGAGATCAGTTTCACACCCCATGCGGTGACGGGCATGAGCATGCCGTTGAGGTTCGTGGGCTGTGATTGCACGCCGAATAGCCTGGGCAGCGAGAAACCGTAGATGTCGGCGTCGATGGCGGCGGTATCGTAGCCGAGCGCCGCGAATGTGGCTGCCAGATTGGCGGTGACAGACGATTTGCCCACGCCGCCTTTGCCGGAGGCGATGGCGAAGATGCGGGTTTTGATGCCGGGTTTGTTGAACGGGTTCTGTTTACGTTCCGCTTTGAGGCCGGCCACCAGCTGGGTGAGTTTGTCTTGGCTCATGGAGCCGACTTCGATGCTGGGAATCAACGTGGCATCGGGATAGGAGGCGACCGCGCCGTTGATCTGGTTGGTGATGGTCTGCGACAGCGGACAGCCTTCCACGGTCAGTTCGACCCGCACCCGTACGTCGTACGTGTTGGTTTCGCCTGCCACTGGCGTGGCGTCAATGGCTGCGATCATGCCCAAGTCGGTGACGGACCTGCCCAGTTCGGGGTCAATCACTTTGCTTAGCCGTTCGTAGATGCGCGCTTCGATGGTGCGCTCGTCGCTCATGCTTCCTCCTTATGCCGCGTACCACAGTAGCGGTTCGCGGCACGGCTTGCCAGATGGTGTGGCGATTATTCAACTGTTCCTGTGTCGAGCAGCTGTTTGAATTGGTCTTCGTTGAGCATGGGGATGCCCAGTTCCTCGGCTTTTGCGGCTTTTGAGCCGGCATTCTCGCCTACGACGACCCAATCGGTTTTCTTGCTGACGGATCCTGCGGCTTTGCCTCCGCGCAGAACGATGGCCTCTTTGGCGGAATCGCGGGAGAATCCTTCCAACGAGCCGGTGACCACGACCGTTTTGCCTGCCAATGTCTGTGGTAGTCCGCTGGCTTGGGCTTGTCCGACTCCTACGCCGGCGGCCTTCCATGCGTCAAGCACGGCACCGCGCCAATTGCCCGGCTCACGGGCCGCGGTGAACCATGTGACTACGGATTCCGCAATTTCCGGACCAATACCGTCGATTTGGGACAATTCGTCCACGCTGGCATGTTCGATGGCATCCAACGTACCGAACGCGCTGGCGATGGTGCGTGCGGTGGGCGGTCCGAGCCTGCGGATGGACAGGGCCACCAGAACGCGCCACAGGTCGGCATGGCGGGCTTTGTCCATTTCGTCGAGCATCTTGCGGGTGTTTTCCGCCGGACGAATGTACACCGGCTGCACGCTGGACGCGCCTCCACGGGATACCTTGATTTCCTCGCGGATCACCACGGCGTCATCCGGCACCACGTATTGCGGATATTCCGCGGTCTCGTCGATGTCGGCTTCCTTGCGTTTGCGGGCAGCGGTAGGCGCGGTCCAGAATGCGGGCACCTGATGCCATAATCCGGATCCGCCCACACGTTTGCGCACTTTCTTGATCTTGCCGTTTGACCCGACGGTCTCGTGGATTTCGATGATTGGGGCCTCGCGCCAGACGCGCACATCCTTGAGGTCTGCGGACGTCAACGAGAACAGCCCGGCCTCGCTGGACAGCACAGGTGTCTGCATGGGCGGCAGTTCCAGTCCCGCCACCGGCTCGTACGGTTCAGGCTCCTCACCGGGTTTCACCACGATTTCGGTGATGTTCGGCGCATACGTGTCGATGGAATCGGGCCTGTCCTCTTCGGGATTCGTCAGCGCAATGGCTGATTGGTCGCCCAGATGTTCGATATCGAACGCCTTGCGGGACGCCAGATTGATGATCCGCTCGGTCAGCTGCGCCGGGCAGGATTCCACGTTCGGGCAGCGTATATCTTTGTCTCCCTCTTTGGCGGGAGCGAGTTCCGCGCCGCAGCTCGGGCAACGCGTGGGCATCACGAACCGGCGGAGCTCGCCCTCGCGTCCCTTGCGTCGCTCCAGCACCGGACCGACGAGCTCGGGAATCACGTCTCCCGCCTTGCGCACCACCACGGTGTCGCCGATGAGCACGCCTTTGCGTTCCACTTCAAAGGGGTTGTGCAGCGTGGTACGGGATACTGTGGAACCGGCCACGTACACGGGTTTCAACACCGCCACCGGAGTCACACGTCCGGTGCGCCCCACCTGCACAGTGATGTCAAGCAGCTCGGTATTGACTTCTTCCGGTGGATATTTGTAGGCGATGGCCCAGCGCGGCGCACGCGATGTGGCACCAAGGGAACGCTGCAATCCCAAATCGTCGACCTTCACGACGATGCCGTCAAGCGCGTGTTCGATGTCGCCTCGGTGTTCGCCGTAATAGTCGATCATGTCGAGGATTTCCTTGAACGACGTGACCTCACGGTTGTGCGGAGAGACGGGCACACCCCATTTCTTATACAATTCGTAGGCTTCGGATTGGTCGTTGACCACATCATGGCCGTTGCCGGCGTGCCCCGCACCCCAACGCAGCGATCCGATGCCGTGCGCGTAGAAGCTCAGGCGACGGGTTGCGGTGATACGCGGATCCTTCTGTCTCAGGCTACCTGCGGCCGCGTTGCGGGGATTGGCGAATGGCGCGCGACCGGCGTCCTCGTTCTCGGCGTTCAGCTTGTTGAAATCGTCCCATCGCATGAACACTTCGCCGCGGATCTCCACGAATTCGGGAATGTCTTCCTCCGGTCCGGCAAGGTTCTGCGGAATGGTGGAGATGGTGCGCACGTTGAGAGTGATGTCCTCGCCGGTCACGCCATCGCCTCTGGTCAGACCCTGTTCAAGCACGCCGTTGCGGTAGATGAGGTTCAGCGCAAGACCGTCGATTTTCACCTCGCAGGTCATGGGCAGTGGCTTCGATTCGGGCCAATCCAATCCCCTGAGCACGCCGTCGTACCATTCGCGCAGCTCCTCGATGGAGAACACGTCATCGAGGCTCATCATGCGCGATGGATGACGTACGGAAGCGAAGTCGTTGGAGAACGTGCCGCCCACGCGATGGGTCGGTGACTGCGGTGAGTCAAGTGATGGGAACTGCGCCTCAAGCGATTGCAGGCAGCGCAATCTTGCGTCATATGCCGCGTCGGATGAGACGGGGGCATCGTCGATATAGTATGCGATCTGGTCTGATTCCACCCATGCGGCCACGCGCGCCCACAGCCTGGCCGCGGCTTCGGCGCTCATCGAAGCCACATCAACCTTGTCGAGGCGCATGGCGTCGGCATCGGTCGGCTGCAACGCGGCAATCCAACGTTCGCTGCCCGGAGTCAGCGAAGCCAGCCCCTCATCGGCCACGACGGCCGCGGAACTACCGTCGCTCTCCGGCGCGTCGAAATCCCATGCCAACTGTTCGGAATCATCACGATTCGTCATTGTCACCGCTTTCCCATCATTTCCGCCATGCCGCGCGGATGTCCACGCCAGCACCGATTATCGCACAAATGTTCGACCATTTTGTTAGTTGTTCAGAGAGCGCAGGAACTGCACCTGCACCACGTCGGCACCGTCATGGTCTTCGTAATCCATGCGCATCGCGGCCACCGACAGGGTGCGTGCGGGCACGAACATGCCTTTGTCCACGCAGACGCGGGCCGCTTGGTGCATCAGGGGCGCGACCGGCGTGTTCGGCCATACCGGCAGTCCGGCGTCGGCGAGCACGTGGATGGCTTCCTGCACGTTGGTCGGCACCGGAATGCACTGCGATTGCGCTCTTCCGATCAGTTCCTGCAGTTCGCTTTCGAGCATGGCGATACGTCCGGGGGCGATCTCCTCGCTCATGATGTATGAGGCGGCGGCAAGGTCGAAGTGGTCGCACATCCATTCCGCATAGGCGAGGCGATAGTAGGCGAATGAGGCGTCTTCCCTGTCAAGCGCGACGTTCAGCGCGTTGAGGCATGCCGCACGTGCCGGATCCCAGTCCTCGGCACGCCCCAGCTGCACGGCGAGCTTGAGGTGCGACAGCGGGTATGCGGGGGCGTAACGCACCATGGCGTTCAGATGCGGCAGCGCGGCATCGACGCCTTTGACTTGGGCGAGCAGGTCGGCAAGCTCCATATGCATGTAGAACAGGTTGTCGGGAATGAGCACCGTTCTTTCGCCTTCGGTGGCGAACATGCGGTTGTAGATGACGCGTTCCGCATATGAATTGAAGTACCGCGGCACGCCCGGATTTTCAGCGAAGATCCGGTCCATGCGTTCGAGTGTGGACTGGGCGGATTCGATGGCCCGCTCGACGTCTCCGGAGAACAGCATGTCTCGTGCCTTCAGACGTTCGTCATCGAGGGATTGTGCCAGTTCGAATGAGAAGTCGGGCGTGTCTTCGCCGTCGATCAGCGCGCTGGTGACCTGCGGTGCCAATTCGGTCAATTCCGGATCGGATATGGAATTGATGATGTCCATGGCCTGTTTGGCTTTGGCCACCGATTCGAGTCCGTCGCTTTGCGCAAGACGATGGAATTCCCCCACGGCGCGCTGCAACAGGTCGACACGCTGGATGGACAGGCCCATCATGTTCTCACAGCCGAACAACTGCGCCGTGCCGTCATCAAAACGAATGTCGGACAGTTCGGGTTCTTCTTGGCTTCCCGCCGGTGAGAATCGGCTGTCACGAAGGTCGAAGGCCGCATCGATGGGTTTGAGCGCGCCTTTGCCGTCCACGTCCATTTCGGCGTCGAACATGCGGTATGTGGCGGTTGGATGGGCCAATCCGTCAGTGTCGAGCCGCTTCAGGAACTCGTCGCGGGTGAAGGTGACGGTCACCAAATTGCGTACGGTCGGGTTTTTGCGCAGCTGCGCCATCGGATCGTCGTCATCATCATCGAGGTAGGTGTCGTACTCCGTTTTGTCGCTGGCGTCGTCCCGCATGGAGGCGTCGTCATCATCGGCGCGTCCGTCCGGTACCGCGAACGCCATTTCGTCGAAGTCGATGTCTTTCATCAGGTCTTCGAACTGGCCGTCCACCGTATCGTCTCCAGTGCCAACGCTATCCGAGCCAGCCGAATCGTCGGAATCGATTGATTCGGATGAGATATCGGTGGTTCTCGGAGTGACGGGCCGAGCCGGATCGCCATGGTAGTCGCCGTCCTTTGGAGCGGCTTTGGATCCGGATGGCCTCATGTCTCCGGTACGGATGCGTTCGAAGGCGCTTAACGCCTCGCTCATCAACTCGCTGATGGCGGAATCCTGTTCGGCTACGGCCTCTTCCAGACCAATCGAATCGATGTGCATCGACACGCGTTTGACATTCGGATCGGCTCCGAAGCTCAGCGCGGCCATCATGAGTCCGACGCGCAGATTGTAATCGACGCTCATACGTGTGCGTTCGACGTCGGTCAGGTCGATCCACGCGCGGCGCGATACGTCGTATCGGGTGAACGGCATCATGGACACTCCAGCAGAAGTGAAGCCGATTGCGACTTCGCCGTCGCTGAGGTCGCACCGGAAGTCAACGTCGAAACGGTATGGCAGACGCAGGCTGCGCAGCAGACGGGACATGGTCTGCCGGTACACCCATTCGGAACCTCCGTCGGCGCCGAAATCGCCTTCCAACACGTTGTCCTTGGTTGATTCGGCGACTTCACGCCGGAAGTCGGCCGCGATATCCGCCAGTCGGCTGGCGGCCTGGATGCCGTCTTCCCGGTTCGGGTCGAGGATCGCGCCGAACCGGTCGTCCGGTTTCAACGCGATCAGCGCCGGATTCTCCAGCAGGGCGAAGTCGATCTGCGCGGCTTCGGCACGCGTCACCGTGTCCTCCGTGGGGAGAGCGCCGATGCGTGCGTTACGTTCCAGCCATGAGCTGACGGCGGCGAAGCGGTTGAGGTTGCCCTCGATGTTGAGGGCGCACAGCACTGCCGAGAACGGCAGGGAGGAATCCCATGCGAAGAAGTAGCATCCGGAATAGCTGGATGTGTACAGGCGCAGCGGTTCCGCTCCGTGCACAGCTTCGAGCCCTTGATCGGTATCGAGCGCGTGGGCTTCGCGCATCAGATCGGCGAAGTAGTCTTCCAGGCCGGAGGCGCGCATGCCATGCGACCGGGCGCTCATGGTGTCTCTGATGGACCGTCGGATGGCGCCTATGGGCGCTTCGCGGTTGAGCCTGCGGAAAATGTTGCCGGAACCGAAGCCGACGAGCAGGCCGTTCATCTGTGGCAGCATGTAGGCGGCGAAGAACGCGATGGTGATGGCGTCCCGGTATTCGAGGTCGAACCGCATATTCGCTGGCAGGTTGGCGCGCATTTGCTCAAGCGTGTAACGGCTGCCGGTTTTGAGCCATGAGGCGAGCCACATCATGCGACCGCCCGGCATGCGTCCCACGACGCCGCCTTGCGTGGCGCGCACCGTTTTCGGATTGCGGCTGGCCGCATGGCCGAGTCTTGGACCGTCCGCCAACGTAAGGGTTTCCTCTTTGACGAAGACGAACCGCGGTTCGAGTTCCTGCGTGTCCATGTCCGGATCGGTGCCGGCGAAGACACGCGCTTTGCCGTCCGCGAGCGCGATTTGGGCGAAGTGGTCGCTGTCGGTGAACAATCCGATGGAGAAGGCATGGCCGTGGGTCTGCGGCAGTTGGGCCCATCCGAGGCGGAATCCTCCGGGCACGCCTTCGAATCCGTCGATGACGTGTCGTTTGATGAGCGGATTAAGCCGGATGGCGTTGCGGGTCAGTTCGTCGACGATGTCGTCGGGCTTGTCAAGCGCCTTGCCGAAGGGGTTGGCGTGGATGTGGCGCGGCGTGGCCTGGTTGACGAGTCGCCGCACATTTTGCCTGACGCGTTCGAGCATGGTCCGGTTATGTTCCGGTTGGCTGGCCGGGTCTGATGGTGTGCGGTGAGACATGTGTGCCATTCTTTCAATCCAACGCGACATGAAGCTATTAGAATAATGACGTGACTTTTTCGAAGCAGCGTTTTCAGGCACGTCGTCGTATGTGCGCAGCCATTGTAGTCGCTTTCGCGGTGATGGTGGCGGTCGAGTGCGTGTTGTGCAATATGCCGTTTTGGCGTTCCTTGGCCGCATCGGGTGATTCCGCCGCCGCGTACAACGTGCTGGGCCCTGGGCTCGAACGTACTGACGAGGGGTTGTTGAAGGTCACCGATCCGACGCAGGCATATATGCAGGTCGATGCGGATGGCTCGTCGGAATATGTTCGTATGGATCCGGTGTCTTCGAAGGCGTTGGATAAGGCAGCCAGACAATCGGAGCAGGTGTTGCGCACGGTTCGTGTCCGTCCTGATGTCAATCGCAGGGCCGGTACGGTCAGTTCGGTGTCGGTGTCTTCGCCGCGTTCGCTGTATGTGCATGCGGCGGCTGCAGGTGGTTCGGTGTGCGTGCGGATTGTCGAGCCGAAGGGTTCGCTGATTCCGTTTGATGCGGTGCGTGCGAATGTGCGTGTACCGTTCGCGTTGAATCCGTTGCGTATCGGCGTGATGGTGGCCGTGTTGGCGATGGTACTGGTGTGGAGGCCTGGTTCGCGGTTGTGGCGGATGCCGTTGGATACGACGAGTGTGAGGCAGCGTGCGTGGCTGGGGGCGCTGCTGGCGGTGCCTGTTGTGGTCACTTGTGCCGTTGTGGTGTGGCAGCTGGTGGAGGCGGCTCCGTTGAGCTTCCATACGAAAGGCACGTACACGTATGATTTCGACCAGTACGATTACGTGGCAAGGGCGCTGCTTGATGGTCACGCGTGGTTGGATTTGGATGTGCCGGATGCGTTGCGTGACGCGGCGGATCCGTATGATGTGGCCACCCGGCAGCGGTTGCTTGCCGATGGCGTAAGCCCAGTGTATTGGGATTACGCGTTCTATCAGGGGCACTGGTATTCGTATTTCGGTGTGGTTCCCGCGTTGTTGTTGTTCCTGCCGTATCGGGCGGTCACATCGTTGTTCGTCGATGGCGGGCTGATGATGCCCTGCGGTGCGGCCGTGCCGCTGCTGATGCTTGGTTTTCTGGTATTCGGATGTCTGCTGGTGATTCGTGTGATATCCCGAATTCGTCCGAATGCGCCGTTGACTGCGGTCAGTATGCTGTGCGTGTTCATGCTGTTGGCTTCCAATGGTTTGTATCTGTGGTATCGGACGAATTTCTATTCGGTGCCGATCGCCGCCTCCCTGTTTCTGAGCGTGTTGGGATTGTGGCTGTGGTTGGGCGCCGCCAAGCGGGTGCCGGTGTCAGGCGATCGGATTCGTGAGGTTGATGGCACGCAGTCGTTGTCGTTGCCCCATCTGGCTGCAGGCTCGATGTGCATTGCGGCCAATCTGGGGTGCCGTCCGCAGTTCATTCTCGTGGCGTTGCTGGCTTTCGTAATATTCTGGCCGCAGATTCAGTCGATTTTCCGTCACGCCTCCAATGATTCCTCCCTTCCCCATATGTCGGTCTGGCGTCTGATGCGCGCGCCGTTGGCCGCATTGCTTCCCGCGTTGATTGTGATCGTTCCTCTGCTGGCGTACAACGTGGTCCGGTTCGGATCACCGCTCGACTTCGGCACCTCATATCAGATGACGGTCACGGATATGACCAGTTATCGGCAGCCATTGTCGAATCTTGCGCTGACCGTCGCATATTACCTGTTCCTGCCGTTGCGGTTCACGGATGCGTTTCCGTTCCTCGCCGTCAATCCGGCGCCTCTTCCCACTTGGGGATTTACCGAGGCAATGCCTGGCGGCTTATTCACGATAGCTCCGTTGACGTTGGCCGCGCTGGCCTGCCCGTTCCTCTACCGGCGTATGCGCAAGGCCGGGCGCACGAACACATGGCTGTTGTTGACATCCAGCCTGGCATTGGGATTGCTGCTTGTGGTGATTGACTCCCGCATGGCTGGTTTGGGATGGCGGTACATCGCCGATTTCGGATGGCTGTTTGCCTTGGCCGCGTTGCCTTCGTTGCTGATCGTACTTGATTGCGGCAAGCCGCGTCTGCGTTGGGTATGTCGTGCCGGATTCCTCGCGCTGCTGCTGTTCACGCTGGTTGTCGCGCTGATGTCGTTGTTCCTGCCCGGGCGTGACGATGAGATGTTGCGCAACAATCCCGCCCTCTATCTCGACGTGCAGTCCTGGTTCATGTTGGGTTGACGTCCGACATAAGCTACATCCAGTAAAAATTCAGGTTTCTTTCCTGATTCATATAGCAGTTTTTCCGGTTTGCTCTGAGTTTCATCGGCAATCATAACGATTGTCATCATTGTTGCTTTGAGTTATGTTCCGGGGGTCGCCAACCATGAAACCGCTTTCGCCTCCACGCAACCATCCTCGGGCCGCACGTTGGATGCCAAAGGCGACATCGTGCTGCTCACCACCGAACTGGGCCGCGACGACAACGCCGTGCAGGACCAGGTCGTCAAACTCGATGCCGAAACCAGCAGTGTGACGCGACTGTTGGATTTCGGCAGCCTGTTCGCCGATTACAAGGCGTCCGCCACGCATGCGGGCACGGACGATTCGGATGAACTGCCGGTGAACCTGCGCGCGGTTGCGCCTGCGGTTCGTTACAATCGGCGGTATGGGTTTCTTCGATTCGCTGTTCGCCGGTAAACGTTCCACACCGGCTTCGTCCGTCACGTTCCATCTCGACCAGGCCGCCCACATGTACGAGGACGGCAATATCGGCTTGGAGGCCACCACGCTTGATATCACACCTGACAGCAAGCGTGTGGCGGTGATAGGTTTGAACGGTGCCGGCAAGACCACGCTGCTCAAATTGTTGGATGGCGCGTTGGCCGCCACGTCCGGAACGGTCCGCATCGAAGCGGACGGTACCGCATACGACCCCGCCGTGAAACGCGATCTGAAGCATGTCGAGGATCTGGTTGGCCGCGTGCGGCGCGAAGAGATTCCGAACGCCTACTACAAGGCGGCTTCGATTCGTGAGGCGATCAACCTGCCGTTGAAGAAGCACAAGGTGCCGGAAAGCGAACGTCAGGCGATCATCGGCAATCTGTTCGCGCATTTCGACTTGGCTTCCGTGGCCCGCGAGCCGGCCTCCGCTTTGGATAGCGAGAAGCGGCATCTGCTGGCGATCGCGGCCGCGTTGAGCTTCTCCCCCGCTGCGATCGTCGCCGACGAGCCGACCAAGGGCTTGGACGAGGTGGCGTCGGCGCGCGTGGCGAAGGCCCTGTTCAGCTATGACAAGCAGGTGGTGTTCGCCACGCATGACACGGATCTGATCGTCCGTCCGGAATATGCGATCGGCCGCGTGCTCGTTGTCGACGACCATCGTGTGGTGTTCGACGGCGTGCCTCGTGAGGCGGTCGATTTTTACACGGATTTGGTTCGTTCGAAGTATGAGGCGGCGAAGGGCGACAGGGCGTAGAAGAGATTTCGGACTCGGCAGTCCGTTCAGCCGATCAGTTCGTTGACGGTGTCGATCACCACGTACACGTTATGCCGGAAATCGTCCGGTTCGGGTAGTAGTGAGATGGCCAGATAGCCGTTGGAGGTCATGTCGAAGAAGTAGCCGGGCTGTCCGGATACGCCGTGGCGTTCGATCATGTGCAGCACCAGCTCGTTCTCGTCGAGCACGCTGGGCACGCGCAGCAGTACGTTCCATCCGCCTTCGGCACGCAATACGCTGACGAGGCCTTGCTCGTCCGCGTCGAGCATGGCATGCAGTGCTTTGAGATTGCCGCGCACACGTTCCTGCACGCGCGCGGTCTGCGATGGCGCCGCTTCAAGCAGTGCGGGAATTTGTTTTGCGACGATCTCGCTCATGGGCAGATAGTCGTCGGCGATCACGTCGAGACGACTCTTGGCTTCCGTCACGTCTTCTGCCGGTCCGGACACTTGGATCCAGCCGACTTTGGCATGCGGTGCGGCAAGCATTTTTGAAAAACCGTCCAACGCGAATGTGAGCGCGCCACGCTCCCCCGCGAGTCGTGCGTTGCCTTCGAATGGTTCCAAATCGTAATCGTAGAACACTTCGTCGGCGATGATGGCCACGTCGTGGTCCCGGCACAGGCGGACGATCGCCTCGCGTTCCGACGGTTTGACGTACGAACCGGTCGGATTGTTGGGGTTGATGAGCACCAGCGCGCGGATGCGATTGCCGTCCGGGCCTTCCAGCGCGGTTTTCAGTTCGGCCACGTCGATGTACCAGGAGCCGTCGAATCGTTGTTGGTATTCGATCATGTCGACGCATTCGAGGCGTGCGATCGATTCGATGAGCGGATAGCCGGGTTTCGGTGCGAGCACGGCGTCACCGGCATCACACAGCAGTTTGATAAGCCACGAGTAGGCTTCGGAAGTTGAACTGAGGATGTACAGGTCGTCCGGCGAGCAATGGCCGATTTCCTGCATGTCAAGGAACGCGGCCAGCGCCTCACGCGCGTAGCGTTGGCCGCGCGGGTCGGCGGAGTAGATGTCCGGCACAAGATCCGGAGCCAGCGCGTGCCGTGTCGGATTGGAGTCGTTGAGCTTGCCGAGCGGTCTGCCGGCTGTTTTGGCGGTGGCTTCCGCCTTGGCGATGGGATTGGGCTCACTGATGTCGACTCTTGAGGAAAAACGCATGCTCTCCACCCTACTCCATGGACTGCCGTCTTCCATCTGCGGCACATGGAACAACGAAAAAGGCCGTCCGACGAATCGGACGGCCTTGTGACAACCTAATCGGTCAACACATCACTTCTGCTTGGTGCTCGCGTAGTATGCGGCGCCGATGATGCCGGCCTCGTTGTGCAGCTTGGCTGCGACGATCGGGGTCTTGATGTCGATGTACGGCAGGAACTTCTCGGAGACGCGGGACACGCCACCGCCGACGACGAACAGCTGCGGGTCGAAGTAGAACTCCATGAGGGAGTAGTACTTGGTCAGGCGCTTCGCCCACTTCTTGTAGCCCATGTCGAGCTTCTCGCGGATGGAGGATGCGGCGTACTTCTCCGCGTCGCCCTTGCCCTTGAGCAGTTCCAGATGGCCGAGCTCGGTGTTCGGAATGAGCTCGCCGTTGAAAATCAGCGCGGTGCCGATGCCGGTGCCCAGCGTGGTGGCGATGACGAGGCCATCCTGGCCCTTCGCGGCGCCGAACTGCTGCTCGGCAAGACCGGCGGCGTCAGCGTCGTTCACCACGGTGACCGGACGACCGCAAGCTTCGGAGAACACTTCGGTGACGTCCACGCCGACCCAGGACTGGTCCAGGTTGGCCATGTAGCCAAGCTTCTCGCCCACATGAATCGGAGCCGGGAAGGCGATGCCGACCGGAGCGGACTCCGGAACCTCGAAATGCTCGAGCTGCTGGCGAACGATTTCGCCGACGGCCTTCGGAGTGGACACCTCCGGGGTGAGGATCTTCAGACGCGGTTCGGCGAACTCGCCCTTCTCGAGGTTAACCGGAGCGGCCTTAATGCCGGAGCCACCAATGTCAACGCCGAATGCCTGTGCAGTCTCAATCATCTTCAACCTCTCTATCAAGGTATGTTATGGGTGTATTCGAACCGGTACGTATTATGGTAACTCGCAACATGCCCAAAATCGCGCGCGACATGCACAAATGGTGAGAACGATTGCACAAATTGTAATACTTAACCGAGTAAATATTTCATCGCCTGTTTTGCAAACGATTCGTCCCACGTCGGTAGAGGCTCCGACGTGGGACGAATCGTCAATCGCGTGATCGCCGCGCGTTGGGAAACGCGTGGGCCACGGTGTTACTTCAGCGGCGGCATCGGCTGCCATTCCGGATCATGCAGCAGCTTGTGCGAATCCCACCATCCCTTGGCGATCTGAACGATGCCGGTCTTGAAATGCTCGCGGTCCACCATCGTCAGTCGAATCACTTCCTTGACCGCGGTCAGCACCGTACCCAGGCCGAACAACAGCGGACGGTAATCGCCGTACGTCATGAAGTATCGGGCCATGTAGCCGCGGTTGCGCATGATGTGGTAGCGGTTCATGTCGGAAGTGGAATTGAGCTGGCGCACGCCGGCGATGTCCCAATTGCCGATCTCGCGCGTACGGCGCAGCACCACGTCGGGCACGACGATCGGATTGGTGACCTTGCTGGCACGATAGCCGTACATCGTGTCGTCCCAATAGATGAAGAAACGCGGGTCGGGCAGACCGATCTTCTCGACGATGTTGCGGCGGAACAGGCCGCCTTCGAAGCACAACGTGTCCATCACGCGATAGCCAGCCAGGCCGAACGCAGCCGGTGCGATCGGGTTCGGAATGCCGAGCGGGACGATGAAATCGTACTGCCAGTAGAACGGACCGCCATCATAGTCGTAGCGGCTTCCCTGAATCACGTCGTGCCGATCGGTCCACTTGGCCAAGCGCTCGATGCCTTCCGGCATGACGGCGACGTCGTCGTCCATGACCCAGAACCATTCGGCACCCAGCTCGTACGCCTTCTTCACGCCTGCGGAGAAACCGCCCGCGCCTCCGAGGTTGTCGGTCTGCGGCGCGTAGACCACGCGGTTCTCGTTGCCGGACAGGTCGGCCACGGTGGTGCCCCACTGCGCGGTGAGCTTGGCGCTGAATTCTTCGACCATGCCATGGGTCTTGTCACTGTGCTCGTTGTCCACGACGATGATGCGCCACGGGGCGACGGTAAGCTTCTCGATGGATTCGAACAGGGTGGCGAGCAGCTGCTGGCGCTTGTAGGTCACCACGACGATAGCCAGCTTTTCGATGGTCTTCTTCGCAACTTGCTTTTCAGTCATACGTTCCATTCTTGCACCGGCCCTCAACCACACATCGGCCATGTTCGATATGGAGCCGAGCACGGGCATAATCCGCGACAAATATGGACAGAACCTTGCACGGCACGAACTTGTTTGCCATAATGAGCCGCGTATGCAGGGGAATCCGTATGACGGATTGAGATGGGCGTGGACGTCCGAACCCTTTGAACCTGATGGTTGACACCAGCGTAGGGAGGCATGGCCATATGGCTGATGTGATTTCCGTAACCAATTCCGATTCCGCGTTCGACGCTTCGAAGGGCGTCACGCGAACCAATCTTCCCCCATTCGCGCAGCGGCTGCGCAAAGCCGCCGACCTCGTATGGGAGGAAGGCTACAGGCAGCCGTTCATCCGCGAACTGGGCGAAGGCACTCTGCCGCGCGAGAAGTTCGCATTCTATCTGCTGCAGGATTTCCGTTATCTCAACGACTACGCCAGAGTGCATGCTTTGGGACTGGCCAAAACAGACGATCCGGAGATCATGGCGTTCATGCTCAACGTGCAGAACGGCGCGTTGAATGTGGAGTCGACCGTGCACCGCACGTATCTGGCCAGCTACGGCATCACCGACGAGCAGATGAACAACGTGCGCCAGTCGGCGTTCGCCCGCGCGTACACGTCGAACATCCTTTCCATCGCCTATGGCAAGGACATCCTCGACATTCTCGTGGCCGTGCTCCCCTGCGCCTGGGTGTATGCGGATTACGGATATCGTCTTGCCCATGAATTCGCAGACACGCTCGATGTGAACCAGTACAAGAGCTGGGTGGACATGTACAAGACCGACGAGTTCTGGCAGGGTTCGGCTTGGCTGATCGAGCATATCGAAAAACTCGCCGCCGAGGTGAGCGAGGAACGTAAGCAGGAGCTGGTCGATATTTTTGTGACCGGCGTTGAGAACGAGTACATGTTCTGGTCCAGCGCGTACGACATGCAGTACACGTGGAAGCCCGAATGGGATCAGGAGAGCTGATTCTCCGGCACGCTCTCTTCCGATTGTTTATTTCCATATGAAGCGGCCCACCTTCCGATTGGTTTCGGAGGGCGGGCCGCTTCATATAACGTTCGGATCGCTATTCGCGCACGAAACGAATGTGCTCCACGTCGTCACGCTGGGAACGACGGTAGAGCACGAAACGGTTGCCGATGACCTGCACGAGTTCCGCGCCAAGCTGTTCGGCGAGACCTTCGCCGGCCTCCTTGGCGGTCAGACCGGAACCGTCGAGCACGGAGCATTTGATGAGCTCGCGCTTCTCGATGGTCTCGTCCGCCTGTTTGACGGCGTTTTCGCTCAGATCGTTCTTGCCGACCTGGATGAGCGGATTGAGTTTGGTGGCCAGGCCGCGCAGCTGCTTGACCTGCTTTTTGGTAAGTGCCATATGTGTTCCATTCCTATCTACAAATACCCGCTCAAGCCTAGCGTGAGGACGGTATTTGCCCATCCGCCCGCAACGCACCGATCATAACAGCACGCCCGGCACGACCAGTGCGACAAGATAGACAAGCACCACGATCGCCACGGCCACGTCCATGCCGGTGACGCGCATGACACGCCAATGCGTGCGCGTCGCACCTTCCTCATAGCAGCGCGCGTCCAAGGCGAGGCTCAAGTTGTCGGCGTGACGGATGGCTGCGGCGAATACCGGCACGACGACCGCCACCATCGCTTTGATGCGCACTACGAACGAACCTGTTTCGACGCTGCCACCGCGCGCCGACTGCGCGTCGATGATCGCTTTCGTTTCCATGCCAAGCGTCGGCAGGAAACGCAGGGCGAGGCTCATCACCAATGCCGTCTCCTGCGTGTGCAGGCCGAATCTGGCGAACGGTGACAGCAATGATTCGAACGCGTCGGTCATGGCGGTCGGTGTGGTGGAGGCAAGGAACATCGCTCCGATGACGATGACCACGGCGAACCGGCATGCGTAGAGTATGGCGATGCGGATGCCGTCATCGGTGATGGGAATCGGCCCGAGGCTCGCCACCGTGGTGCCGGTGCGCACGAAGAAGATGTTCAGCAGGCCGCAGAAAACGAACAATGCCAGGAACACGCGCACGGAAGCGGCCAATCGGCCTACATTGATGCGTCCGGCCGCGGCGATCACGCCGGCGAACACCACGGCAAGCAGCAATTGCCAGAATGAGCCGATGGCGAACGCGGAGAACATGAGCGCCAATGCGGACAACATGCCCACGCGCGGATCGAGGCGTTCCAACAGGGTCCGCCGCTCCCCCACGGTCGCGGTGTCCGAGCCGGCGGCGTCCACGGATGGTTCCGTATCCGGTTCCGCTTCGCAGGTGGCTTTCACTGTGGATTCCGTGGATTCCTTAGAGTCCGCACGTTTCGCCGGCTTGCCCAACATGATGGTACGGTCGGCAAGCTCGTCCACTTCATCCTGCGAATGCGAGATGAGCAGTATGGTCACGCCGCGTGATTTGAGCTCGTGGATGAGCCCGTGCACGCGTGCGGCGGCCTCCTCGTCAAGACCTGCGGTCGGCTCGTCCAGAATCAACGCTTTCGGCTCGCATGCGATCACGCCGGCGATCGCCACCAGTCGCTGCTGGCCGCCTGACAGGTCGAACGGCGAACGGTCTCGAAGATGTTCGATATGCAGCAGCCGCATGGCCTGCATGGCGCGTTCCATCGCCTCGGACGTATCCAATCCCAGGTTGGAAGGCCCGTATGCGACGTCTTCGGCCACGGTGTCGGCGAACAGCTGCCGTTCCGGATGCTGCATGACGTAGCCGACCGTACGGCGCAGCCTCGCACGGTTTTTGCGATTGAGGGGCTTCGTTCCGCCGTTCGCCTTCGCAGTGGCCACGGCGATGCCGTCGATGACGATCGAGCCTGTCGTGGGTTTCTCCAACGCGCACAGCATGCGCGCCAATGTGGTTTTGCCGGCGCCATTGCGTCCCATCAACGCCACTGTCTCGCCTTTGCCGATGCTGAACGACAGGTGGTTGAACACGTCACGTTCGGCGTCCACGTAACGATACGATATGTCGCGTGCTTCGATGAGCGTTTCGGCGGGCTCATCATCAATGCGTTTCGGCAGGCCCACCGATTGAACCGGCATCCGAAGCCGCTCGTCGGCGGGGCCATCGCCTACGATGTGGCCTGCTTCCAGCTGAATCACACGGTCGGCATGTTCCAACTCGTCCGCATGGTGCGTGACGAGAATGATGGTGGTGCCGCGGTCCTGGAGTTCGTCCAGCACCCGCATGATGTCGGCGCGCCCTTGCGGGTCGAGCATGGCGGTCGGCTCGTCGAGCACGAGCACGTCGGAATCCATCGCCAGCATGCCGGCGATGGCGATGCGTTGTTGTTGGCCGCCGCTCATGCGCGTCGGGTTGGAAGCGCGATAGTCGCTCATATCCACGGCGTCCAGCGAACCGGAGATGCGCAGGCCGATCTCATCATGCTCAACCGCAAGATTCTCCGGTCCGAACGCCACGTCGTCTTCGGTGACGGTGGTGACGATTTGGTCTTCGGGATGCTGGAACACCGCGCCGATGCCGCAACGGGCGGTTCGATACTCGTCGGCGTGCGCACCGGACTCGTCGAACACCACATTGCCTGACAATACGACATATCCCTCATCGGGAGCCACCAGTCCGGCGATGACACGTGACAGCGTGGATTTGCCCGAACCGTTCGGTCCGGCCAGACAGATGCGTTCGCCACGGCGGATGTCAAGGCTCACACCGTCAAGCGCCCATGTCGCGCCGCCATCATAGGTGAATCGCACATCGCGTAGCGTTATGATCGGCGCATTGGTCGTAACCATAAAATCTTCCTTCACCAGCACTGTATGGAATTCTCGGGGAAAACAAGACGGAGGAACCCTCCGACGGATGCGGACGGTCCCTCCATGTTCATTTCAATGGGAAACAAACGAAGCTCAACGGTTCAGCAGGTTGGAGATCGGCTTGTAGATCAAGAACGTGACCACGCCGTGGATGGTGAACTTCAACGCGTTGAACGGCAGGAGCGCCGGCACTATAAGCGCCACGACCTGCGCGGTGGTCATGTGCGCGTAGAACGGCGTGACGATGATGTTGCCGACGATGGCGACGGCGAGCGCCACGACAGCGCCGACGATGATGCCGATCAGCGCGCCCTTGCGCGTCTTGTTCTTTTTGTAGATGAGCGATGCCGGCACGGACAGGGCCAATGCCACGAGCACGGCCATCAGGGTGCCCCATGGGTTGGTGAACAGGTGCGGCACGAAGCCGAGCACGCTGACGATGACGGCTGCGGCCGGTCCGAACGCGAAGCCCGCGACGAGGCAGACGATGCCGGATGGGTCGTATTTGAGCCACTGCACGCCTGGGATGATCGGGAATTCGATGAAGCTGACGGCCATGGACAGCGCCACGAACAGCGCGTACATGGCGATGCGTTTGGTGGACCAGCGGCCGGAGTCGGCGACGCCTGTGGAGTGCGCGTTGTCCGGACGGGTCATCGGTTTGTCTGCGGCCTGATCAGCTGCGGTATTGGAGGTATTGCTAGGAGAGGATACACTCATGTTGAGCTCCGTTTCTTCCATCCGGACTGTAACCGTTGGCCCCGGATTCTCACCGGATCAGCCGCTTTCGCGGGTCGCGGGCTTCGGTATGGGGCCGTTATGAATGCCGGTCGTGCCGTTACCGCCAGTAAGGATTTTCACCTTCCCTGAAACTTGCTTGTCCATATATACGCCCGCCATGCGATATGCGCAACCTGCGTTCCGTTTTCGTCTTGCGATTCGGAACGCAGTCTGCGCACGCCGCGACAGCGGGCATGTTATGACAGCAGGTCGAGCAGATCGTCCTTGCTGAGCGTGCCGACGCCGCCGGATGCGGTGCCGTCGGTGAATTGGCGCGCCAGCTCGTTTTTCTTTTCCTGCAGTTTCAGGATGCGTTCCTCGATGGTGTCTTTGGCCACGATCTGGTATACGTTCACGTCCTGGGTTTGGCCGATACGGTGCGCGCGGTCGGTTGCCTGGTTCTGCGCGGCGGCGTTCCACCATGGGTCGGCGTGCACCACCACGGATGCGCCCACGAGGTTCAGGCCCGTGTTGCCGGCTTTGAGCGAGATGAGGAATACGGGCACGTCATTGCCGTTGAATTCGTCGACCAGTTCCACACGGCGTTTCTTCGGCGTCTCGCCGGTGATGGTGTAGTATTCCACGCCTTGTTCGGCGAGTCTGGCGCCGATGAGTTCGAGGAACGAGGTGAATTGCGAGAACACGAGGACCTTTTTGCCTTCGTCCATGCATGTGGCCACGAGTTCGGCGATGGCGTCGAGTTTGGCGGAGGCGTTCTTCGCGTCGGCGTATACGAGTCTTGGATCGCAGCAGATTTCGCGCAGCAAGGTGAATTCGGCGAGGATGCGGATCTTCTTGGTGTTGAAGTCGGCGTCCGACGCCTTGGTGAGCGTGGCGCGTAGCCGCTGTTCGTGTGCGGCGTACAGTTTGCGCTGCTCTCCTTCCAGTTTGACGGTGAGCACGTTCTCGAATTTGTCGGGCAGGTCGGTGAGCACGTCTTTTTTCAGACGGCGTTTGATGAACAGTCCCACCAATGCCTGCAGTTTGTCGGCCATGACGGAATGTTCCGGACCGGGAGCCATGATCGGCTGCTCGTATTTTTCGCGGAATTTCGTATAGGTGCCGAGCAGTCCGGGCATGAGGAAGTCGAAAATGCTCCACAGTTCGCTCAACCGGTTTTCGATTGGTGTGCCGGTCAGAGCGAAGCGATGGTCGGCCGTGACCTGTTTGACCGATTTGGCCACCTTTGTGGCATGGTTTTTGATGTATTGCGCCTCGTCGAGCGCCATCAGCGCGAAATGGCAGGCTGCGTAATCGTCCACGTCGCGACGCAGCAGATCGTAGGAGGTGATCACCACGTCGGTGCCGTCGTACGTCGTGGTGCCATTCGTCGTAGCACCGTCGTTCTCCTGCGATTGCGCGGCCACCGTCGCGATGGCCTTGCGTCGCTGCGCTTTCGTACCGGCGACGACTTCCACCGTCAGATCGCCCGCGAATTTCTCGCATTCCGCGGCCCAGTTGTAGACGAGCGATGCCGGGCAGACGATGAGTGACGGACCGTTTCCTTTGCGCGCTTCGATGAGCGAGAGCAGCTGCACGGATTTGCCGAGGCCCATCTCGTCGGCGAGGATGCCGCCGAAGCCCTTGTCCCACAGGGTGGACAGCCATTGGAAGCCCTCCACCTGGTATGGGCGGAGCACGGTTTTGAGCCGTTCGGGCACTTCGTAGCGTTTCGGATCGACGATCTTCACATCGTTGACATAGTCCACGAACGAGGCGCTTTTGCCTTCGTCGTCCACTTGGGAGTCCAGCAGGAACGCTTGGTATCCGGGGATTTTGATGATGCCGGAGTCGAGCTGTTTTTCACTCAGGTCGAGGTCCGTGGACACTTGGTCGAGCTCATGCAGGTCGGCTTCCTTCAAATCCACGAACGTGCCGTTTTTGAGCCGATGGTAGCGGCGTTTTCTGCGGTAGGAGTCAAGCAGCGCGCCGACTTCGTTCATCGGCACCTCGTCGGCGATCGGTGAGATTTCAACGAGGTTCGAGTCGATGGACAAGCCGACCTTCACCGATGGCGGGTTGGGCTGCATCATGCCATCGAATGCCGCCGTGGAGAAGACCTGGCCCACCGATTTGAGGATCTGCACGCCGTCGGTGAGCATGAGCAGGATAGCCTGCTCGTCCTCTTCTTTGACGCGTGCCACGTCGATGGAGCTCCATGTAGGGCACAGCTGGCGTACCACCTGCACGGCGAACGATTCTCGTGACAGGTCGCGTTTGACCTGCGAGGCTCTTGAACGTGAATCGGGGTTGATCACGCCGCGCAGTTCTTTGGCGGTGGGCACCAGTTGGAAGGTGAAGTCGCCGTATTTCGCCACCGCTTCGCAGGTGATGCCGTACAAATCGCGGTCCAGATAGAATTCGATCCGGCATTCGGTTCCCACCGCTTCGGTCACTTCCTGCGGAATGTCGAATCCGATGCCCGCTTCGGTGAGTTTCGGCACGATGGTTCGGGCGAACATGGGCCAGTCGTTTTCGGCGATGAACACGCCGTCCGGATCGTCGGAACACAGGTCAGGCAGCACCTGTAATGCCGGGCGCAGTTTATCGGTGCAGCGGAAGAGCCCGTCGATGCCTATCCTGTCCGTCTCCGTGGAATCGTCGGGACGTTCGCGGCTGAAAACGTAGAAGCCGTTGCGTCCGTTGATGACATCGGAGATGCTTTGGTTCGATGTGATGCGCACGCCCGACGCGGTGCCCTCATGCACGTAGGACGCCTTGAACGTGAAGGTGGGGTCGCCTTCGACAATGTCAAGGCCGAACGGCTCGCCTCCTTCGTTGGCCATGTGGATGCGGCTTGGCCCGGATTCCTTGGTGCGTTGGAAATCCTCGATAAGCAATCGTCTCAGCCCGTCACCGTCCGACGTGCGCAGGAAACCGCGGGCCTTCGACTCGTGTTCCTTGTATTCGTCCTGTGTCACGGCGTGGAACAGGTCGAGCAGGTCGCATGCCTCCCAATCGGTGAGGACGAGTTCACGGTCGACGCGTACCGCTTCGCCGTAATAGTATCCGTTTTGCAGTTGGGCCGCCGTTCTGGATGCGATCACCTGCTGCAGGAAGCGGTATAGCTTCAGCGAGAAGGGGTCGAGCATGTCCGGAGTGTGGGTGAACGCGAGTTTTTTGCCATATGACTCGTATGTTCCCGTCCGCATGTCGGCCACGAATCTTGAGATGTTTTTGAGCGCATAGTCGGCGTCGCCGCATCCGATGCGCAGGGACAGGCGCAGGGCGTCATGGCCGTTGATCAGCGTGGGCTCGAGGTACACGCTTCCCGGTTTGACGTCGACCGGCGCGCTTGATTTGCGTTTCGGTTTGGCGGCTCCCTGTCCGGAGGCGCCACGTTGTTCCTCGATCAATCGGCTTTTCGCGTTGATGATTCGTTTCAGCACGTCGAGTTGGGCGTTCTCGCCGGCGTTGTTGCTTTTCGCATCGAGGGAGCGCATGTAGTCGGCGAGGGCCCGGGGTGTTGCGGCTGCGGCGTGGAATCCCCGGAATCGTTCCGGCTGCTGCAGGAACAGCAGCAGCATGGCGGCTACGTGCTTGCACATGCCGGTGTACCGGCGGCTGGTGGAGGAAGCCGAGTCGTCATCATCGTTGACGTGGCCGTACGTGCTGCCGGAGCCGAAATCGTCGTAGTCGTCGACGTAATCGTAGTCGTCGTCATCGTCGAAGCTGCGGTATTTCGGACTGTTGTGGTAGTCGAAGGTCCGGTAGGAACCGTAGCCGCGCTGCGAACCGCTGAATGCCGGGCAGGAGCAGTAGCGTGCCAGAAACAGCTCGTCGGCGAAATCAAGCGTGGCTTGCACTTCGTAACGGCTGGAGGGTGAGGTGGTGCCCCGTATGGTGGCATACAGGGTGATGCGGTTGGATGCGGTGTCGTTCAGGCAATGCAGGTCCTCCATTTTGGAACGCCATTGGTTGGCGATGCCGCGGGCGCGCTGCAGTACCGGCTGGCTGCATTCGCTGCGCAGCTCGTCGGAAAGCCATGCCAGAGTGTCCGCCACCTGAACCCCCATCGTTCGTACGTTTGTTCTCATGCAACCATACCAGCGCGGTGGAACAGCAAAAGCCGCGGCCCGATCCGGACCGCGGCATGTTATCGCCCGTGTTGCGTCAGCGGCAGCGTTTGGTCAGCGGCTGCCATGGGTCGAGTTCCACCGGCTCGGTTTCGAGCAGCGCTCGGGTGGCGTCGTCGAGGTATTCCTTGCGGATGATGATTTCGGTCACATAGCGGTCGAACCACTTGTCGGAGGCCACGTAGTAGCCGTCTTCGCCGTTGTCTTTGCCCCAGCTGTTCTCCACTTTCCAGCGGTTCGGCTTGCCTTGCTCGTCAAGGTTCACGCCGGTGAGGGTCATGGCATGGTTGCTTGGACTGTCGCCGTATTCGAGGCCGTGCGCCTTGTCGAAGTCGAAATCGGTGCCGAACAGCTGGTCCACGCGCACGCTGTCGCAGTCGAAATAGCCGGCCGCACGCAGCGAGAACTGGGTGCAGTCGCAGGCGAACCAGATCGGGTGTCCGGCGCTAATCTGATCGACCGCGGCCTTTTTGAACACGTCGAGCGGCACGTTGACGAATTCCATATCCCCCGCTTCGGCCACATTGGCGGTGTAGCGGATGCGGTAACGCTTGTTGAACGGACGGGACGCCATCGGCACGTTGCACAACGTCACCAGATCGTCGACGTCCACCGGCACGTACTTCTTGTAGAATTCCATCGGCGTGATGCCGGTTTCGCGGATCTGTCTGCGCTCGTCCTTGCCGGTTTTCGGCTTGTCGGCCTCGTCTTCGCCGCTTTTCTTATCGTCCTTCTTGTCATCGTCGCTCACGCGGGCCAGGAAGTCGAACTTCTCCGGCGGCTCGCCCAACGAGATGGCGCACATGCGGTACACGGTGGACATGTCGTCGTCCTTGACCGCGCGCAGTTCATCGACCGTGGCGCCGGCTGCGTAACGTTCGCGCAGGTCGGCGGCGAACTGGCGCAGCCTGCTGTTGAGGTATTGTTTGAACGCGTCGGAGTCCTTGGAATTGGCGGATTCCGGGTAGGCGCTCTTCGGCACGAGACCATACTTGTCTACAAGGGCGGCGAACATCTGCCACCAACCGCCGTCATCGGCCGGCCCGTAGTTGATCTCCTGGAACAGGCGGCTGTCGGTCGGCTCGTCGAGCGTGGCGAACACGTTTTCGAGATACGTGTTGGATTTTTCCATCGCATCCCAGAAGAACAGGTAGGTTTCGGAGAATTCGAAATCGTCGAGTCCCCACTGGTGCATGAGCTCGTAACGCAGGGTGTTGAGGGATGCGAACATCCAGCAGCGGCCGGATCGGCGCTGGTTGGTGATGGACCCCTGTTTCAGTTCGATGGAGAAGTCGCGTGGCAGCGCGCGCTGGCCTTTGTAGTCGGTGGCGGCTTCGAGCACGCCCGAGGACACCGCGGCGTTGGCGGCCACAAGGTTGGCCCGGTCGGCGTTGAAGTCTTTGGCGTATTGTGCGAGACGTTCCGGTTTGATTGCTGTGATGCTGTTGGTCATACGGCCGATTCTTGCCATACGTCTTGACGGATGCGAAATACTGGTTTCGGCATGCCGAAAAATCTGCCGTAAATAAGCGATTCGAATTCGTTCCGGGGATATTCTTGTACTACTTGAGGGGTTTTAGGGTGAGGAGCGTATCATGCGTCGTCATGGTTCGATGATGGTTGTTTTGTCCGGATTGCTGGCTGCGAGTCTGGCCATCGGACTGCCGGTCGGTTCGGCGTATGCGGACGAGCCGACGGATGGCACCGGGGCCGGCACGTCCGCCACGGAGGTGTTGGATTCGTTGGAGGTCAAGGGCCGCGCGCCGAAAACCGGGTACAAGCGCACTCAATTCGGCAAGGCGTGGGCCGACGTGGACCACAACGGCTGCGACACCCGCAATGATATCCTCAACCGCGATCTGACCGGCGTGAGGCACAAGTGGCGTACGCACAATTGCGTGGTGAAGTCCGGAAAACTGCATGATCCATACACTGGCAAGGACATCAAGTTCAAGAAGGGCAAGAAGACTTCCACCGCGGTGCAGATCGACCATGTGGTGGCGTTGAGCGATGCGTGGCAGAAGGGCGCGCAGAAGCTCAGCGAGGAGCGCCGCACCGCATTGGCGAACGATCCGTACAATCTGCTGGCCGTGCAGGGGCGTGCCAACCAGAAGAAGTCCGATGGCGATGCGGCCACGTGGCTGCCGTCCAACAAGGGGTTCCGTTGCGAATACGTGGCGCGTCAGATCGGCGTGAAGCACAAATACTCACTGTGGGTCACGCAGGCCGAAAAGGAAGCCATGGCCAAGGTGCTGTCCTCCTGCCCGACGCAAACCGTGCCCGACTACACGGGGGTCAAGGATTCCACAGCCGAGAAGACCACCGAGTCCGAGCAGACCGAACAGACGCAAACCGAACAGACGCAAACCGAACAGTCAGCTGAGCAGGCCCAGCAGACTCAACAAACGACACAGGCACCTGCGCTCGAACCCGCTCCGGCTCCGGCTCCCGCGCCCCAACCAGCGCCACAGCAGGACGTCTACTACCAGAACTGCACCGCGGCACGAGCCGCTGGCGCCGCGCCTATCTACCAGGGCCAGCCGGGCTACCGTTCACAACTGGACCGCGACCATGACGGAGTCGCCTGCGAATAAATCCAATACAGCGTCTCCGCCTTTCCGGTTGTAAGACGTATGACGGTGAGGCATAGGAAAAGCGCCGGGTTATTCATCCGGCGCTTTTCCTATGCCTCAGCCTCTTTCCGCATTTTCCGCAGTGCAGTCATGAGAACCGCTATGGTCTGCGCAGCCGCGCGATGTCGTCACGCAGCTGGTTGACGGTGTCCGTCAGTTCCCGCACATTGTGGCGCAACTGTTCCGTTTCCGATTCCGCCTCGTCCGCGCGCTTGTCGGTTTCGTCACGGACACGATCGACTATCCATGAGGCCAGTGTCGCGGTGACGATGCCGATCAGGGCCACGCCGGTTATCATCAGCCCGATGGCGATGCTTCTTCCCTGCCATGTCACCGGAGACAAATCGCCATAGCCGACTGTGGTGACGGTCACGAACGACCACCATATCGCCTCGCCGAAATCGGTGATGGAAGCGCCTGGAACCCCACGTTCCACATCCAATTCGGCAAGGGCGCCGATATACATCAGCAGTGTCACGCTGCAGCATGTGTACAGTGTGATACGTCCACGCACCGCCATGCCACCGGTACGGTTGAGCACGTTGAGCACCGCCACCAATCGCAGCAGCCTCAATGGTCTGAAGATGGGCAAGGCGATGGACACCAGCATCAGCAGATTCTCTTTGAACCAGGCTTTCTTGTCCTTCGCCAGCAGAATCGAAACGACGTAGTCGACGATGAACGCCATCCAGATGATGTTGATCACCGTTTCGCACAATACGATATGCGTTCTCGCCAGCACTTCCCACGAATACGCGAACAGGAACACCAACGCCAATGCGGTCATGAACCACTCGGTCATCCGCTGCCATTTGTCCAATGTCATATCTCCCGCCTTTCTCCCCATGGCTGCCATCATACGGGTTTGCCCGTTTTTGTGACGTATTCCGGGCGCGGTGCATGTGCCTTCAGACCAGATAGACCTCCTCATGTGGTTCGTTTCAGAGTTCATCTCGGAGGCCGTCCGATTCGGACCATTCAGCCGACGACCGAAGGAGCGGATACCCACTTTTAATGAACGTCAGCCCTTGAGAGGCATGCGGTTGTCGAGCGATTGTCCGTTGGCGTAGCAGCGCACGTTGCCCAATGCGATGGCGATGATGCGCCGTTCGGTGGACTCCAAGTGGTTGCCGCCCGCCACATGCGGGGTGATCAGGCATTTCGGCTCGCTCCATAATGGCGATGCCGCCGGCAGCGGCTCCGGTTCGGTCACGTCGAGGCCAGCGCCGCGGATCATGCCGTTGGCGAGCGCGTCGGCGAGCGCCTGCGTGTCTATGGCGTCACCGCGGCCCGCGTTGATGACGATGGCGTCGGTTTTGAGTTTTGCGATGCGTTCCGCGTTAAGCAGGTGGTGTGTGGATGGCGTGGATGGCACGCACATGGCGATCACGTCGGCGTATTGCAGCACGTCGTCGAGCGATTCGAATCCGACCATGTGGTCGATGCCCGGCGCTTCGACGGTGGGGTTGCGGCGGATGCCGATGGTCGACATGCCGACGCTCTTGCATAGGCGTGCGAAATGCGATCCGATGTCGCCGGTGCCGATGATGAGCGCGGTTTTGCCGTCGGGGCTGATGACGCGGCCGGCGTCCTGCCATGCGGCGTTCGGGTTGCCGACGGCGTAGATGTGCAGGTTTTTCATGATGGACCACATCATGGCGAACATGTGTTCGGACACGCTTTGTCCGTAGGCGCCGGTGGCGTTGGTGAGCATGGAGCCGGGGTGGAGCACGCCAGGCCGCTGGTATTTGTCGACGCCGGCGCTCCAGGTCTGCAGCCATTCGAGTCTGGGGCATTGCGCGCATGTTTCGGGCGTGATGTTGCCGATGACCGCGGTTGCATACGCTTTGAGTTCGTCCGGTATTTCGGCGGTCCAGTTCATGGAGCCTCGTTGTGCCGGGTCGCCGACGAATTCCTGCGGCATGCCTTTTGCGGCGCGTGTGAACTGCGCACGTTCGGATTCGGTCAACGGCAGGCAGTTGACGATCAGTTTGCGGTCGTTCCATATTCCCATGCGTTTTACCCTATGGCAATCGTCGGATATAGGGTTTCACGTTGGGTTTTGGGTCAGACGCCGAGTTCGTCGGTGTCAAGGATGATGGTGACCGGACCGTCGTTGGCGAGCCGCACGCGCATGTGGGAGCCGAATCGTCCTTCTTTTACTTCGAGTCCTTGCGCGCGCAGGGCGTCGTTGAATCCGTTCCATACCTGTTCGGCATGGTCGGGCGCGCCTGCTTTCACGAAGCTTGGCCGGTTGCCTTTGCGTACGTCCGCATACAGCGTGAACTGGGATATCGACAGCACGCTGCCGTCCACGTCGTGGATGGAACGGTTCATTTTGCCGTTCTCGTCTTCGAAAACGCGCAGGTTGGCGATTTTGTGGGCGAGCCAGTCGATTTGTTTCGCTCCGTCCGTATCTTCCACTCCGACAAGCAGCACATAGCCGATGCCTATATGCTGTGGTTCGAATGTGGTGTCGACTTCTCCGCTTGTCTCGTCGACCACGTCGACGGATCCTTCGCTGACCTTCTGCAATACGATGCGCATATTCCGTCTCGTTCTTTTCAGCCGGCGTAGTCGACGATGGCCTGCGTGACCTGTTTCAGATAGTCGAGCGATGCCTGCCAATCGTCCGGCACTTCGATGGAATGATTGGCACCAGCATACGTGCGCACATGGTCGGTGAGCAGATGCGCTTTGGCGTCATCGTAGTATGGGTCGGCGTCACCTGCGCAGATTAGCGGCATCGGGCTGCCGGCAGTTCCCGGCAGCGGCGCGGGAATGACCGACTTGTGCTTGTCGAATGGCGGCGGATTCAATACCGGAGTGAGCAGCACCACGCGCAATCCTAGCTTTGCGGAATGCGGATATGAGAGTGTGGAGAGCGATTTGGTGACGACCAGCAACTGCGGCTCCTCACCCGATTCGGCAGCATGTTCGAGCGCCGCCTTGCGCCATTCGTCGACCACGCGTTCCATGCAGGCGATCATTTCCGGAAACTCGACGCTTTCCGTCAGTTTCAGGTCGAGACGGTCCACGAACCAGCCGTTGGCCGCAAGCGCCTGCGCCGACCAGTACAGCAGCGGCCTGTCCACGGTGTAGCCGATGCCCGGCATGATGAGTACGTGCTTGCCTGTTTCGGTGTTCTTCACACGGTTCTTGCCCCATGGCGTGACCGCGGGCGTCACATTCTTCGTTTTCGTTGACTTTGCGCTGTTTTCGTTGATTTTGCCCATGCCCTGCCGAATGTCTTTCGATGTCTTCGTATGGTTCGACCACCGTCTCGGTTTTCCGAAGACCGGTTTCCTTCAACGCATCATAGGGCACATAGGCTACATGGGCCCATATCCTTCCATATTGCGTTCATTCCGTTCGGAGAATACGGAAGAACCGTCACGAACGGTCGGTCGCCACGCGTCTGGTGGTGTCACGCAACATCAGCGTGGCCTCCTGCGATTCATAGGATGCGTCTGGCGTCTGTCCACGCAGAAGGGACAACGTCTTACGGGCGGCGTTGCGTCCCATTTCCAGCGGATTCTGTCGAACGGTGGTCAGATTCGCCGCCTGTGCGATGTCGGCATCATCGAACCCTATGACGGAGATATCTTCAGGAACATGCAATTGTTGCTTGCCGAGTTCCTTGATGACTGCGATTGCCACTTGATCGGTTTCGGCACAGATGGCGGTTGGCATGTGTGGCAATGACAGTAATTTCGCCACCAGTTGCGCAGCAAGGTCCGCTTTCGACAATGGCGCATCATGCTCGTCCGCGGTTATGACGTAGGCATACTCATCGTCGTAACCGTTTTGTTCAGCCGCTTCCAAGAACGCTTCCATACGCTGGCTGGTGCTGTAGACCATGTCGTCGGGAATGTAATCAACGACGAAAGCGATGCGCTGGTGTCCAAGCGATTTGAGCAGACGCACCGCCTTGGACATGCCATCGTAGTTGTCAACACCGATGGCTGCGTCGCAGAACGATTCGGCTGGAATGTTCACACCGACCGTCGGCATATCGGTGACACGCAGTTTCTCACGTGCGGATTCGTCGAGTTGGAACGACGAAATGATGATCGCGTCAGCATTGCGATTTTTAGGCAATTTTGCGAAGTAACGCTCCGTCTCCTGTCTGCCTGTGACAAATGTGGGCGACACGTCGTAGCCTTCCGGTTCCAACACTTCGCACACGCCCTGCAACACGTTGGCGTTGAACCATTCGTTGAGTTTGCCGGAAAACAGCAGGACAACCCGCATGGTTTTCCCGGACGCCAAAGACGATGCGCTTTTAGATAAGGTAAAGCCCAACCGGTCCGCAGCTGCCTCAACTTTGGCACGCGTTTTCGGAGCGACCTTGCCAGCACCTCGCAATGCCCGCGAAACCGTCGCCTGAGATACTCCCGACAGTTCCGCTACTTCGGCGATGGTGGCTCGTGTCATATCCACTCCAGTTTCCCATTGTTTATCCAGCGCTTTCATATTAGCAGAATCGTTGATTTCACAAGCAGACACGCCATAACAAAACAATTATTGCATTCACAGAATGAAAGCGCTATCATTTTAAGCAATACGAAGACGAGAACGAAGTGATTCCAATCGTCAAAACAGAGCGTTCTCAACAGAATGAACTAGTGAAAACGCTTCCATAAAAAGCTATAACAAAATCACAATGCATCCAATGAAGGAAGGCAACCCAATGAGCAACGAAGCCATCAACCACCACAGCGCCGACGATCCATCACTCTGGTGGAAGCAGGCGGTCGTCTATCAGGTCTACCCGCGTTCGTTCAAAGACACAACCGGGTCGGGCCTCGGAGACATCGCAGGAGTCGCACAACAAATCCCATATCTAAAAAGACTCGGCGTGGACGCCATCTGGCTCAGCCCGTTCTATCCGTCTCAACTGGCAGACGGCGGATACGATGTGGACGACTACCGCAACGTCGACCCGAAACTCGGCACCATGGACGACTTCGACCATCTCACCAAAACCGCACATGCGGCAGGCATCAAAATAGTCGTCGACATCGTACCGAACCACTCGTCCAACCAGCATGAATGGTTCAAGGCCGCGCTTGCCGCAGGCCCCGGCTCACCGGAGCGAGACCGTTATATTTTCCGTGACGGCAAAGGACCGAACGGCGACGAGCCACCCACCAACTGGATTGCCAGCTTCGGTGGATCCGCTTGGACTCGAGTGCCCGACGGACAATGGTATCTGCACATGTTTACCGTCGAACAGCCCGATTGGAATTGGAAGAATCCGGACGTGCGCGCCGATTTCATCAAGACCTTGCACTTCTGGCTCGACCATGGAGCGGACGGCTTCCGCGTGGATGTGGCGCACGGCCTGGCTAAGGATCTCGACCGTGACGATCTCGATGATTTCAAAATCATCGGAGGCGAGATGCATTGCGCCGACGGCACGCATCCGCTGTATGACAGGAACGAAGTGCACGACATCTATCGCGAATGGAGCAAGGTGTTCAACGAGTATGATCCGCCGGCATTCGCCGTCGCCGAAGCCTGGGTACCTCCGGAGCATCAATACCGGTATGCCTCGCCCGAAGAACTCGGCCAAGTGTTCAACTTCGAATTCGCCAAGAAAGACTGGATTCGCAACGACATGCACCTCGCCATCGAAGAAGGCATCGCCGCTGCGGAACGCTCCGGCTCCACCTCCACATGGGTAATGAGCAACCACGACATCCCCCGCCACGTCAGCCGCTATGGGCTGCCGCAGGTGCCGGCTGCAGCCCACCACCAACTTGCCAAGGATTGGCTGCTGCGCAACGGTACCTCTTACCATGAGGATCGCGAGCTCGGCACGAAGCGTGCGCGTGCGGCCATCCTGATGGAGCTTGCGCTACCAGGTTCCGCTTATATCTACCAGGGTGAGGAGCTCGGCCTGCCAGAGGTCGCCGACATCCCGTGGGACGAGTTGGAGGATCCGACCGCGTTCAACCGCGTCCGAGACCAGATCGAAAAGGGCCGCGACGGCTGCCGCGTCCCGCTGCCTTGGAAGGCCGGGACGCCGACCTTCGGCTTCTCCCCCGCCACCAAGCATGAAGGCGCCGGCGTGGACGCGAGCCAGGCGGGCGATCCGTGCGAGAAGCCGCATCTTCCGCAACCGCAATGGTTCGCCGACTACGCCGTAGACAGGGAGGACACGGACTCCGGCTCCATGCTCAACCTATACCGCAAGGCGCTCGGACTGCGTCACGAATGGATGACGGCCGACACGACCCTGACCTGGCTCGACTGCGACCGGTCCTCCGGCAAGCCGGACGGCGCCGAGGGGCACACCGGCGGCATCATCGCCTTCCGTAGGGCCAACGGCTGGGCCAGCGTCACCAACTTCGGTGCGGAACCGGCCGAACTGCCGGCAGGCGATATCCTGCTCGTCTCCGGACCCCTCACCGACGACGGCCGTCTGCCGCAGGACACCACCGCGTGGATCGCGCTCGGCTGACCGGACCCCATCAACCGCAATTCGCATTCAACAACCAAGCAAAGGAGCACATCATGAACCGCAACATCACACGAATCGTCGCCATCGCGGCGACGCTCGCCATGGGAACATCGCTGGCGGCCTGCGGCGGCAGCAGCGCCGATTCCAGCAAGGGCCACGTGTATTTCATGAACAACAAGGCCGAGGTCGTGGACCAGTACAAGGAACTGGCCAGCATGTACACCAAGAAGACCGGCGTGCAGGTGGACATCCAGACCGGAGCCGCCGGCACATACGATGCCACCATGAAGTCTGAGCTGGCCAAGGACAACGCACCAACCATGTTCAACGTCGCCGGCTTCGACCAGTTCGCCAAGTATCAGAAGTACGTCGAACCGCTGCAGGACACCGACGTGTTCAAACTGCTCAACGATACCGGCAAGGCTTACTCGTACACCATCGACGGCAATTCGTACACCCTGCCGTACGCCGCCGAATGGTACGGCATCATCTACAACAAGAAGATCATCAAGGATTATTGCGCCAAAAGTTATGCGGTGATCAAGTCCGCCGATGACATCAAGGACTACAAGACCTTGAAGCAGGTGGCAGAATCCATCGAGCAGCACAAGGACGACCTCGGCGTCGACGGCGCGTTCGCCACCCCGGGCTTGGATACCTCCGACACGTACCGATTCGCTGCGCATATGACGCGTCTGCCGCTCTACTACGAGTATCGGGACGCGAACACCACGTTCTCGAAGACCATCAAGGGCACGTATCTCAAGAACTACAAGGACATGTTCGACCTGCAGCTCAAGACCAGCCCAACCGAGGCAAGCATGGTGAGCTCCAAGACCTACGATGACGTGACCTCCGAATTCGCGCTCGGCCAGGTGGCGTTCTACCCGAACGGCGTGTGGGCGTATTCGCAGATCAAGGGCAATGACGTGGCCGATGAGGACCTGGGCATGCTCCCCTACTACATGGGCATCAAGGGCGAGGAGGATTGCGGCCCCGTAGGAGTGTATGACGCGAGCTGGGCGGTGAACAAGAACGCCTCCGAAAAGGACAAGAAGGCCACGCTCGACTTCATCAAGTGGATGATCACCGACAACGAAGCCAAGAAGATCCTGTCCAAGGACATGGGATTCTCCGTGCCATTCACCACGTTCACCGATGACTACCAGCCGGACAATCCTCTGACCGAGGCTGCCCGAGCCTACAGCAATGACGGCAAGACCGAAGTGCGTAGCTTCACCATTCCGGATCAGCAGTGGCAGGACGACATCGCCTCCGCGCTGGTCGAATACACACAGGGCACCGGCAAGTGGGACAAGGTGCAAAGCGCGTTCGTGGACGGCTGGTCCACCGAATGGAACAACAACGAGGAATCGCTGGGCTCCGTGCCGGAAGCGCAGAAGTTCGACGCAAAGAGCTGACGCCATCCGACTCGTGAAAAAACGGCTGGACACCGGTAGATAACACCCCAATCTACCGGTGTCCAGCCGTTTTTTCCATGCGACGGTCGTCCGATCCGCTGCCGTACACTTGGTCGTTATGAAAGTTTCCCTGCAACGCGTGACCGAAGCGAGCGCCATCGTATTGAACGAGTTAGGCACACCGGATCCGACATTCGACATGGCACAGATCGGGCCCGGATTGGTGCTGACCATTGAAGTGGAACCTGATGATGATGAGGGAACGCTTGCACGGATGGCGCATCGTGTGCTCACGTTACGCTGTTTCGATGGTCCGCAGGGCAGACTGTCGCTGTCTGTTCAGGAGATGCACGGCGAGATTCTGTCGATTCCACAGCCGCTCACCACGTTGCGGCGTTCCGCGGTCGGCAGGCCGCAGCTGGTATCTCATGATGCCTATGATGAGCATGCGAATCTGATATGGATTCGTTTCAATGAAGCGTTGCGCTCAGGTAATGTTCCTGTGCGTGAAGGACGGTTCGGCGCCCGCATGCGCATCGGTTCCATCGCCGACGGTCCCTTCCAATTCACATTGCAGGAATGACCGCAACGCTTGCCGGCATGGATTCCAAAACGTTGATCACCCTTTCCCGAAGCATAGACTCGGTATGTGGCATAGCGGTCATTGAAGTGACGAATTCGACACGCCGTGCACGAAATATTTGGCAGCGCGTTGGCTGGGTCAGCGGCGGAATCGCCCAAGAGTTCCCTAGCGGTAACTAGGGCACATTATTGTGCGTTCTTCTGCCGAGCATTGTTGCGTTCTACGATATGGGCGTGAAGGCCTGCAAAGGCCATGGCAATAGGCTACGAAAGGACATGGCATGATCAACCACGTGACCGTCAAGGTGAAGGATTTCGAGAAGGAAGAGGCGTTCTATGAGGCCGCTCTGACTCCGCTGGGCTACGGCAAGGGACCGGCGTTCCCGGGCGTTCAGGCGTTCGTGGCCGAGGATGGTTCCGCCGTGTGGGTGAGCACCGCTGCCGAGGGCGATGCCGTCGCTCCGATCCATGTGGCGTTCCAGGCTGCCGACAATGATGCCGTGAAGGCGTTCTATGAGGCCGGCCTTGCCAACGGCGGCACCGACAACGGCGAACCCGGCCCGCGCCCGAACTACGGCCCGACCTATTATGCCGCTTTCGTGCATGATCCGGAAGGCAACAACATCGAAGCCATGCTCGCCTGAGTGCTGCACTCGCTTACGAACGTAGAAGATCCCGCCATACGTAATGTTCTCATGGCGGGACCTGTCATATCCCCAGAGAATCAAACATCTCAGCAGCCGTATGGAAACGCGGGCCGTTCTCCGCTGAATATTCATGGACTTCCCGCAAGGCAGAAAACGTATCAGTAGGAACGGCGCTCTGTTGAGGAAGGTCTAATGAAAGTCGGAACTCGTACGTGTCTGGATTGGAACACATGTGATTTTCCCCCCCTAGCCCTGGTTACTTGAACAGGTCGAACAGGCTGAACGTGATCTTCTTGTAGACCGTGTTGTACAGCTTGCGCTTGGTATGCAGCCATCCCATGCCCTTCTTGCCGTAGCCGGGGATCAACGCTTTCTTGACCGCGCGGGTGGCACGGCCTTTCGTGCGCGCGGACAGGCTCTTCTTCCAGCTGGGTTTTCTCATCCCGTATTTCATGGCGGCCTCTTTTCGGACGGTTATGTATCGCTCAACATTGCATACGCATCGGCTGGATAAACTCAAAGATGAACATAGATGAACATCAAGTACAGTCAAGCAATTACTTACTGGCAGCTTCTTTGAGAGCGTCCTGCAGTTCAGGATCAACGGCGAATAAATACAATCCATGCACACCGCGTTTGAGCAGAACATTCAGTTCATTACGCAGATTGGATTGCGCGTAGCTGATTGAGCCGTTCCTCTTACTCACTGCACGTTTATTACAACTTGCCTTTTCGTTAAAAACGATTTTCCCTTCGCGATAGGTAACCGACGGTCCAATGATGACACCTACATAATTAAGATCAAACCCCTGAATAGAGAACGTTGATCCTACTTCATTAAGCGTATGCGGACTTTCCGCCCAGACAGCATCTAGGGAAAGACCCTTATCCCCTACCTTGATTTCGTAATTCCATGGATGACAGAAATAATCAGCTCTTCCATCAGGATTAAACGCATCGTATCCTCTCTGCATTCCCGGAGCCGCTCCCATGCGCCATACTCCCTGTGCATCGCGATGCATCTCAACATTCCAAAGACCATCGGGACTGGAATCGTTGATTTTGCCGCCCTTATACTCCCAATCATACGTAGCAACCACACGAGAAAGCCCGCATCCGTCAACGCCTGAAGCCTTTAGATATGCCCTCTCCTTTATGGCTTTAAACAGTTCAACCGGCGAATCGAATACTCTGATTTCAAATGGTTCGCGGACATATTCGCCTGTTTTTCTATCCTTCTCCCCAATGTCTTGAGGAATACGACCTATTCTCTTACCATCAGCGAAATCATCAATCCATCGAATCGTCGCATCATCCGCAGCAATGCGAAATTGCCTATGCAAGCATATGCGACTTAGCAAATAGTGATCACCCCACATATTCAATGGCACAAATCGCTCCAACTGCCCGCTATAGCCAGCAGCAGTTTTTTGCACGTCGCTTTCTGCTTGCTGCGGAAAGAGCATGTCCTGATCCTCTTCGCTCCAACGCTGCGAAGTTTGCAAAATCTGATTCGGGTCGAATACCGCAATAACCACTTTCGCACGACGCAATAAATCGTGCAGCATGTTCTTGCCCGAGTATCCTTGGTCACCCTGCGTCAACAGCAGATGAGCTTCATCAACAAGCACTACATCGGCTTTGCCTCGGGGCTTGTCCGCAATAGCTCGATTACTTGTTGTTTTCTCACTAAATCGATTGATGAATTGACTCGGTTTAAGAGCCACCTCGCCAAAATGTTTCTGCAAACCTAATTTGCTTGCAATTTGGTTATAAACGTGCATTTGCTGGTTATGGTTGACAAGGATATATGCTTTTCTGCGATCTTCCTTACTGATTTTTAGTGATGAATCGGTTTCCAGAATATCTTCATCATCTTCGTCATTGATGCGCCCATTGATATCCATTTCTGTTGCTATGCGATAAAACAGGTGACTTAGCAAAACCGTCTTTCCAGTACCCGCAACGCCTTGCACGAAAATCAGTCTCGATAAACCGGAATCGGCTGAATCACCAGAGCCGGCAAGAGCTTCAGAAAGCGCGTCCATAATCGATTCCTCCGCAGCTATCTGATCATCACTCAATTGGTGAAAAGGCGATGCTTTAAAAAGTGCAGAATCGCGAATAATCTCCTCAGCCGGAAATAGTTCCGGATCCTGTCGGTTCAGTTCCATCCAGATGTCCGAGAAAATCTGGTTGAATTCATCCTGTGTATAGTAGTCGCCTTGCGCATTGGTGCGACGATTGTTCAAATTCTTGACTGCATCAGAGCCAAGAAGATAATGCATCAGCCGGTTCTCCACATCCAAAGTCAGAGATTTGTTGAAATGCGGATTGCCAATGACATACTGCCACACAGAACGAGCGTCGCTCTGCAAATTTTCTTGAAATTCCTTCCAATCAACTCTCGTTTTGGGATCTTCCCTCAGATGCTGCATTGTTCTACTACGAATATTATTCGTCTCTCCCACATACACCGTATATTCGGGACGTAAAGTATGCTGATTCCTCTTCTTTGAATGAACCACATACACCGTTGGATAATCGAAAATATAGTGCAAAGTCTCACGCTCAACAGCAGATAATGTCTCGTATCCCAATTGCTCGACAAAGGCTTTCTCTATTTCTGCTTTGTCATCAATGCTCTGATACGGCAAATCTATAATGATTGGCTTTGGAAGCGCGCTCTTCGTCATATGCTCATTATGCACCCGAGAGAGGCCTTCAGAAAAGATTCGACATACACTTACGTATTATGATTTCCGATTCAAGCATCAACGCGATCCGTAAATTCGTAGCAGAGCGGGACTGGTCTCAATTCCACACTCCCGGCAATCTTGCCAAATCTATCAGCATTGAGGCCGCAGAACTTCTGGAATGTTTTCAATGGAACGACGAGCCACAAGACAGCAATATCGAACATATTCATGAGGAAATAGCAGATGTACTCATATATTGCATCATGCTATCTGACAAATTTGGATTTGACCTTGACGAGATAATCCTCGATAAGCTTGCGAAGAATGCTCAGAGATATCCGGTTGAATTTGCCTACGGCAATAGTAATAAAGCCAATTGACGCTGTATATACGTTCGTAAGTAACACCTGAATAGTTGCACGCTGCCCAATCTGCATTCACTATGAGCCACGTTTTCTTCGCGAGCGCGACAGGGGTTCCAACAGATAGAACCTGCATCTAGGTTAGTAATCCGTCAGAATGCGTTCGCGCACTCTCGCGCACTTTCATGCATTCTCGCGTACCAACATCTTGATTACATATTCTGTTCATGTACGGCATGCTCACTTACCCAAGGATGTACAGTCCTGTTCTTCGATGCCGGATCCGCAACCCTGCGAAGATTACGCGAGCAGCTGCAGCAACCCGGCAATCATCTTCGCCTGAAAATCAGTAGCGCATTGAGACGTCTCGCGAGGCGCTTGGCGCGTTCTTCGCTGTCGAAGAACTTCGGCACACGCTTCACCACTTCCAACCGCTCGTTCCGGGGGCGACAGAGGTTTCCGGGAGCGTTTCCTTAAGAGCCACGGTATACGCAGTGGTCACCCATTCCCTCTTTCAGAGCTCATCGAAAATCAGTTCCTAAAATCTTTCAGATGCTGGGTTTCCTCGGTAGTGCCCGAAGGTTTGCGCACTTAGGGTCGTGCCCGTCCATGGGACGATGAT